>LKMJ01000925.1_pt1 | contig 24679 bp, 20 predicted proteins | sample 643391 | NCBI WGS metagenome assembly LKMJ01 (sample SAMN04112250, study PRJNA286221) | soda lake metagenome | biome: soda lake; feature: Kulunda Steppe; material: water; isolation source: sample PL-Br10 brine of Picturesque Lake | place: Russia: Kulunda steppe | collected 2010-07 | reverse complement strand
GCTGACCTCTCGCCTGCAGCACATCAAGGAAGGCGATGAGATTCTGGTTGGGCGCAAGCCCACCGGCAGCCTGGTGGCCGATCACCTGTATCCCGGGAAAAACCTGTACCTGTTGAGCACCGGTACCGGCCTGGCACCGTTTCTGAGCATCATCAAGGACCCGGAAATCTATGAGCAGTTCGAGAACGTGATCCTGGTCCACGGCTGCCGCTACGTCTCCGAGCTGGCGTACCACGAGACCATCACCAAATCACTGCCGAACAACGAATTTTTCGGCGATATGGTGGAGAATCAGCTGGTGTACTACCCGACAGTCACCCGGGAGAACTACCACAATCAGGGCCGGATCACGGACCTGATTGAGAACGGTAAGCTGGTCAAGGATCTGGGCCTGCCCGAGCTGGATCCGGAAACGGATCGTTTCATGCTCTGTGGCAGTCCCGGGATGCTCAAGGACACTGTGAAGATCCTGAATGACCGCGGCTTTCACGAAGCCCGTCACGGCGATCTGGGTCATTTCGTGATCGAAAGGGCCTTTGTTGAGCACTGATCATTCCCTGCCTTCGCCCCGGCCCTCATGGCCGGGGCCTGCTTCCTCCCGCCCCTCTCCTGAACACAACACCAACCCCATTGCACTGTTGCGCCATGACCAGCGTATGATGGATGAAAGTGCCCAATTCAGGAGGGCGAACCATGAAACCTGACGAGTTCCTGAGAAAATACGGAATCGAGCAGGATGGCGGTGATGAGCAGCGCGAGCATTCCCTCCGGGAAAGCTCCTGGGAGCGTGCCGTGCGCATTCATCAGCCCAATGCGGGAACGCCCCATGACTGGGAGGACTGGGAACACGCCGCCGAGAAATACGGCGTTGAGGTTCAAACCACGGATGACACCGATCCTACTCTGGTGCACCGGCGCGAGCATGACAGCACCGAAGACCTGCCCAGCGTTGCCGACTGGGTAATCAACAAGCTCCGCCGGCTGCGCAGGCGCCTTTTCAGGCGCTAACCTTGAAACTGCTCCATGGTCCGGCGCAGGCGCTCCAGCTCCTGACGGATGGCGTCCGTGGAATCCACCGTCTGACGGGCATTCTGGTCGGTATCGCCGGCCACCTCGGAAATGGCCCGCATACGCTCGCTGATATTGTCCGCCACACTGCTCTGCTCTTCCACGGCGGCGGCAATCTGATCGTTCATGCCTTGAATGTTCTGGATTGCCCCCAGAATGCTGTCAATGGCCTCACTGGTTCGGGTCACCGACTCCACGCTCTCGCGGCTGGCCTCGGCGCTGGCTTCGCTTTCATTGACCAGATTCCGGACCTGCCCCTGTAGCCGTTCAATGGTTTCCTGGATCTGATTGGTGGAATCCTGGGTGCGCTGAGCCAGATTGCGCACCTCATCGGCGACCACCGCAAAACCGCGTCCGGACTCACCAGCGCGAGCGGCCTCAATCGCCGCATTCAGCGCCAGCAGATTAGTCTGGTCGGCAATTTCGCGGATCACGGTCAGCACATTGCTGACGTCGTTGGCGTCACTTTCCAGTGACTCCATGGTCCGGGCTGTTTCATTGAAGCGGGTATCCAGGTTATCAATGCGACTGCGGGCCTGACCCGCCACCTGATGCCCTTCCTGCGCCGAAGCGGCCGCATCCCTTGCAGAATCCGCTGCATTCTGGGCATTACCCGCAACCTCCTGGATGCTGGAGGACATCTGGTTCATGGCCGAGGCAGCCTCGTAGACGTCGCTGTTCTGCTGTTCCGCCCCCTGATGGGTCCTGCCGGTGGTGTCCACCACCTGCTGCAGCTGAATACCGGCATTTTCAGTGGCCTCACGGATGTCGTCCAAAAGCTTGCCCACATGCTCGACCATGGTGTTGTAGGCCACCAGCATTTCACCCACTTCGTTCTCACGGATCTCGATGGACAGTTTCTGGGAAAAATCCCCCTCGGCGACCTGATTCAGCTGAACCCGCAACCGCTCCACCTGATCCATGAAATGGAAATTGCCATAGACACGCCCGATCAACAGCAGCGCAATGGTCCCGAGAAGCAGCACAAGAGCACCGTACAACATCAGCTCACGACTGCTCTGCTCGGCCTCCCGGCCATCGACAATCAGTCCGGACAGAGCCTCTGATAGCGCATCACTGTGCTCCATCAGTTGAGCAACCGTCACCGAGCCGCGGTCATCAAGCAGCGCCTGCAATTGCTGCTCGTAGCTCTCCCAGGTCCGACGGGCACTGTCATAGCCATCCGGAGAGGCCTCACTGAGCTGTCCCATGCGGGCCTCCAGAGTGTCCAGAGAACGCTCCAGCGCACGCCGCGAATCTCCGTCAGCGGCATAGGTGGCCGCTGCCATGGAAACCTGCTGGAGCTGGGGCTGGGCCTCTTCGGCAATCTGCAGCCACTCCGGGGTCGGTGCCAGAGCCCGATAGATGCCGAACCCGATACCAACAAACAGAGCCACGATCAGGATGAATGACACCAGAAACTGGGCGGCAAAGGTGCGCAGACCGAAGGCCGCCATGATGCGGAAAACAGAATTCGCAATCAGTTCTTTCATGGATACTCGTACCGTGAAGACTTCAACATTGGGCTTCTTCCACCTTATGGATCGGCCATGATATTCCGGACACACCACTGGACAGGCACAGACCTGCCGCTGATCGCCGCACAAATGGTTGTCGGCTGTTGCCGGAAAGACTTTAGAGCAGTTTCCGTGCCAGCGCTAACCCAAAAATCAATTGAAAACAGAGCGAACCTTTTATACTGTATATAAAAACAGTTATCCGAGGTTTGCCATGTCCCACGCGACACCACTGTCACAGCTTCTGGAGGATCCACGCATCTGGTCCGCCGGTCAGCCGCATGGCAGCGACCGCAACACTCTGGAAACGGGATTCCCGGAGCTGGACAGGCAGCTCAGCGGCCATGGCTGGCCCCGGGGCTCACTGATTGAATGCCTCACGCCAACCAGCGGCATTGGCGAGCTGACCCTGTGGCTGCCGGTAATGCGACGCCTCAGCTGTGAAGGACGCGGCCTGTTCCTGCTGGATCCACCGCATCTGCCCTATGCGCCCGCGTTGGCTGAAAACGGTCTCGATACAGCGCAGATCTTTGTTCTCCGCACCCGTAACAGCGAAGAACAGTGCTGGGCCCTGGAGCAGATTCTGCGCTGTCGGACTGCCGGCCTTGCCCTGGCCTGGCCGCACCGCCATGCCAGGCGCCCTGTGCGCCGCCTGCAGCTGGCAGCGGAAGCCGGCGACAGTCTGGGTATACAACTGATGCCGCCGGAACACAATACTGGCGCCTCCACCGCCCATCTGCGCCTGGCCCTGGCCCCGCAGCCGGATCACCTGGAGGTGGCCATACGGCGCCAACGGGGTGGTCATGCCGCAACAATCAACCTGCCCATGGGCTTGCCCTTTTGATCATGCTCTGGCTCTATCTTCATTTCCCCTCGCTGCTTCTGGATCACTATACCCGTACCCAGGGACAGTCCCCCCTGGCCCTGCTCAGGGGCAAGCCGCCGGTGATTGAACAGGCAACCGCCAGCGCCAGGGATCAGGGCGTACGCCCTGGCCAGTCCCTGGCCACTGCCCAGAGTCTGTGCCCGGAACTGCTACCCTGCCACAGCGATGAACAGCGCCAGCAGCGCGAACTGACCGCCCTGGCCGCCTGGCTGTATCCACTGGCCTCGCCCCTGACCCTGTGGCCACCGGATGGCATTGCCATCCGGGCGGGCGAACTGAAGCGACTCTACGGCAGCCTGGAGGCCCTCTGCCAGGCACTGACCGAAGCCATCCAGCAACGGGGCCTGCACTACCACATGGCCACTGCCGGCACACCGCGCATGGCCCGGCTGCTGGCCCGCCATCACCCTGAGCGGTGCAGCGAGAATGAGGCGGACTGGCACCAGGCCCTGGCAGCGCTACCGGTCTCAGCCACGGACTGGCCGCTGAAAGTCCGTGAACGGCTGCAGCGGATGGGACTGACGCATCTGGGGCAGCTGCTGCAGTGCTGCCCCCGGGAACTGGCGCACCGGCTGGGACCGGAGCTGGTCCGGGATCTGCAGCTGCTGCGTGGCCAGCGCCATGAGCCCTGCACCGAGTTCGTGCCCCCGGAGCGTTTCCGCCAGCGCCTGGAGCTGATCCAGGAGGCCAGCCACACCGGCGCCCTGCGCTTCCCCCTGCAGCGCCTGCTGCAGGATCTGGAGACCTTTCTGCGCTATCGCCAGCAGGCCTCGGACCACCTGGAGCTGATTCTGCTCCACCCGGACAGGCAGCACACGCGAGTGCCGATCCGTCTGAGCCGCCCGCGCCACCGGGCTTCGGACATGGCCGAACTCATCCAGTTGCAGCTGGAGAACCAGCAGCTGCAGGACAGCGTGCATAGCCTGGAGCTGCGCACCCGGCGACTGCTTGCGCTCCACAACACCGCCCAGGATCTGTTCCAGCGCGAAGAGGCTGACCGTGACGCCCTGGAAGAACTGATCAGCCGCCTGGGCGCAAAACTCGGTGAAGATCAGCTGCTGCGCCCGGCTCTGCGGGACGATCACCGCCCGGAGCATGCCCACCACCTCGGCCATCGCCAGCACAGCAACGGCACAGCCCGGCGCCAGGTCACCCGTCCTCTGTGGCTGCAGCAGCCCCCCCAACCGCTGACAGTCACGCCCCGGGAGTGGCTCAACGGACCGGAGCGGCTGCAGGGCGGCTGGTGGGATGGCGATTACGTGCGGCGCGATTACTACATTGCCCGGCTCGAAGCAGGGCGCCAGGCCTGGCTCTTTCGCAATGCCGACGGGCAATGGTTCATCCACGGCTGGTTCGGGTAAACGCTATGGACTACGCCGAACTGCACTGCATCAGCAACTTCAGCTTTCTCAGGGGCGCCTCCCACCCCGAGGAGCTGGTGGAGCGGGCCACTGAGCTGGGCTACCAGGCCCTGGCCCTGACTGATGAGTGCTCTCTGGCCGGTGTGGCCCGGGCCCATGTCAGGGCTCGGGAACTGCCGCTGCAACTGATCATTGGCAGTGAGTTCCGCCTGGCCGACCTGAGCGGCCTGCTGGTGCTGCTCGCCCCCAGCCGCCAGGCCTATGCCCGCCTCAGCCAACTGATCACACGGGCCCGGCGGCGCTGCGAAAAAGGACACTACCAGCTCCTGCGGGAAGACCTGGCGCTCTGTGCCCGGGACTGTCTGGCGATGTGGCAACCGGCCCTGCGGGACGAAAGCGAGGATCGCCATGATGGCGCCTGGCTGCGCCAGTGCTTCGGCAAAGGACTCTGGCTGAAAGCGCAACGGCTGCTCACCCAGCATGATCAGCAGCACCAGACACGGCTTCAGCAGCTTTCCCGGACCCTGGAGACACCGGTGGTGGCCAGCGGACACGTCCAGATGCACCGCCGTGCCCGCAAGCCCATGCACGACCTGCTTACCGCCATCCGCCTGGGCTGCACGCTGCCCGAGGCGGGACAGCACCTGCACGCCAATGCCGAATGCCATATGCGCGACAAAGCCCGGCTGGCGCGCCTTTTCCCTGCCGCCTGGGTCCGGGAATCGCTGAATCTGGCCAGCCGATGCCAATTCTCACTGTCGCAGCTGCGCTATGAGTACCCCGCCGAGCTGGTCCCTGAGGGCCACAGCCCCGCCAGCTGGCTGCGGGCCCTGACCCGCGAGGGCGAGCGCAGACGCTTCCCGGAGGGCACGCCAGGGACCATTACCCGGCAACTGGAGCAGGAACTGGCCCTGATCGAGGAACTGGCCTATGAGCCCTTCTTTCTGACCATCAACGACATGGTCGAGTTCGCACGCCACCGGGGCATTCTCTGTCAGGGGCGCGGATCGGCGGCCAACTCCGTGGTCTGTTACTGCCTGGGCATCACCGAGGTGGACCCGAGGCGGGTCAATCTGCTGCTGGAGCGCTTCATTTCCCGGGAGCGCAATGAGCCGCCGGACATTGACGTGGACTTTGAGCACGAACGCCGTGAAGAGGTCATCCAGTACCTTTATGGCAAATACGGCCGCCACCGTGCGGCACTGGCCGCCACCGTCATCTGCTACCGCCCCCGCAGCGCCCTGCGCGATGTGGGCAAGGCGCTGGAGCTGGATCCACTGCACCTGGAAGAGCTGGTTCAGGGCATTGACTGGCGCGACCGCGAGGAGGACTGGAGCCAGCAGCTCCAGCACAAGGGACTGTTGTCGGACAGCGGCCCGGGCCGCTGGCTGCTGCCGCTGACCCGGGAGCTGCTGGGCTTTCCCCGACACCTGTCACAGCATGTGGGTGGCTTTGTGATCGCCTCCCAGGATGTGGCCGAGCTGGTGCCGGTGGAAAACGCCGCCATGAAAGAGCGCACCGTCATCCAGTGGGACAAGGACGATCTGGAAGCACTTGGGCTGCTCAAGGTGGATGTGCTGGCACTGGGCATGCTCACAGCCATCCGCCGCACCCTTGATCTGGTCAGCGAGCGCCGGGGCCGCCCCTTTGCACTGGCCGACATCCCGCCCGAGGATGAGAGCGTGTACCGCATGCTGCAGCAAGGCAAAAGCATGGGCGTATTCCAGGTCGAATCCCGGGCCCAGATGAGCATGCTGCCGCGTCTGAAACCGGCCTGCTATTACGATCTGGTGGTGCAAGTGGCCATCGTCCGCCCAGGCCCGATTCAGGGCGACATGGTTCACCCCTATCTCAAGCGCCGGGAGGCTCCGGAACAAGTCCGCTATGCGGATGAGCGCATCCGCCAGGTCCTGGAGCCCACTCTGGGCGTGCCCATCTTCCAGGAGCAGGTCATCCGCCTGGCCATGGTCGCTGCCGGCTTCAGCGCCGGAGAGGCGGACCAGCTGCGTCGGGCCATGGCCGCCTGGAAACGCCATGGAGACCTGTCCGGCTTTCGCGAAAAACTGATCCAGGGCATGGGCGAGCGCGGCTACAGCGCGGACTTTGCCGAGCGCCTCTATCACCAGATCTGCGGCTTCGGCGGCTACGGCTTTCCCGAATCCCATGCCGCCAGCTTTGCCCTGCTGGTCTATGTGTCGGCCTGGCTCAAGCGCCACGAACCGGCCGCCTTTCTCTGCGGACTGCTCAACAGCCAGCCCATGGGCTTCTACTCCCCTTCCCAGCTGGTGCAGGAAGCCCGCCGGGAAGGCGTCACCGTGCTGCCTGTGGATGTGAATCAGAGTCTGTACGAGCACCGCCTGAGTGACTCCGCTGAACCGGACACCCCCGCCGTTCGCCTAGGGCTGTGCCTGATACAGCGCCTGTCGCGGCAGGCCGCCACTGAGGTGATCAGCGCCCGCCCCGATGAGGGCTACCGCACCCTGGAGCAGTTGCGTAGCCGGGCCAGACTCAGCACCGCCGATCTGGAGGCGCTGGCCAGCGGGGGCGCGCTCAGTGCCCTCTCGGCCAACCGCTTCCAGGCCCGTTGGGAGATTCTGGACAGCCCCTTTGACCTGGCCCTGCCCGAACACAGTGGCTACTGTGTCTCATCCAGCCAACCGACGCCATCGCCCACCCCCAGTCCCAGCGAGGCCGACAGCCTGCTTGAGGATTACACCAGTCTGGGCCTGTCCCTGGCGCGTCACCCCCTGGCGCTGCTGCGCGAACAGGGTCAGCTGCGCCACTGCACCCGCGCCGCCGAGCTGGGTGAGCTGCGCAGCGGGACACCGGTACGGGTTGCCGGTCTGGTGACTGGTCGCCAGCGGCCAGGCTCTGCCTCCGGCGTCACTTTTGTGACCCTGGAAGACGACACCGGCAACATCAACACCGTGGTCTGGCTGGCAACCGCCCGCCGTCAGCGTCAACCCCTGCTCAATGCCCGACTGCTTCACGTACGCGGCGTGCTGGAGCGCAAGGACCAGGTGACCCATGTCATTGCCGGACGCCTGAGCGACCTCAGTCATCTCATTGACAACCTGAACGTACAAAGCAGAGACTTTCACTGAATGCAGGGACGGGAGGCGCCCATGACACAGGATCAGCAAGGCTATGACCCGGGCGAGGACCTGACCGCCATCCTGGATCATTACCAGCCCCGCAGCATCGTTCATGCCGGCACCCTGGCCGGTGAGCGCATCCGTGACTGGCAAAAGGGGCAGGACGACCTTAGCCTGACCGCCCTGCCGGCTGATGATCCCGCCAGCGCCCTGCCCCTGGCTCAACTGCACGAACTGGCCCTGATCAGCGACACTCTGGAACACCTCAGCCATGAGCAGGGCAAGCTGATTCTCGGTCAGCTGCGCAACATGGGTGCCACACGCATCGCCGTGCTGATGACGGATGAAGGACCCTGGCAGTTCGCGGATTTCATCGGCATGGGCTTCACCCGGCTCTATCACTATTCCAGCCCGGTCAATGCGGTGCTCTATGCCTACGACATCGCCACTTACAACCATCGGCGGGACTGGAATAATCCGGATTACTGGGCCAACCCCGAAATGTGGGACAAGGCCCGCTGGTAACCCTCTGTTCAGCCAAATAAGGAGGCTCCATGGGCGACATATGCATTCACGCGATTGTTGAAGGCCGGGTTCAGGGCGTCGGCTTTCGTGACAGCACCCGCGCCCAGGCCCAACCTCTGGGTATTACCGGACACGCCATAAACCGGCCTGACGGGAGCGTCGAAGTACTGGCCTGCGGAGATGACGACGCGGTTGAGCGCCTGGTCAAATGGCTGCACTCCGGCCCGCCCAGCGCCAGTGTGACCAACGTCACGGTCAGCGACCAACCCTTCGACCCGCCGGATCGTTTCACCATCGGCTGAGTCTCAAAAAGGCGGGGCGCTGCTCCGCCTGCCACATTCCCCACCGAAAACACTGTACCCCTTTACAGCCCTCAAAAAACTGTATACATTGACAGTCACCTGTACGGAAACACAGTGGACCGATCATGAAACTGACCAATCGCCAAGAACAGATTCTCAATCTCATTCGCGAGCATGTGCACAGCACCGGCTATCCGCCAACACGGGCGGAGATTGCCCAGGAGCTGGGCTTCAAATCTGCCAATGCGGCTGAGGAACACTTACGGGCCCTGGCACGCAAAGGGGCCATTGAGATGGTGAAGGGAGCCAGTCGCGGCATCCGGCTTCCCGAAGCGGAACCGGATCCGGGCATTCCGATCGTGGGCAGTGTCGCCGCCGGCAACCCCATTCTGGCGGAAGAAAATATCGAGGATTACTGCACGCTGCAGCCGGGCTTTTTCTCACCCAGTGCGGATTACTTCCTGCGCGTTCGCGGCACCAGCATGCAGGACGTCGGCATTCTGGACGGCGATCTGCTGGCAGTGCACCGCACTCAGGAGGTGCGCAACGGTCAGATCGTGGTGGCCCGCCTTGAAGATGAGGTCACGGTGAAACGGTTCCAGAAAAACGGACACCGGGTCCAGCTGATTGCAGAAAATGCCGAGTTCGAACCCATTGAAGTGGATCTGCGCGAAACCCCTCTGGCCATCGAAGGTCTGGGCGTCGGCGTGGTTCGCCGTGGCGATCTGCACTGAATCGCCGCAGCCCATTCACAGACTGAAGGAGCGTCCCATGGAACAGCTCAGCCTTACAGCATCACAGACAAAGCCGCAGCCCCAGCCCGCAGCACACCAGCGGGGTCAGGCCAACGTAACGGAAATCATTCTGCCCACAGCGCAGATTGAGAATTTCCAGCTGCTGCTGCCCATGCTGACGCAACTCAATCAGGAAGAGCGCTGGCTGGCGTGGATCGATCCGCCCCAGGAGTTGGTGCAGAAATGGCAGCAGCATCACGGCATTGTCCAGAGCCAGCTGCTGGTGCTTCGCTCCTCTACCCAGCACAGCGCCGAGGAACTGGCTCAGCGGGCTCTTGAAGCAGGCACCTGCCACGCCGTGGTGCTCTGGACTACCGGGCTGACACGCCCCCAGTACCAGCGCCTGGAAGACGCTTCAGTGATTGGTCAAAGCCATGGAGTGATTCTGCGCCGGCGCTGATCCCTATCAGCGACCGCGCCGGCATTTACAGCTCAGTGAACCGTCTGGTTATAGGCGGGAGGCATATCATCGTCATCAATGTCAATTTCGCTGACATCGCCGGAGGCGCTGCCAGCGGCCTCAAGACCAGCGGTAATCATGGCCTTTGCAACCGCCATGTCGTTGTCCTGAAGCATGTCCCTGGCTTCGCTTGAGAAGCGGATCTTTACCAGCGGTGTGCTCTCGTCATCCGATCGCTTCAGCGCAAATTCGCCGCTGGGCAGCTGAACAATTTCCAGAAATGATGTCGGCATAGAAGACGCCTTTCTCTGATGTATTCGTTGGGTAAAAAGCTACCACTGCTCGTAGCGCTCAGTAAATGACTCCAGATAGGCGCGGAACTCACCAATCAGCGCCTCAAGGGCTTCCACAGATCGTTCTGACTCCGAACTGGCAGCCACGGCGATCAACCCTTCGGATTCACTGGTGGATTTCGCCGGACGGGGATTCTGCTGGAGCTCAACCACCCTGTCCAGATGCTGCCACCAGCTGCTCGACTCCCGAGCCATACCCTTGAGCAGTTCAACTTCAGCATTATCCTCTCCCAAAGCAGTCGCAAGCTCAGCGAGGGTATGACCTCTGAACCCTTCTGCCTGAAAGGTGCGGGCGACCAGCTGCAGCACCAGATGACGCGCCTCATTAATCAGCGTCACACTGCCCTGCACCAACGACTCATTGGTCAACGACGTGTTGAACTGCCAGGTCTCACTGGCCAGTCGCAGTAACTGTCGCGACAGCGTCAGTTTCTGCCGAACCAGCGAGCACCATTGGGTATCAAGCATGGGTGCAGGCCTCGAGTCTCTGTGAGTCTGGCGACAATCTCGCATTGTACCAGAATGCCCCCCGCCTTACTTCCTTCACCTGCCTGGCGCATTTCGGTCGCACTGCTAAAATTTCGGTTACTTGGTATACACAGACTTTCCGACCACGGAACGGTTTTGCTCATTCGGCCACAGGACCGCAAGTAATGACCACATCCGTGATCATCTGTGATGACTCTGCAATGGCACGCAAACAAATGAGCCGCGCCCTGCCCTCGGACTGGGACATCAACCTGCATTACACGGATCAGGGCCTGGCCTGTCTGGATCTCATCCGGAGGGGGTACGGAGGCCTGATATTTCTGGATCTGAACATGCCGGAAATGGATGGCTACGAGGTGCTTCAGCACATCAGGAGCGAGGAATTGCCCGCTCTGGTCATCGTTGTGTCGGGTGACGTCCAGCCCCAGGCACGGGAGCGTGTCATGAAACTGGGCGCTGTTGATTTCATCCGCAAGCCCCTGGATGCCAATGCCCTCCCCGGACTGTTGCGCGAGTACGGCCTCTATCAACCCACCGAGTCGACTCAGCCACCCATGCTCTCCGATGGCAACATCCCCGAATCCCAAGACAGCAGCGCCCTTTCGTGGCTGGATGCCTTAAGGGAAGTCTCAAACATCGCCATGGGTCAGGCCGGGGATCGCCTTGCACGGTTTCTGGACGTGTTTGTGACCCTGCCGATTCCGCGCGTCAACACGCTGGAAGCCAGCGAACTGTCCATGGCCCTGTCTGTTACAGACAGCAATAAGTCCTGGTCCGGCGTATGTCAGGGCTTTGTTGGAGCCGGAGCGGCCGGCGAGGCGCTGCTGGTTTTCAATGACAGCCGTATCGAGGACATGGCAGGACTTCTGGGCTACCAGGTCGAGCCAGAGGCCAACCGGGACGTTGAGGTGCTTATGGACATGTCCAGCATTCTGGTTGGCTCTTTCATACAGGGGCTGGGGAAACAGATCGATGTGCATTTCGGTCTGAGTCACCCATCCGTACTGGGAACCCATGTAATGATTGAAGATCTGCTGCAACAGAACCAGCCCAGATGGAGCAAGATGCTGGCGATAGAGCTCAATTACGCCATTGAAGGCCACGATATCCAGTGTGACCTTCTGTTGCTGTTTACCGAGGACTCCATTCCCTGGCTGCAGCGCCACATCCAATACATGATTGAGTAAGTGCCATGACTGATACCACCACAGAGCTGCACGAATTTCACTGGTTGATGGACATGCTCCAGACCGTCGATGTCGGCCTGGTGGTTCTGGACCATGATTACCGGGTCAAGGTGTGGAACGGATTCATGGAAAACCACAGCGGCATCACAGCCTCTCGCATGCGGGGCCAGAATCTTTTCGCAATGCACCCGGACCTTCCCGAAACCTGGCTCAGACGCAAGGTCGAGACGGTCTTTCTGCTCAACACACGCACTTTCACCACCTGGGAGCAGCGTCCCTATCTGTTCCGTTTCCGCAACTACCGTCCCATTACAGGCACTGAGCCCTGCATGTACCAGAACATCACCTTCAGTCCACTCAGCAGTGCCTCCGGGTCGGTGGACCACGTCTGCATTCTGGTTTATGACGTTACGGATATCGCAAGCGGCCAGCGCAAACTCGAACAGGCCAATGTGCAGCTGGAGCAGCTCAGCCGCACTGACGGGCTGACGCAGTTGCTCAACCGGGCTGCCTGGGAAGCCCTGCTGGCCAATGAGTTCGAACGTTACCGGCGCTACCGCAACGACCGTGCCGTAGTGATGTTCGATATTGACCACTTCAAGCATGTCAACGACAGCTATGGGCATCAGGCGGGTGACGACATCCTGCGTGAGGTGTCGCAGCTGCTGCGCGACTCACTGCGCCAGACCGACATCGCCGGTCGTTATGGCGGTGAGGAGTTCGGCATCATATTGCCCGAGACCGACCAGGAGGGTGCCCTGGAATTCGCCGAGCGGGTGCGCACCGCAGTAGCGGACGCCAGAATCGACACCAGCCAGGGTCAGCTCAGCTGCACCATCAGCCTGGGTGTGGCCTCGCTCAATGAGCACACCAGGGACTACCTGAGCTGGCTGCATGCCGCCGATGTGGCACTGTATAAAGCCAAGGAACAGGGCCGGAACCAGACCCGACTGGCCCTGCCGGACTGATTCCGTGCCGGAACGCTAAAGATCCACTCCCACATGCGAGGTACTCTGGGCCAGGTCGAGCAGCTCACGCAGCGCCACCGAGTACATCGCATACTCGGGCACGGACTGGGCCCGCAGCTCGGTCAGCAGACTGTACCAGCGCTCAATCAGGCTGTGATGCTCACTGGCCCAGGTATCCAGACAATGCTCCAGCGACTGGTCATCCTGCGCACACCGCAATATCCCGGTCGTAATCGCCCGTTGCTGCCAGTCCAGGTCTTCCCGGAAGCTTTCCCGTGCTAAAGCCTGCCAATGGCTTGTCGGCCGCAGTTCGGAAATGGCGCGGGAGAACCACTGCAGCTCCAGCCGATCCCCCAACGCGTAGAACAGGTTCGCCACAGGCTTGAGTTCCATGCCAACTTCTTCCCGGGCCTCGACAATGCCCAGCGCGGAATACAGGTAGGGTGTGCCTGCCACAACGCCGGCCAGATCTTCCGGCACTCCCTCCGTGCACAGGTTTTCAAATCGTTCGCGCCACTCCACGCCTGCACGTTCGCCGATGTAGCTCGGAAGATCAGAAGCGATCGCATCAATGTCGCTGGAGAAGCGCTCCAGATGACTCTGCACGTTCATCTCGCTACGGCGGTTGCGCAGCAGCCAGCGCGTGGCGCGTCGGACCAGACGCATCAGCTCACTCATGAGCTCCATCTGAACTTCAGCCGCAACCTTGAAGTCAAGGGCCTCAGCCCGTCGCCACCAGTAATCCAACCCAAACACCGAGCGGGCGATGATGTAGGCAATGGCAATGGCCGACACCGAGGCGCCAGTGGACTGCTGCAGTCGCTCCACAAAGGTGATGCCCATGTGGTTGACCAGGTCGTTGGCTACCCGGGTTCCTATGATTTCCCGGCGTAATTGATGATCACGCAGCTCGTGCCCAAAACGCGACGTCAACTGTGGCGGGAACACCCTGTCAATCAGGGTGGCCACGGATTCATCTTCCGGTACCGGACTGTCATTGAGGCGCTGTTTCAGATCGGCTTTCACATAGGACGTCATCAGACAAAGTTCAGGCCGGGTCAGACCCTTACCGGCCAACTCGCGCTCCGCCAGGGCATCATCGTCGGGCAGAAACTCAAGCTGACGGTCAAGCGTGCCGGCATTTTCGTAGCGATGCATCAGACGTCGATACTCCTCCACACGCCCGGCTGCTTCCCGGTTGGCAATGCTGATTGCCTGGGTCTGACGGTAATTGTTCTCCAGCACCAGCCGGGCGACATCGTCGGTCATTTCCTCCAACATCCGGTTTCGCTGCTTAAGCGTCAGGTCGCCCTGATCCACCAGCTGGTTCAGCAGGATCTTGATGTTCACTTCGTGGTCGGAGCAGTCCACACCCCCGGCATTGTCGATGAAATCGGTATTGCACTGGCCTCCATTGAGGGAGAACTCGATACGCCCGAGCTGCGACAGCCCCAGGTTGCCGCCCTCGCCGACGACGCGGCATCCCAGCTCATGACCATCCACGCGGACGCCATCATTGGCCTTGTCACCCACGTCACTGTGGGATTCATGGCGGCTCTTGACGAAGGTGCCGATACCACCGATCCACAGAAGATCGGACTGAGCCTTGAGAAGATGAGTGATCAGCATGTTCGGTGGCACATGGTCGGAACGGATACCGAAGCGTTCCTTCATTTCCGCACTCACGGGAATGGATTTGGCATTGCGGCTGAATACCCCGCCCCCTTCGGAAATCAGCGCAGTGTTGTAGGCATCCCAACCTGAAGAGTGTTCCGAGAACAACCGCTGACGCTCACGGAATGAAGAGGCTGCATCCGGATTGGGATCAATGAAGATGTGCAGATGGTTGAAAGCCGCCACCAGCCGGATATGCTCCGACAGCAACATGCCATTGCCAAAGACATCGCCCCCCATATCGCCGATACCGACCACATCAAAGTCTTCGGTGGCCGGATTCACTCCCAGTTCGCGGAAGTGGCGCTCCACCGACACCCAGGCACCGCGGGCGGTGATGCCCATTTTCTTGTGGTCGTAGCCGTAACTGCCCCCGGACGCAAAGGCATCCCGCAGCCAAAAGCCGTACTCTGCAGCAATGCCGTTAGCCACATCCGAGAAAGTGGCGGTGCCCTTATCCGCAGCCACCACCAGGTAATAGTCATCATCATCGTGACGCACCACATCCGGCGGCGGAATCACCTCACCGTTGATGAAGTTATCCGTCACATCCAGCAGCCCCCTGATGAAGCTCGAATAGGCCTCGATTCCGGCTTTCTGCAGAGCCTGCCGATCACCCCCCTCCGGCAGCTGTTTCGCCACAAAACCGCCCTTGGCGCCGACAGGGACAATCACAGCATTCTTGACCTGCTGGGCCTTGACCAGCCCCAGCACTTCGGTGCGGTAATCCTCAAAACGGTCCGACCAGCGCAACCCACCGCGGGCCACCCGACCACCACGCAGATGAACACCTTCCACCTGGGGTGAGTAGACAAAGATCTCATAGACCGGTCTGGGCCGGGGCATATCATGCAGGCTCGAGGGATCCAGCTTGAAGCTGATAAAGCTGCGGCAGCTTCCCTGTCCGTCGCAACGGTAGAAGTTGGTGCGCAAGGTCGCCTGCATCAGCTCCAGGAACAGTCGCAGCACCCGATCCTCGCTGAGGTTTGGAACGCTGTCGAGTGCCTCCGTGAACTGCACCTCCAGCTTCTGCTGCGCCGCTTCGCTTTTACGCTGGCTTTTGAAGCGTGTTGGGTTGAAACGCCTTTCGAAGAACTGCAGCAGCAGTTGGGCCAGATGCACATGATTGACCAGGGTCGAGGCAATGAAATACTGGCTGTTGCTGATGCGGATCTGCTGCATGTAGCGGGCATAGGCCCTCAGCACAGCGATCTGGCGCCATTCCATGTAGCACGCCAGTGCCAATCGGTTGAAGACGTCGTTTTCCGCCTCGCCGTACCAGACCCGTTCGAACAGTGCTTCAAAGATCGGGCGGAGTCGGTGGATGTCCACTGCCGCTCCGCTGCGCGAGCACAGCGTGAAGTCGTGGATCCACACCACATTATGGTTTCGGTCCTCGGTTTCAAAGGGGTGCTCACCGATTACTCGAAAACCGACGTTCTCAAAGATGGGAATGATGTCCGACAGAGGAAGCTGTTTTTGGGGATGGAATAGCTTGAAGTGCAGCGTATCCGCAGATTCCTCCGGTTCACGGTAGAAACTCATTCCCATGCGGCCCGAGTCTCGCACCCGGCTGAGGTAATCCACATCAATCGCCGCCCGGCGCGCGGAAAACAGATCCCGGTACCCGGCCGGGAAGGCATCCTCATAGACTGTGGCCAATCGGCTGCCATACTCTTCTCCGTGCTGCTCCACCAGCGCCTCTTCCAGGCTGTTACGCCAGGAGCGGGCCAACTCAATGATGCGCTCCTGCAGTTCCTGAACCGGCAGCTGGCGGTTCTCCTGCGGCTCCACGCGAACGTTGAACTGGGTGCGCGCCAGTACCGATTCCGAGAAATAGGTAGTGAACTCAACGCCCTGGGCGTCCAGCGCCCGGCTGATGACGTCCTGCATGCCCACCCGAAGTTCCGTGGAGTAAAGTTCGCGGGGCACGAACACCAGACAGGTCACAAACTGACCGTAGACATCCTCGCGCATGAACAGCCGGATCTTGCGACGCTCCTGGATATACAGGATCGATTTGGCCACGGCCAGTAGCTCATCGGTCTCAATCTGGAACAACTCATCCCGGGGATAGACAGTCAGAATCTGATCCAGCTCCTTGCCAGCGTAATCCTCACGCGGGAACCCAGACCCGTCGAGCACGTCACTGACCTTGCGTCTGAGCAGCGGAATCTCGTCAGGGCGTTCATGGTAGACGCGGGCTGTATAGAGTCCCAGAAAGCGCCGCTCACCAATGACCTTTCCCTTGTCATTGAATTTCTTGATGGCGATGTAATCCGGATAGGCGGGCCGGTGAATCCGCGAGCGCTGCGCCGATTTACCAAAGATGAACAGGTTCTGCTCGCAGGTCATGGCTTCACGGGTCTGCACCGGCAGCTCGCTCAGCAGAACACGGCTGGCCCGTTCATTGTGCGAGCGCAGGCTGCCCAGTTCGGACTTCCTGACCTGACGCACCTCTATGTCGCTTCCCTTTTTGACGAAGTCGTATTCGTCATAGCCCAGAAAGGTGAAATGATCGTCAGCCAGCCAGCGAATGAAAGCGCGCGCCTCTTCGGCATCCTCCTTGTTCAGCTTTGCCGGAGGCGTTTCGAGCTCATTGAGGATGGCCGTTGCTTTCTCCCGCATGCGGTCAAAATCAGACACTGCGATGCGTACCTCCTGCAGCACCGTCTCGATCTCGCGCTGCAGCGACCGCAGGGCCTGACGGCCTGAATGGCGATCCACCTCCATGACGATCAGCACTTCTTCCCCGGGCGCCAGCGGCAGTTTGGTGGGCTCCCCCAGGCGAATCAGGTTGTTACTGCTATCACGCTCAGGCAATACAATGCTGTAGTGAATGGTATGGATATTGAGTTCACGCTGATTGATCGCCATGCGCATGGAGTCAATCAGAAAAGGAATGTTCGGATGCAGGACGAACAGTACGGTATGACTCGACTGCCAGCCATCCTCCTCCAGATCCGGGTTGAAGACCGCAACCCGGGCTTTGTCGCCGGGGCCCCGCTGCAGGAAATCCCAGGCCGACAACACAGCGCCATAGGTGTCCGCGAAGCGCCGCTCAACCAGTTCATCAAACGGCATGTGTTCCAGGTACCGGCGCGCGAACCAGCCGACTCGATCCGCCTGTTCCGGATCCATTTTCTCTTGAAATGCCGCCTCCAGCTTCTGCTGGAATTCTTTCATCGTCGAGGTGCTCACCGCACTCATGATTGCCATCCTGTAATCTGGGCCGGAACCGGGAACTCGTCGCTTGTCATGCACTTTACTCTTGAAGCATAGTCAAAAAGTGCGTCTATACCCCACCTTGGCGACATACTTTCAGGGAGATTCCGAGCAAGCCATGACTCAGCAACCGGCGTTCCAGACTTTCCGCCAGCAATTGCTCAGGACCGTAATCGGTCAGGAGCGATTGATCGACCGCTTGCTCATTGCCCTGCTCGCAGACGGGCACCTTCTGGTGGAAGGAGCACCAGGACTGGCCAAGACACGGGCGATCAAGGCACTCGCCGCCGGTCTTCACACGGACTTTCACCGGGTTCAGTTCACGCCGGACCTTTTGCCTGCGGACATCACCGGCAGCGACATCTACCGTCCCCAGACCGGCGAGTTCGATTTCCAGCGCGGCCCGCTTTTTCATAACCTGGTGCTGGCCGATGAAATCAATCGCGCACCGGCCAAGGTCCAATCCGCACTGCTTGAAGCCATGGCCGAACGACAGGTCAGTGTCGGGCACAAAACCTATCCGCTCGACGAGCTCTTTCTGGTGATGGCCACTCAGAACCCGCTGGAACAGGAAGGCACCTACCCTCTGCCCGAGGCACAGCTCGACCGTTTCCTGATGTATGTCTGCATCGACTATCCCGATTCCGACACCGAACGCCGCATTCTCCAGTTGGCACGTCGCGAACAGCAGGGCGAGGCCATGCTCAATGAAGCACCACTGTCCCGGGAGCAGTGCCTCGCAGCGCGCCAGGAGGTGGCAGAACTGTACATGGCCGAAGCGGTGGAGGATTACGTTCTGGCACTGGTTCTGACCAGCCGGAGCCAGGGGGATCAGCGCCTTTCCTGTGCGCATTGGGTTCGCTTCGGGGCCAGCCCGCGCGCGACCATCGCTCTGGACCGCTGCTCCCGCGCTCTGGCTTGGCTGCGTGGGCGCGACTATGTCACACCGGACGATGTACGTGAGATTGCCCACGATGTGCTTCGCCACCGCATTCTGCTGACCTTCGAGGCTGAAGCGGAAGGCGTCTCCACCGACCAGATCATTGACCGTCTGCTTGATGAGGTCCCTGTGGCATTATGAGTACGGCCACCGACCCCTGGGCGCTGACTCTCGATCAGCTCTGTCAGCTCCGCGCCGATGCCCGGCGACTGAGGCTGCCGGGGCGGACCAACCGTGCGCTGACCGCCGAAGGCCGTCACCGATCACCCTTTCGCGGGCGAGGCATGCAGTTTGCCGAACACCGCCCCTACCATCCCGGCGACGACATCCGCCATATCGACTGGCGGGTTACAGCGCGTCAGAACGAGCCGTACACAAAATGCTTTGAACCGGAACGGGAACGACCGCTGCTGCTACTGACTCATCTCACCCCCAGTCAGTGTTTTGGCAGCAACTTCCCGATCAAGTCCGTGGCGATCGCCCAGGCCGCTGCGACCCTGGCCTGGGCAGGGCTTAAGAATGACGACCGCATCGGCGGCATCATTGCCGGCGTCAATCACCTGTCCAGCCACAGGCCGGAGCGCCGGCGACAGACCGTACTGCGTTTTCTGGAACGCCTGGTGCGCGAACACAACACCCTGCAACCATCCACCGCCACACCCCGCACCGATACGCTCAACGAAGCGCTTGCGGAGCTGCGACGAATCACCCGCCCCGGCAGCAGAGTCGTTGTGATCAGCGATCTCATGGTTACTGATGAGGAAACCGAGTCCTCCCTTCGCGCCCTGGCCACCCATAACGAGGTCGTTGCGCTGCGGGTACTGGATCCGCTGGAGGATCAGGCACCGCCGCCAGGTCACTACGGGCTGGCGGCCAGCGACGGCACACTCTGGGTCAATGCTCGCACCCCGCAATTCCGTGATGAGCTTGAGTCCCGGTTCCGGGAGCATGAACAGCAGCTCCAGCAACGCCTCAATCGCGCAGGTGCCCGTTATTTTCGCCACGTCACGGACCGCCCGCTGACTGCGACCCTTGCTGCCATGCTGAGTTGACCCGCCATGCTGAGCCAGCTGCCCGATCCCCAAGCCCTGCAGTCCGTGCTGAACGAGCTCCATGATATCCAGGAGCCCTCCCCCGTTGGCGCCTGGCCTCCGGCGCCGGGCTGGTGGATACTGGCCGCTGTGCTGGCACTGCTTCTGCTCTGGCTGGGTCTGAGAAGTCGGCATCGCGTCGCACTTCTCGCCTGGCAATGGCATTGGCTGCGCCAGCTCCCCTCCCCGGTCACCGAGCCCAGCTACTTTGCCCGGCTCAACCGGGTGCTGAAAAACGCCGCGCAGAAGCGCTGGCCCTGCCAGCATCCGCTCACTCTCAGCGGTGACGCCTGGGTTCGGTTTCTGCAGGCAAAGGCACCCAGCCTGGACTCACAGAAGATCGCCGGACTTGTAAACAGCGGCCTGCGACCAGAACCGGAGATGGACGCCGGCCAGGCCGATCGCCTGGCGCGGCAATGGATCAGGAGGCAGGCCCCATGACTCTGGCACTGCCCTGGCTCCTGGCGCTTCTGCCACTGCCCTGGCTGCTGCGCCGCTGGCTTGCACCGAGGAGCCTGTCGGCCAGAGTACCGGTGCTGCCGCTGGCACACTGGTATGCCAACCTGCATGGAACATCCATCACCGCCAACCAGTCTCCCCTGTGGCGGCGCTTGCTGTGGTGGTTGCTGTGGCTGTTGGTCGTACTTGCCCTGGCCCGCCCTCAGGTGATCTCCGAACAGGTGATTCCACCGGATACTGGCCGTGATCTGATGCTGGTGGTGGACCTGTCTCCGAGTATGGAAATTGAGGACATGGTCATCGACCGTCAGGCGGTATCGCGCTTCGACGCGGTCAAACAGGTTGGGCGGGATTTCATTGCCCGTCGTGAAGGCGACCGGATCGGACTGATCGTTTTCAGCACCACCGCTCACGTATACTCCCCCATGACCTTCGACCAGCAGACGGTAGCCCGCTTCCTGGATGAAAGCTTCATCGGTATGGCCGGAGGCTCAACCGCCATCGGCGACGCGCTGGGACTGGCCGTCAAACACATGCGGGAACACAGCGAGGGGGATCGGGCCATCATCCTGCTGACAGACGGTAAGAACAACGCAGGTGAACTCGATCCCACCATGGCCGGAGACATTGCGGCCGCAGAAGGCATACGCGTCTACACAATCGGTGTGGGCAGCCCTGACGATGGGCGCGCCCGGGGCTTCATGGGACAGCGCAACCTTCAGCAGCCCGAGGGGGTGGATACCGAGCAGCTGGAGCAGATCGCCTCGCGCAGCGGTGGTGAGTTCTTCATGGCCCGCGACAGCGCCAGCCTTGGCATGATCTATGAACAGATCCACGCCATGGAGCCTATTGAACACGACAGCCCCGCCCATGCCCTGACCCATGACCTCTACCACTGGCCACTGGGTGCAGCGGCGCTGACACTGTCCATCCTGCTGCTCCCTTCACGCACCGGAGGTGACCAGTGATGTCAGCACTGTCCGAGTTCACACTGTTGCGGCCCTGGTGGCTGCTTCTGATGGCGCTGATACCCGCGTGGTGGCTGCTGGCACACCGCCTCCGCCAATCCGACGGTGGCTGGGAGCCTGTCATCCCCCGGCCGATCCTTCAACGGCTCAGGCCCAACCCCCGGAGTGGACAGCACCGATCGTCCCGATGGCCCGTTGTCGCGCTGATCACAATCATGGCCCTTGCACTCTCTGGTCCGTCGCTGCGTTACAGCGAACACCCCCTCCACCAGTATCAGGACAATCTGGTAATCGTGCTTGATGTGTCGCTCTCCATGCTTGCCGAAGATCTGCCCCCAGACCGCCTGACTCAGGCCAAACGCAAGATCAGAGATATTCTCTCCATGCGTGAAGGCACTGAAACCGCGCTGGTGGCCTACGCGGGCGATGCCCATGTGGTCTCTCCTCTTAGCCGGGATGCCCGGGTCATTGAATCCTTCCTCCCGGCTCTGGACCCGTTCATGATGCCTGCCTATGGTGGTCGCGCCGATCTGGGCATGGCCCGTGCGGTGGAGCTGCTTGAGCAGGCAGGACGGGGGCCCGGACGGATTCTTCTGATCACCGATGGCGTACGCGAGCGCTGGCACGAAGCAATGCTTGACCAACTGGACACATCAGACTATCCACTCAGCATACTGGCAGTCGGGACCGAGGAAGGTGGCGCCATCCCTCTCGCTGACCGTGGGCACCTGCAAGAGGATGGCGAAACGGTTATTGTCCGCACCGATGTTGAACCACTTGAGCAACTGGCCAGAACAGCCGGAGGAGAGGCTATTCGTATAACGACCGGTGATCGGGATCTGGAAACGCTGCGTATCGCGGCCTCCAATGGACTCACTGCAGCCTCTGAAAAGAGTGAGCGGAGTGTGCTCAGGCGTTCGGACGATGGCATCTGGCTGATGGTTCTGGTCATTCCAACACTGCTGCTGGTGCGTCGTCATGGCCACCTCAGTGCAGTTGTCCTGACAGCAGCCATGGTTGGATGGCACCCATCGGCGGAAGCCTCGCTCTGGCTGACGCCGGATCAACGGGGAGCTCGCGCTCTTGAGCATGACCCGGCCAAGGCAGCCGAACACTTTGAGGATCCTGAGTGGGCCGCGGTCGCCAAATACCGTGACGGTCAGTATCAACAGGCGGCCGAGTTATGGGGTATGCTGGACTCCCCCAAAGCCCGCTATAATGAGGGCAATGCGCTGGCTTTTGCAGGTGACCTGCAGGCCGCCATTGACGCCTACGATCAGGCACTGGAACGTAACCCGGATTTTTCTGAAGCACGGGAAAATCGCCAACGGCTGCTCGAGCTGATGCAGGATCAGAGACAGGAGCGCGGAGCCGAAGGCGAGCCACAATCTGAGCCCACGCCAGAAGCCGACCCGGACCCATCACCGGACTCTGAACCGGAACCCGGCATCGGGCCGAATGTTGCCCAGGATGAGGCCGCAATAGTGCCTGAGCCGTCAGAAGACGAGACGGCATCACAGACCGACAAAAAGCAGCCATCGGCTTCCTGGGACCGCGCCGATCGACATGAGCAGTGGCTGCAGCAAATTCCAGACAACCCGGCGAGCCTGCTGCAGCGTAAGTTTCAGCATGAACATCGCCAGCGTTCCAGCGACCCAACAGAGACGGACGAATTATGGTGAAAGCCCTCCTAGCATTGAGTCTTGTCATCGTCGCCCTTTCCCCCCAGGCTCTGGCCGACACGAGCAGCGGGGAGCTGAAGGCCAGTGTCGATCGGAATGACATTCACGCCAATGAGACCCTGGAGCTGGAAATACAGGGCGACATCGAGCTGGAGTTCGACCTGGGGACGCTCTTCAATATCTCCAATGTCGATATACCAATGCCCGACACTGGGCCACTGGAGGATCAGTTTGAAGTTCTGGACATGAATCAGCACATGTCCGTGCGCTCGGTAAATGGCGAGCACACGGCCAAGGCCACCTGGACCTACCATCTGGCACCCCGTGAAAGTGGGGAGTTGACGATCCCCTCCCTGACTTTCCGTGATAAAAAGTCCCAGCCACTCACGGTCATGGTTCGACCCGGCGTGTCTCCCGAACACAGTGAGGGTCACCAGGCCCACCTTGAGGTGGATCTTCAGAAGGACTCCGTCTACGTACGGGAGCAGGTACTGATGACCCAACGGGTTCGCTACATTCCTCCTCTGATCCGGGGCAATGTGCCACCACCGGAAGTCGAGGACGCCACAGTGGACAAGGCCGGCGAGCAGGAGGAATACACCGAGGAAATCGACGGGCAGGAATGGCAGGTGGTGGAGCGTCGGTTCGTCATCACGCCTCAGGATACTGGAACGCTCACCATTCCCGAGCAACAGTTTCAGGGAAGAAAACGTGATGCTGAAGGGGATATAGTCTTCCTGCGTGCCACTGCAGCGCCCCAGGAACTGGACGTGGAGCCGCCACCCGAATCGTTCAGTGGCGACATCTGGTTGCCAGCCAGCAGTCTTGACGTCAGCGAAGAGTGGTCCAAGCCGCCGGAAAACCTGCGCGCCGGGGACAGCATAAGCCGGACCATCCGTATCCGTGCGCTGGGCGTAAACCCGGAAGCCTTGCCACGCATTGATGCGCCCTACCCGGACAGCCTGCGTGAATACCCAGAGCCCTGGGAGTCCGAGACCCGCATCACCGACAACGCCATGGAGTCCATAATCGAGAAATCTGCAGCACTGGTGCCCATTGAGCCAGGTGCGGCGCATGTTCCCGAGATCCGTATCCCCTGGTGGGATGTCGTGGATGATGTGGAGCGAGTGGCGGTAATTCAAGGCAGGGACGTGTTGATAGAACCTGCTTCTGCTGCATTGGATGACAACGCTGACGCGGAAGACGAACCCTCTCTTCCGGGTGCGGGCTCAGCACGGTCACCGGGAACCCCCCTGCCCGCTTTCTGGATGTGGCTGGCAGCGGCATTGGCCACCGGCTGGCTGATCACAGGCATTGCCTGGTGGCGCAACCGCAACCGCAACCAGAACACGGTTCAACTTACTGCCCGCGAAAAGGCGTTAAGGGAGCGCTTTAACGCACTGTGTCGCAGTGCCCGCAACGGTGAGGCCGATACACTGACGCTCTTGCCGCAATGGGTCAGCGAGTCGTTCAATCGACCACAGATCAAGACCGTTGGGGATGCGACGGCCTACCTGAATGACCCGCAACTCACACGGGAAGTCGAGGCTCTGGAGCGTCACCTGTTTGCCAGCCCCCAGCAGCGTGAGTCCTGGCATGGTGACAATCTGGTCAGCGCCCTTCAGCGCATTGCGGGCCAACCCCGCAATCAGTAATTGCAGGGCCCAGCCGCGCCATCAGTAGATAAAGGCGGGC
>LKMJ01000924.1_pt1 | contig 24680 bp, 31 predicted proteins | sample 643391 | NCBI WGS metagenome assembly LKMJ01 (sample SAMN04112250, study PRJNA286221) | soda lake metagenome | biome: soda lake; feature: Kulunda Steppe; material: water; isolation source: sample PL-Br10 brine of Picturesque Lake | place: Russia: Kulunda steppe | collected 2010-07 | reverse complement strand
GGGCAAGCAATTGTGTCAGAGCGGGCCATGGGCAAGCAATTATGCACACCTGGCCATGGGCAAGCAATTGTGTCAGAGCGGGCCATGGGCAAGCAATTGTGTCAGAGCGGGCCATGGGCAAGCAATTGTGTCAGGGCGGGCCATGGGCAAGCAATTGTGACAGAGTGGGGCCAGCGTGACGCTGTGCCGTCAGTGACAACCTGCACGCATGCGTGTGGCACCTCAGCTGCCCCTCCCTGCCATCAGCTGGGTGGCGCGCGCCTCTCGACTCCCGGCCAGGTGCTGTGCAGCGCCTTTGAGTAGGCACCCTGACGTTGGCACACACAACAAACCAAATGCCCATTCCATCCAGCCACGAAGGGCTCGAGAGCAGGGGCTGCTGCTGTGAGTGACCACGCTGGGCCCACTCCGAGCACCAGCCTGCACCACTTTGAAAACCCCCACTCACTCTATGCACAGCACCTCATGCACCCCAGCCCTTGGCTTGTCAGCACACTGGCCCCCCCCCTCGTGTGCTAACCCCCCAACCGTGCACGCTCCCACCTCAGGATCGTAAGCATAGGCAACAAGGATGGCCCCCAATCATGTGCTAACCCCTCAACCGTGCACGCTCCCACCTCAGGATCGCAAGCGTAGGCGACAAGGACGGCCCCCACCCCATCCACACACAGAGCCGCATCCAGGCCGTCAGCAGCTGCAGACTTCTGCTCAGGGCTCCTCAGCTCCTGGAGCTTGCTCCTCAAGGCCGCCACGCCATCCTCGCCCTGCTCTGCCACCCGGACCACCAGGTCTCGCCACCCTAGCATCTGCACGCACAGTGCGGCACCAGGTCTCGCCACCCTAGCATCTGCACACACAGACCACGCACAGACCACGCAGAGGGCGGACCACCAGATCTCGCCACCCTAGAATTTGCACGCACAGACCACGCACAGACCACGCACAGTGCGGACCACCAGGTCTCGCCACCCTAGCATCTGCACGCACAGTGCATTCTGGCATCTGCACGCACAGTGCACCCTAGCATCTGCACGCACAGTGCGGCACCTTTTCCAGGGTCTGCACCCGTACATGGGGAGGGCGTGCGTGGTTGCAGCTGCACATGCTGCCAAGTGTACCCTTTGGGTGTGCATAGCACATGGTGTAGATGCACACTCTTGCAGCTGCAGCTTTTCAGAAGTACATGGAGCCATCGGTGATTGAGGCGCACAATGATAGGGGCACACAATGATAGGGGCACACAATGATAGGGGCGCACAATGATAGGGGCACACAATGATAGGGGCACACAATGATAGGGGCACACAATGATAGGGGCGCACAATGATAGGGGCGCACAATGATAGGGGCACACAATGATAGGGGCACACAATGATAGGGGCATGACACCTACAATTGCAATGACTGGGTATTCAACTTCAGAAGCACCCTCCACCCCGCCTCTCATCCAAGTGGCTAATCAAGGAAAAATGCATGTGTGTTTGTTTTTGGGCATTGACACAACACTTCCCGGGACAAGTGTGTCACCCTCTGCACACAATCCAACCACACACATTGACCTGGACATGGGCGCCTCTCGACCTTAGTGCCTTTTCTGCCTTGGCCTGGGTCAAGTAGCTAAAAGCAGGCGTGCATGTACCCGAACACAGTGCAAGTAAGATGGTCATGCAAGTCAGATGCACATGCAAGCAGGGCCGTGCTCCTCACCGTCATGTGTTGCCGTGTCCTGTCACCCTCCCTCTGTTGGATGCGCATGCGCTCGTCCTGGGTGCCTGTCACGCCAGGGGTATGGGAAGCACAGTGTTGGACGTGCATCTTGGGTGCCTGCCATGCCAATGACAATCATATACGACACATCCACACACATTAGCAAACACGCAAGCACGATTTGCTGCGCACCCGTCTGGATGCGCAGCTCCTCGTTTCGGATGCGCTGCTGCTCCTTGCTGGCAAGGTCCTCCTGTTGCTGTATGTCCCTCTGTGCAGCCTTGATCCGCTCCTGCAGGGCGCGCTGGCGCTCTTGAGCCTGTTCCTGGGCATCCTGCTTGCAAGCGCACATTCCCATAGTTGTACTGTGGCTTCTTGCGTGTGCACGCTTGTGGAGTTGCACATGTGCTGCGCATGTGCTAGGGCTGGAGCTCGATGATGGGCAAGAGCAGCACAGATGCAAATTAAGCACAGATGCAAGGGTAGCACAGATGGCTGAGCGCTGCTCGTGCTTCCTTGTACGTATGTGACACAGGTGCGTACGTGCCGCATGCCAGGGACGTGCAGGGTGTGCGTTGGGTGCGTGCCTGCCATGCTTGAAGGCTGCAATTCGTAGGCACACTTGGTGTTTGCAGCAAAGGGGACATTGATGGGTGCCAAAGCACTTCACTCTTTGGGTCACCACGTGTCGGTGCGCGAAACAAATATTTGGGGTCACGGTGACAAACAGACTTGAAGCCATTCGCACGCGTGGGCCCTGAACAGTCAGGGAGGGAGCCTTGCCCTATCCCCACGACCTCTGTAGACGGAGTAGCTAACCTATAATGTCACCCTCCCAGCTGACAGCGGCGTGGCTTGTGGATTCTGGAACGAAGGCGCAGCACAAGCCATGACCTAGGACTGGCATCTTCAAGCCATGACTGTAACAAAACCAGGCTATCTTTGATCACCAGATCACCTCCGACTACCTAACCAACCACCAGGCTCAGGCTTCGGGCTGGACTGGGGTCAGGCCAAATAATCTATTGGGATTGTTCCCCGGCCAGCCCATCAAAAGCCCCTTCTTATAGCATTCCTTACATCTGGTATCCGAGCAGGGGAGATGGCACCCCCCATGGACCCTGGGCAAGGCACTCACCCACCCATCCAGTGTACTTCACGGTGATAAGACAGCAGCAAACTTGAGGCAATCCGGACAGGCCTCTGGACAGGCACAGACTCAGCAGCCTTCTTACAGCGTTCCTTAAAACGACCAAAGATTGGCATCTTGAAGCCATGACCTAGGACTGGCACTTTGAAGCCATGACCTAGGACTGGCACTTTGAAGCCATGACCTAGGACTGGCACCTTGCAGCCAGCTTCATGACAAGCACCCTGTGAGCTCACAAGGCCCTTATCTTGCAAGCCTATGTTGCTCTGGATCCCAAGGTGCTCTAGAGCAGGTCTGTCATGGCAACTCAAAGCAGGTGATGAATGAATGGATCTGGCTTGTGCGTGTTGAGGTCGCCTTGAGACGTTGATCAGGGTCTCCAAGCCTAAAAGACGGCACTGCCCTCCTTTGCATGCTCGGCTCAACATGTGGAAGAGAATCTAAGCTGTGCAGCTGCACCCTGCATGCTGCTGCTGCTGCTGCTGCTGCTGCAAAACTGCCACGGTAATTTACCTGCGCTCTCAGCACCTCCTCCTCCGCCGCCTGAGCGGCGTCCGCCTCCATCTGCTTGATGTCTGCCTCCATCTCCGACTTCTGCTGGGCCTTCCATGCCTCAAGCTCTGTGGGGCCTAGCTTCTTCTGCAAAAATTAAAATGTTAGGCTCAAAATACGTCTTGTCTGTGACGAAAACAGGCATTCCTTGTTCACCAGACCATCACCGCTTCCCTAATCAACCATCAGGCTGAGGCTCTTACATTGTCAAGGGCTGACACAACCTCACATGCCAGCTTGTGCTGTACTATGCAGTGCAGTGTGCCATGCCCATCAGGTGCAAAGCCAGCGTGAACAGCACCGAATGAAGCACACAGGTGTTTGCATGCATAAACCTCTGATGGGAACATATTCCAGGTGCCTTAACCTTTTATTGGTGTATTGGGTGTCTCCTTTCCCTTACACAATGCAGGAAGTGTATTGTCGCCTGCGTAGGTACTACAGGGATGAATATGAATTAATCTTATCTGAAACCATAGATGATGGCATGGGTTCAGACTAGATCAGTTCATATATCTATATATGTAGCCTACCTGAGGGATATATGCTAGGGGAATATATCTAAATTTGCTGATATATCTCTTCCTCATTGGTTTTCGATTCACCACATCCCCTCTGCCCCGCAAATCCTGGGCAACGTGCAACCAAGAACCTGCAGGGCCTTGCAGAAGCCTAGCCGCCAGGCCAGGCCTTAAAGATGTGCCTTCCTGGGAGAAAGGCATGAGCTCTTGCCGCCATGTGTAAAATTGTGCCTTGCATTGTCATGCTGCCATACCTTCCTCCTCCTAAGCACCACGGCTATTTGTGAAATAGTCATTTTCACAGCCGTGTCCCTCTCTCTCATGATTGCACAGGCTAATGCAGCGTGATACGAGTGATGTGTATACAATGAGAAGCGCTGTATTGTACGAGAAAAGGTCAGGGCCCACACCTGCAGCCTCTGCACTTGCAGCTGCACTTGATCCTCCAAGCCAGCCCCCATACCTGCAAGGCCAGCTGCTTCTCTAGCCTCAACGCTTGCAGCTGCACTTGGAATTGCTCCCTTTGCGCCTGCCGCTGCTCTTCCAGTGAGGTGGCCTCCTGCTGCAACTTCTGGAGCTTCGTGGCGAGCTTCAGCTTGCGCTCCTCTGCCTGGGCCCGCTTGCATGCAGCCTCCTGCTCCTGAAAGTGAAGAAAGAACGGTGCAGGGTAGCAATGTGAAGTTTGTGAGCCTCTATTCCGTCCTGCTTTGCTGACTGCACAAGAAAGGGCACGCACACACACATATGATGGATGACACATACACACATGGTGGTCCATATGCCAGCAGCAGTCGTTTGAAACATTTTGGTGCATCTCATCAGCTGGAAGGCAGCAGCTATAAGGCATATGCACCAACCTGAGGTGATCTGTAAGGTGTGATCAACCCAGTGTGGCCAGGATGCATCTCCTCAATCAAACAGTGGATAGAACAGCTACAACAGCAAGACTTTCCATGGGCTTTACTGACAAAGTGCGCCATGGCAGACAATCCTCCCCCTACAAAGACAGGTACACCCCACCCCCCTAACTCCCACTCAAAACCGACATAAATGATCAGGTTTCTCCCAAACAAACAGAAATCGTACACTTCATGCACGTCCACATGCGCTTCCCCCTGCAGGCACAAAAAAACGCAAACGCATATGTCCCTGTACGTAACCCCATCTCCTGCCCCTCCTATGGCCCACCTTGGCGGCCAGTGCCTTGCTCTCCTTTTCGCGCAGGTTTTGGAGTTGGACGCAGATGTGGCAAGGCCCGCGCGCGCTGGAGCACCTGCGGCTGGTGATGTGGCCTTGGCTGCACACATCATGCACCAACTCCTGGCAGCGCACGCGCGTGTGCGCGCGGTCAAAGCTGTGGCAGCGCAGCATGCACCTGTGGCCGCATGGCAGCACCTGGTTGCAGGGCATGCAGCAGCCGCCATCCGGGGCGCGCGCCTCAAAGTCGGCGGGCGTGCGCAGGGGGGGCGCTGCGCGAGTTTTGTGCTGCTGGCACATGGCCGGCACGCCTGTGAACACGCAGCCAGACGCGCGCAGCATGGACAGCACCTTGCCCCAGTGCTCGCGGGCGGCGGGCCGGCTGGCGTGCAGCAGTGTGGCGGCGTTGCCAAAGATGATGAGGCCGTCTCGGGCGCGAGACATCATGACGTTGATACGCTCCGGCTCTCGCAGAAACCCCACGTGGCCGGCGGTATTGCTGCGCACCAGACTGACCACCACTACATCCGCTTCCTCGCCCTGTGCAGCCACAGCCGTGTGCAAGCGGCGGCTGGCCGCGCGGGCGCACAGTGCGGCAGGTTCCTCCTGCTGGTCGTCTGTGTGCATGATCCGGTATGATGGTGGCTAGGGGGCCTGCCAGCCTAGCGCACGAGCTGTGTGGCTGTGGGTGCTTGCACACTTGTATGCGTGCGTGCATGCATGCATGTGTGTGCGTCCCTATGTGTGACACGGTGCAAAGAAGCCTAAAAATGTTATGCATGCGTGTGTGTGCGTCCCTATGTGTGACACGGTGCAAAGAAGCCTGAAAATGTTATGCGTGTGCCCTTGACTTGCAAACGTGTGACAGCGCAGGAAAGCTCGTGGGCAGACTTTGTAACCACAAAAGGTCGGGGATCCGCAGGCCTGACATGACGGCATGGCCAGCTTTATGGCCGCGCGTCTTTGGGCTTGCAAGTCATGAACATGTACGAGTGTGCATGCATGTGTGTGTCATGTTGCATGTCAGAGTGTGTGCGTGCACGTAGGTCACATCTAGCATGTGAGTGTGTGTGTGTGTGTCATGTTTATACGTAGGTCACCAGCAGTGTGCGACGCATATGTGCATTCATGCATGTGCATGTCATGTCTTCATGTAGGCCATGTACTTTACGTGTGTGTGCGTGTGTGAGTGTGTGTGTCATGTCTTAATGGTTCTTCGAGCCACGGCGCCGGTGTGGTCAGAGGCATCTGAGTGCCTCTGAGAGTGCAGTCCAGTAGCCAGAATCCAATCCATCCAGCCAGCCAGCCACCCAGCCAGCCAGCCTGATTCCAGTCCAGCTAGCCAGAGTGATGTCCTGCACAACTCCAAAGCGCCCGTCCCACTGTTCAAGGGCACACCTGGAAATTGTCAATCGTGGCCACGCGCACGCCTTTTCCAGAAGTTCCTCCCACGCTGCCGCTTCCGGTGCCACTGCTGCCGCTGCCCCCACTTGGCTTGCTGTCCTGCTGCTCCACGGCTGCCTCCACGAGCTCCTGTTCATCCCTCTCCCCCAGCTGCGCCCCCAGCCCACCCTGCCAGGTCAAAGCCCTTTGAATCTCCACCAGCTGGCCCAGGTATGGGGTCAGCACCACCAGCTGCTCAGTTTTGTAGCCCTGCTGCACCAGGTACTTGATGGTGGCCACAACCATGTCCACCTCGTACAAGTTGGATTTGGAAACACCATGCTCTACTGCCAATGCTGTCCACTCCTCCTGCAGGGGCGTGTGTTTGTGTTTGCATGTGTATGTTTGCACGTGTGTGTTTGCATGTGTGGGTGTATGACTTGCGCAGACTGGACCCGGACACGCCTCACTCTGCCACCTACGCCACTTACTTTATGTGCAAGGGTGTGAGTGTGTGGTGAGGATTGGGGTTGTGAATGTGAATGTCTGCTTGTCTTGAGGCAGAGTAGGCGCCGACGCACACGCTTGTGCGTCATTTGCTAGACACAGAATTGGCTTAGCCAACTAACAACAAGGGGCTAGGGACTCAGAATGGCCCACCACATTTAAGTCCATCAGCCCTTGGAGGCAATTCCAAAAAAGGTGCCAAAATGTGTGTGTTGTCTATGAAGACCGGTGGCGTTTGATGTAAGCCACATGCACGTGTCTTGTGCTGGGCAGCATATGCTCTTCTACAATATGCAGCGCATGCACATGGCATTGAGTTTGCAACTGTGTGCCACTTTTTGCTGTATGTGTAGGTGTGCCAGCTGCTGGCAAATCAAATGACCAGGATTGCACGCACACGCACAAAGCACTTCTGCACTACCCACAACTTGTGCGGGTGGCGGCGCATGCGTGCGTTGCCCACATCCTGCATGTGTGCTGGTGGCGCTTACGTGAATATGGTACATGTATGCAAACACATGTGCATATACTGTGAAGGTTGCAGCACACACGGAATGACAGATGAATCAATTTAAACAGGTACGCACGCTGCCGAGGGTGCAGCTAGGCAAGCAAGAGTTAACCTGAAAGGGAGCTTCAGCCTGTCCTCCCGCAGGTAAGTGCAGTACAACAAGGAAGGATCTTGCGAGGTATCTAAGTCTAAGAAATCCCCTGCAAGATCCTTCCTTGTTGTACTGCAACGCCGGTGCACTGATGCAATGCTGTGCAACAGTGCAATGCAACAATGCGATGCAACACTGTGGTGCAACAATGGATGTAACGAAACAAGGCTTTCCTTGATCACCAGATCGCTTCCAACTGCCTAACCAACCACCAAGCTCAGGCTTCGGGTTGGACTGGGGTCAGGCTGGTTCATTTATCGAGATCATTTCCCGTCCAGCCCATAAAAAACACCCTTCTTGAAGCGTTCCTTACAATGGAAGTGCTCCGTAGACTTGGCCAACGCTTTTGCTCACCTTTTCTGTGTCCATGCTCACCTGTGTCCATGCTCACCTGCGTCCAAGGCTGCACCCACCTGTCCACAGATATGTGCTCACCGGCTCCCAAGTCTGTGCACACCTATTCCCAAGCTGAGTGAGTGATTGATGGGTGTGGCCATGGCCCTTGGGTACCCACCAATGGCTAAGTCATGCTCAACAGGTCCAGATATGAATCCCAATGTACCCGTCCACCAGCCCAAAATTGCAACCTGCAGCTTTGCATGTAGTTATTTGCCAGCACGGAGGGCTGTCCCCGCCCCCCTCCTTCCCCTCACACACACACACACACATTCACTCACACCTGGTCTGATTTTGCCTCCTCAGGCTCATTGTCATCCACAAGACACAAACATCTGGTCCACTCACACGAACGCCTAATTCTCCTCTGCCTCTCTGGGCTCATCATGATCCACAAGGTACACACCGGGTCCAAATGCACACACCTCGCCCACAGACTCACGCATATACACCCGCTTCTTCTATGCCTTCTCAAGCTCATTGTGGCCCACAAAGATATACACCTCGTCCATAGGCACACACACACGCGCACCTGCTTCTTTTCTGCCTCCTCAGGCTCATTGTGGTCCACAAAGACGATGCGCTGGCCCTCAGGGAAGCCTTTGAGGGGCGGACGGGAGGCGGTGCTGGTGTGGTCCTCCAGGGCTGTGAACCGCACACAAACATGACAAGCACATGAGCGTGGCGTGATGACGCCAATGCATGGAGCAGGCCAACAAGGCAATGGTGGCTCTGCCTGATGTCCAATCACCAGAGCACTGGCCACATAAGTGCACTGGCACTGCCACATAAGTGGGGGTGCACCGGCACTGCCACATAAGTGCACCGGCACTGCCACTGGCCACATAAGTGCACCGGCACTGCTCGCTGTCCCGTGGCCATAGACCTGGCCACAGGACCAAGGCAAGGCCTGCATGTGGACCATGCATGGCCTCTGCATGCAGACTGTTCTCTGGAGAAGCAGCACGTGTTGAAGGTGCAATCCTTCAGCTGGCCATGAGTGGGATGGGATGTGCTCAGACAAATCCCAAGTCATCCTTTAGCATAAATCTTTAAGCCGGCCAAGGGGGAGTTGAGATGTGTGAGGAGGCCTGGTGCGGCTTGGACAGCAGTGTGTGGGTAGGTTGGGGGGGGATTGATCTAGAGGCTCAAACAGTTGGGCTGACTGCACCCTTCTTGGGCGGACTGCACCCTTGTTGGGCGGACTGCACCCTTGTTGGGCCAACTGCACCCTTGTTGGGCTGACTGCACCCTTCTTGGGCGGACTGCACCCTTCTTGGGCGGACTGCACCCTTGTTGGGCGGACTGCACCCTTGTTGGGCGGACTGCACCCTTGTTGGGCCAACTGCACCCTTCTTGGGCTGACTGCACCCTTGTTGGGCTGACTGCACCCTTCTTGGGCTGACTGCACCCTTGTTAGGCTGACTGCACCCACCCTTCTTGGGCTGACTGCACCCTTGTTGGGCCAACTGCACCCTTGTTGGGCCAACTGCACCCTTCTCGGGCTGACTGCACCCTTCTTGAGCTGACTGCACCCTTCTTGGGCCAACTGCACCTTTCTTGGGCGGACTGCACCCTTCTCAGGCCGACCCGGGAAGCAGCATGCAACAAACAAGGAACATGCCGCACAAACAAGCAAGCCCCTGAACACCAGAGTGGCAACTGGACGACCACCTCTGTCTGGGGCGGGCTTCATGGAACAAGGGGTAAGGGCTCCCATCAGCCAGCCAGCCAGCCAGCCAGCCCGTCGGCTGCCCCTCACCTGGGTACGTGTGCTGGATACGTGTGCTGGGTACGTGTGCTGGATACGTGTGTTGCCCTCACCTGGGTACGTGTGCTGGATACGTGTGCTGGATACGTGTGCTGGCCTCACCTGGGTACGTGTGCTGGATACGTGTGCTGGCCTCACCTGGGTACGTGTGCTGGATGAGGGCGGAGATGCTGGGGTGCATGCGGTGCTGCACAGACAGCCTGGCGTACGGGAAGCCCTGGGTCACGAGGCGCTCAAAGAGGGAGATGTTCAGGTCATGGCCCTGGCCGCTCTGCACGGACAGCGGGTAGTGCTCCACCTGCGCCCCGCGCACACGCACACGGCGCGACCCAGCAGTTCAGCACGTGGCCATGATCGGGGACCACAAGCAGCTGTGCCCAAAGCTTTGGCGTGCGCGTGACAGGTAGCTCACAGAGCAGGCGCACTGAAAAAGTGGACAGTTCTGCCATCTCCTGGGTGCTTGGCCACAAGGTATCCTTGGCACCCACCAAAACACACACACACATCCACGCACCTTCGGGCGCAAGGCATCCTTGGCATCCACCAAAACACACACACACACACATCCGCGCACCTTCAGGAGCGGCTGCTCGTGGTCCCCAAACATCACCAGAGGTGTTGTGTGTGCTTGCTCAGGCTCACCAGAGGTGCAATGTGTGCTTGCTCAGGCTCACCAGAGGTGCAATGTGTGCTTGCTCAGGCCCGTCAGGTGCAATGTGTGCTTGCTCAGGCTCACCAGAGGTGCAATATGTGCTTGCTCAGGCCCGTCAGGGCGTGTGCTCATCTCCCACGGCTGCACGGCATCCTTGGCAGCCACCAAAACACACACACACCTTCGGGCGCAGCTGCTTGTGGTCCCCGATCATCACCAGGTGCTGCGTCTGCTGACTCATGCTGGTCAGCACATGCGTCTCCAGCAGCTCCGCCGCCTCCTCCACCACCACGATACCCGGCTGCACCGCCCCCATGATCATCGCCTTCTGTGCTGCCAGTCCCGTGGTGGTGCAGCCGATGATGCGCGCCTTCTTCAGCACCGCCTCCTTCTCGCGGTCGTGCAGGCCGTCCAGCTGCTGCCGCACCTGTCCATAGCACACGCCATGTTTGGCCGGCCTGCCATGTCTGCGTGCGGATTGTGACTGCTTGCTGCCAGGCCTGTTTGGGCAAGGATGCCGGAAGGCTTTGGGATGCAGGAGGCTTTGGGTTTGCTTGGTCACGCCAAGGCAAGCACTTGCTCAGTCACTTTGAGGCAGGCACTTTTGCTTGGTCACTTCAAGGCAGGCACTTGCTTTGTCCTCGCCGATCCGTTTTGCACAGGTAAAGAGCATCGGACGCTAGCGTTTCCATAGATTGAAAGCAATGGCGCATTCCATAATCACAGCCACCACCAAAAAAGGCTCTCATGCACGCTTGGGCACAACCAGGCTTAACTTGATTGCTTGGAGAGCATAAGTTGCGATAAAGCATGCATTCCTGTTGGCAGATGATCATGACTTACTTATAAGTAGTTCAATGCTTTGCATGGTCAAGCATGATACCTCACAGCGGCATGCTTTGCAACATGTTCTTGCTTCACGCTTTGCAACGTATTCCTGCTCCATGCTTTGCAACGAGTTCATGCTCCATGCTTTGCAACATGCTTGTGCATGACACCCCGCAGCGACGTGCTCCTGAGCCTCTTGTGTCCGCACGAGCTCTACCCGATCCTTCCCTTCAGGCCATGGACTATGGCACGGCATGACGTCATGTCGACATGGCACTGAGCCCTGGACTACGGCACGGCATGACATGGCACTGAGCCCTGGACTATGGCACGGCATGACATGGCACTGAGCCATAGCACTCAGCCATGGACTATGGCATGGCATGAGCAAGACTACGCACCTCCTCACTGCGGCTCAGCACTCCAGCCAGCTCCTCAGCCCAGCCCTGCCGGATCTCAGCTGTGAGGTGTGATGCATGTGGCGCGTGATGCATGTGGCGTGTGATGCATGTAAGGTGTGATGCATACATGGTTCAAAATGTGAATACTTGGGTCATGGGTGCAACAAATCTGTGTAATGCCCACGTGCATCAGCCGTGTTCATGCCTCAGGCCGAAGGGCGTGCAATCCATGCCACGCGCCCACGTGTATGCATGTGAAGGTGAACTAGCTGGGGACAAACCTGATGAGCGGAAGTGCAGTACTGCGCCAAGAGCAGGCCCCAAGCAATGTGCAAGCACATGCAAAATGAGTGCATTGATTTGACGAGGCCATGCCGGCAAAGCCCCTGTGAGCCTGGAGGCCGCTGCAGGCACACGCAACAGCAACGCTGAAGCAATGCGCCACAAGCTGGGGCAGCTAATTAGCATTATAATGGCAGGCACACTTGGCAGCAACACTGAAACAGTGGTGGGCACACACGGCAGCAACACTGAAACAGTGGTGGGCACACACGGCAGCAACACTGAAACAATGAGCCAATAAAAACTTTCGAGGTAACTTCCTCCCATTTGCCCCCGCTCATCCTGCCGTGCTGCGGTTAACCACACATCTCTACTTTTTACGCCCACCCGCATGTAGGCATGCAGTCTCACAACTGAGGTATGCAATTCATGCATACTCACAAACACAGGTGCAACACAAGTAGATACAATGCACTGCACACATGCATTGTACATATACGTATACATGCACAACGCACAACACGCGTGTGCCCCACCCCACCCAGACACGCGTCCACACAAACAGCGCCCATGCACCGTACATGCACATGCACATGCACAGCACGCATGCGCCCCGCCTCACCCATCCACCCATCCACCATCTGCCAGCGCTGCAGCCACGACAGCCGCCACAGTGGGGGCACAGCTGCGCTGTCACCGGCCCCCGCCTCCTGCCCCGGCGCGGCAGCGCTCGTGCTGTTCTCCCCTGGAGGTGCATCCATTGCAGCCGGAGGTCCAGGCTGAATCCCCCTCTTTCCCCCCCTCTTTTTGCGGCCCCCTTCCTGCCAGCCGCCGCTACCGCCGCCGCTGTTTAGGATGCGTGGCCTGCGTCGCATGCCGCAGCCCAGGGCCGCCCACATCCTCACCCACCATGGCCCCTCCTCGACTGTGCTCACATCCCCCACACCTGCGCACAGCCGCATACACCACATGCACATGTGTGTGCACACGTGTGCATTTGTGTACGTGGGGTGTGTGCATTTTTTGCATGCATGTGTGTCCACACATGTGCACGCATGTGCGTGTGCATGTATGCGCACGTGTGTTTGCGTGCATGTTCGCGTGCACGTTTTTGAGAGTTTGCATTGCATGTGCACTGACATCAGAGCTGTACAAAGGCTCAAGCCTGCCCTGTGCTTGCATTTGCACTCGCAGGTAGGCCAACATCTACTGCACAGACGTCCAGCCCTGCCACACCAACACTGCACCTTCCGCGCGCTCACCCAACCCTGCCGCACCCACACTGCACTTACTGCACACACACCCAGCCCTGCCGCAACTACACTGCACCTACTGCACGCAAACCCAGCCCTACCACACCCACACTGCATGTGCTGTGCTCTCATCCAGCCCTGCCGCACCTGCACTCTACACTTATCGCACGCACACCCAGCCCTGCCGCACCCACACTGCACCTGCTGCACGCACACCCAGCCCTGCCGCACCTACACTGCACCCAGCCCTGCCGCACCCACACTGCATCTGCTGCACGCACACCCAGGCCTGCCGCACCTACACTGCACATGCTGCGCTCTCATCCAACCCTGCTGCACCTACACTGCACCTGCTGCACGCACACCCAGCCCTGCCGCGCCTACACTGCACATGCTGCGCTCTCATCCAAATCTGCCGCACCTGCACTCTACTTATCACATGCACACCCAGCCCTGCCGCACCTGCGCGCATCCAAGCCCAATGGAATGACAAATACTCCGGCCCCAGAGCGCTGGCCGACCCAGACATCGCAATGGCTGCAGCTGTTACTGCCGCGGCTGACTCGCTCGGCAGGCCCACGGCCATGCCGCACTCCACCCAACCGTCACCAGAGAGCCACCTCCTCAAGGATTGCTGCCCCGAGGTCCAGCACAGCTGCTGGTGCATTTCGGGTTGCTCTGCCTGCAGGTGCACCTCCAGCTGCCGCACCACCTTCTCCTCCCACTCCTTCAGCGCCCGCCACTGCTTCTGTGCAGCCGCGGCTGCTGCCTGCTCCGCCTGCTCCGCCTGATCTCGTTCCTCCTGCGGACCACGCCGCGCACGCGCCGCCCGCTGCTGTTGCTCCCGCGCCTCCGCCTGCCTCTGTGCGCTGCGCACCCGGGGTACCCACAGCGCATCCGTGGCTGCCATGGCTATTTCCAGCTGCTCCCCTGACCTCATGCCTCCCACCATGCCGCACGTGAGCACCGATGCCAGCAGCTGTCCCAGCCTGCGGCGCTTCCCATCCAGCTCCTCCTGCTCCTCCCTCAGCCTGCCCCGCTGGCGCATCTCCGATGAACTCAGCCTTTGGCGGACGCCCTGCCGCGCCAGCTCGCGCAGGTTCAGTGGGCCAAGCCTCTCCGAACGGCTGCGCCCCCCCACTCGCACAATGCCGGTCACGCCCTTGTCCAGCAGCGCCTCCAGGAACTGCGCGCGCACCCATGGGTGTGTCTGTATAGATATATGGATATACATGTGTGCGCACACACATGTGTGTGTGTGTGAAAGCAGCCTCATGAGCATGAAGCCCTCGGGCACGCCAGGAGCTTTGTGTGTAGGTTTGTATGTGTTGAGTGCGCATGTGCAGGCTCCCAGGCGAGTGTCTTGATGCCAGGTCATGTAACAGAGGGATATACCCAGTGTACCACACAGACGCTTAGCAAGTTCACACATTGCCTCACATACAATTTAAAACATACACATGCACACACACAACAGCAAGCCCACACCCCCAAAACATGCAGCCTCCTGTCATAGTTCATGAATGTGCATGCAGATTTGTCCATGCATGCACTGCACATATACCTGTATCTGTTCAGAGCAGGCATGTATCTTATTGCATACTGCGTGTATGCCCATGTGTTTGTGCACCGAGACACACTGGTCCTCATGCACATGTGCGGGCTGAACAGTGCAGTTAGATGTTTCCTTATAAATGTGTGAGTGGGCTGGACGGCTGATCCAGCCATGTGTCCTGTTTATGACTTGTGTGTGATGTGACCAGGCTGGTCTATATACATGCGCAAAGGGTGAGCAGCTTGCCGAGGATCTGAGGTGCCAAATGGCATACAATCGTGCTCTGATCTGTGCGCCAAACTGAATTCTGCAAATCGTGCTCTGATCTGTGTGCCACATAAGGATTGAATTCAGCATCTGATCCAGCGGCTTTGCAAGAGGCTTTCAGGTAATGGACAATGCCACTGGGTATCACAGGACTCATGGATACTGCTGGCTGCTGCCGGCAGTGCAGTATGAAAGGAGCCATGGGAATGGATAGCACCATACAGTCATTGGCGCCCGCTGCTCCCTTGCCTGGTCCAGGGCGTGGTTGGTGTAGCTGACCATCAGGATAGTTTGGCTTGACCTCCGCAGCAGCGCATCCACCAGCAGGACAGCGGTGTAGGTCTTGCCCGTGCCTGCGGGTGTACATGGCGGTGTAGACAGTGCAGGCGTCCTCATACTTGGCCTCCCTGTGTCGCAAGATCTCATTATAATTTATAAATCTCTGGTGATGACGCAAGGGCAAAGAGCAGAGACATCACACTTGAAGGCACAAGGCGGAGGGATCACACTCGAAGGCAAAAGGCAAAGGGATCACACTTGGAGGCACAAGGCGGAGGGATCACACTTGAAGGCACAAGGCGGAGGGATCACATTTGAAGGCAAAAGGCAAAGTGATCACACTCGAAGGCAAAAGGCAAAGGGATTACGCTTGAAGGCAAAAGGCACAGGAATTACACATGAAGTAAAGACAAGGACCTTGGTTGATTACCAGAAAAGGTCAAGATAAGGATGTCCCTCGTGGCTAATTGCAAGAGGATATCCCTTGAGGTTGACCGTGTTTAAAAGAATCAGCTGACAGCTGCTTGTGGGCAAGCCAGGGATAACAAAGAGAAGGGGGGAAGGCATGGATGCTGTGCTGCGCAGACCTTACACTCAGAGGCCATTTGACAGCTGGGGCTACTGCTGGATCTTGCAAGTTTCTGCTCCCTACTTTGGCGAAGGGGTCATGAGGTACTTGGGCCCAAGGTGGCCCAATTTTCTAAATTGATGTATGTTTTCTAAATTGATGTGTTTCCAGAATGCAAGCAATGCTCAAGTATTCCCAACAGGTGGCCAAGTCACACCAAAAAAGTAGAGCATTCTGGAGCTCTATTCAACCCCAAGTAGGACCGGCTAGAAGCAGCGGGATCCGGTCAGGTGCATGCGTGCAGCATAGTGTATTTTGAACGCCCCAGTCTCAGCAGTAGCCCAGCAGCAAGATCAACCAAAAGAGCACTTTAGATACTGGGCGTTCCGCAGCAGCATCCAGTGCTTGCTGCCAGGTGTGATGACCCTGTCCTTCTGAAGTCTGCGCGCCGCGCGGCGCGCTGTTTCCAGGAGATATTGTGTCATCTCCCCTAGCGACAAGCGCCAGATCCTGCGGCGCATCATTCTGTACTATGGAGTGCTACTCTGCCATGGCCTTCCTACTCTACTGTGAGCAGAAGGCAACCATGCGGAAGGCGTAAGCTTTGGAGCAGCTGTTTTGTAATGTGGCCGGTTTAAGCCACATGTCAGAACCATTTTGTGCTCGTATACAAGTACTACACCTACAAGCAGCTGCTAGCCCAGCAAAAACATGCTGCCGCAGGAACAGATACAAAGCAGCAAATGAAGCTGCTGCTGCATGTGTTTGTGGCTGGCTCCCTTCCCCAGCTCCTCAACTATGCGCTCAAACTCAGGGCATGCCACATCCACAGCGCTGTACTTTGTGGCGCTGCTGCTGCCTGCCGGCGCATCTGCTGCTGTGTGCTCAGACGTCAGCTGCTGAGCTGCGCATAGCTCATCCCGCCTCCGCTCCAGTGCCATTCTTACATTTGCTCAGCCAGGCTCCAGGTATACGCACTGCTTCACATGCTTACTGCTTCACATGCTGCCCCGTGTGCACAATGGTCATGGTGCACGTGCATGAGAAGGCAGGGTCCCTCAGCAGCAGAGACAAATGCTCGTGTATGCCTGCCTCAGGGATTCCGGGATGTCAACTGGGGGGGGTATAGGTCAGGGTCATATGTCACTGTAGTTCCGGGTCATATGTCATGGAGGCACATGTCCGTCAAGGATGTCTTGGCAAAGGAGTGCAAAAAGGAGTGCAACAAGGATGGGGGAGTGAACAAGGCAGGAGAACAACAAAGGCAGGAGTGCGCAGCAAAGGCGGGAGTGTGCAGCAAAGGCAGGCCTCGGCAAGCCTGGAGCAACAATTACAAGATGAGGGGTTGGCAGGCAAAAAGCTGGATGCCTCCCCACCAGTGTCACCTTGGCAATGATGAAGAGCCGAGGCTGAGATGGGTCCGGCGCTTAAAGCCATGCCACAGGGCAATGTGTGTGTGCCCGACACATTTTACCATCTCCGGTGGAGGCTCTTGCAAATTAGTGATTTTAAAAAGGTGGAGAGGCCTTGTGTGTGTTGTTGCATGTGGTTGCTGCTGGGGGTCTGGCTTGCCACTCTGGACCTGTACTTCAAGTATGAACCCCCCCTTCCCCTCCCCCCCCTTAGCATCCCACAGGGCTTCAAGCCAATGCCTGCCAGCACGGCAGCAAGAGCCGAGACCAGCGCACCCAGAGCGCGCCTCCATGGAGTGCCGCTCCTTCCTGCTGCTGGAAGAGGCAGGCATGGCAGCTGCGCTGGCAGAACCAAGGCGCACGTAGCTGGAGCAGCAGCTGCTGATCAGCGAGCTGGCGTCAGATGCTGTTTTACAGCAGCAGGCAGTGCTTGCATCAAATGCATTTTGACAGAAGAACCAAGTGCTGGCATCAGATGCTGTTTAACAGCAGCAGGCAGTGCTGGCATGCCCCGTACAACGAGAGAGTGTGCGCATGCGAGTCGAGCTTGAAAAGCTTGAAAAGGGTACAGGCAGAGGGATGCGCGGCACCCGGTCAGGGGGCCTGCATGGCAGCAGCTGCGCATGTTTAAGGGCTCTTAGCTGGAGCACAAGCTGTACAAAGCTGCAGTAGGCACATTAGCCACGCGCAGTTTTTGGGGAAGGGCCTCAGAGAGTGCAGCTGGGGCTCTACCTGGGCTTTAGGGCATGCAGTCAAAAGCATCAGAGCAAGGGCTTGAAGCTCAAGCAGCAGTGCAAGGTCAATGCTGTCAAGCTGACAGGGAGCATGCAGGCCTTTCTGGCTGTAAGGTCAAGCGGGTGCTGCAGCGGGAGCGAGTTGCAGCCACAGCGGCAGGTGGAAGCCACAACAGCAGGCCCAGGCGCATACACGCCAGGCGTGGGCAGGGGTGGGGCAGGAGTGACCTGGAAAATCACCACTGCATCAGCAAGGCGCCAGCGCGCGCGCATTGCTTTAATTGCCTTGTGCTTGAACTTTTTGAGCCTGTCTGCAGCCATGTCCTGCCTGGCTTCTTCTTCTGGTGCTGCTTGTGTGTAAGTTTGCTTGTTGCGTCTAGAGTGCATTTTGAATCGTGCCTTGGGCGGGAGCAAGCAGTAGGGCAAGCAAGGACCTGCGTCTCAGAGACAGCCCCGGAGAGCTGCCCTTGCCCCCCCTGGCTGCTCAGAGCATGAGGAGCGGCACTGAAAAGCAAAGCAAGGCAGTTTGGAAAGGGGGGGGAGGTGTTGGCGAAGCAGGAACCTGCAGCTTTTGCAGACTGTGTGCTTTTGCTTTCACTTCTGCTGGTAAACAAGCCTAGAGGAGCCCTGGATCAGTCGGACGCTGAAATCATGGCAACAAAACCAGTGCAGCAGCCCAGCAACCCTGCATCTACGCAGCGCTGCACAAACCTGGGGGTCCCTGGATCAATGCAACGCTGTACAAACCTGGGGTCGCTGGATCAATGCAACGCTGTACAGACCTGGGGGTCCCTGGATCAGCGCGATGCGGTGCGTCATGGCAAGCTGCAGAGCGTGCGCCTGGCTACCGTTCAGGCGGTCCCGGACAGCATCCATCTCCTGCACCACCATGGCCCGTGCAATAGCAGGTGCATGGCAACAGCAGGTGCATGGCAACAGTAGGTGCATGGCAACAAAATCAATGCAGCTGCCCAGCATTACTTCATGACAATTGCATGGATTGCTCCCTTGTGATCAGTGTTGATCCTCTGATGGCACCAGTGATGCAGTGCACGTGCTCCACCCGCGCAAAAACACAGGGGCATGCACTGAACTGGGCAGCGCTGAACAAGCAGCCACACAAGAATTTGAGTTCCTGCTTAAATCCCTCCACTGCAATATGTCTCCCATTCCTTGATTGATGCAGGGGTTGTTCAACTGCCCAAGTAGATTTTCTTCATCTTCTACCAATATTCTTTTTCTTTCCTCCACAGCTATCGTTCATGCCATTGCATGTTGCCGATTTGTGCATAGATGCGCCGGATCTACAACCAAGCTGCATCCACCACAACCATCCCTGCCATGTCTCTGCATGCGCGTGCGCACACGGACGCGCGCACACACACACACACACACACACACACACACCCCAGCGCGCACCTACCTCCTGGACCACCTCTGGGGTGAGGTAGCTGATATGCTGGGGGGGCTGGCCGTGCACAATCTCCTCTGCCATTGGCACTCCGGTCATGCCTTGCAGGCAGCCTAGCACGGGCCTTGTGCTGAAGCAGTTGGTAGACACCTGCAGAGAAAATGCCGGGCGCAGGGGCATGGGCGCAGGAGCAGCTTCTGATTTGTTGAGGCCTGCACAGGAAGGGGTGGGACTGGAACCCGCTGGTGTGCAGCAGCACAAGCAGAGCTGCCCAGGCAAGCTTTTTGCTCACTGCATGCAAGCTCGCACAAATACACACACGCGCAAGCACGCGCATTAACAAACACAAACATACACAAAGCTTGCACTGGATGCGCTGGATGCACAAATGCAAGCGCTCATGTGTCGAGCAAACATATGGCATGCGCACAAGCGCCAGGCACTTTGCACATGCTCATGTTTCGCGCGTATAACACATGCAATTAATGCCCCTCATGCCCCACAACCTGTACGATGTGCATGTCCCCAAGGTCTAGCTGTCCCACGCGCTCCAGGAAGGCGGTCATGTGTGTCCTCTCCTGCACCATCAGCCCCACCATGGGCGCCTGCTGTGCGAGCTCCTCCACCTTCCGCCGCACCACCATTGCAAATGCCAGCAGCTGGCCATTGCTCACAATGCACACCTGCTCAGAGCATGGATCAGCTCTTAATTTTGTGACAGCTGTGAGTCGCGGCCGTAAGTAGCTGAAACTGGCTATATATGCGTGCAGGAGGGGCATGGAGCAGATTTTTAATCTTGCGATGGCTGTAAGCCACGGCTGTTTCTGGCAATACACACAAGCAGGCACAGCATGTGCTGGTCCAGATCTGCCACAACTCACAATGCTCATGGTGTACAGCTTACATGGGCCAATATGGTCCTGCTGGCAGCCGGCTCATTAAACGTGTATGTGCAGGGCGTGATTGGCTTGCCGCCACCCACAATGCATGTTTGCGTGCTTTCAAGAGTATAGAGTGTGGATCAGCAAGCAGTCACTCACACCACAAGCATGCGTGTGTGCATCTGTAGAGTGTGGACAGGCGGGCGGTCGTTCACAATGCGGGCTTGTGGACGTCCTTTTTTTGGTGTGCTTGCATGCATGTGTGATAAGATTGGGGTCCCTCAGGCAGCTCACAATGCGAGCGTGTGCACAGAGCAAGGAAGGTGTAGGCATGCACCAAGCTGCGTTAAGCCAAAGGAATCTGCAGCCTGACAGGCTGCGGCAAAGAAATTGCTCTGCAATGAAGCCTGGCAGGCTGTGCCAAAGAGGTTGCTGTGCAGAAGCTGCAGCCTGACAGGCTGCGGCAAAGAAATTGCTCTGCAATGAAGCCTGGCAGGCTGTGCCAAAGAGGTTGCTGTGCAAAAGCTGCAGCCTGACAGGCTGCGGCAAAGAAATTGCTCTGCAATGAAGCCTGGCAGGTTGTGCCAAAGAAGTTGCTATGCAGAAGCTGCACCCTGACAGGCTGCGGCAAAGAATTTGTTGTACGATGCAGCTTGATAGGCTCTAAAATTGAGATCGCTATGCAGGGCTGCAGTTTTGCTGCAGCCTGATAGGCTGTGGCAAAGAGATTGCTGTGCAAATTTGCTTCAACCTTCAAGCCCAGCCAGAAGCGCTGGGTGTGTGCAGCACGGCCTTCTGGCACAAGAGAGCAAGCAAAATCTTTGGGGCATGGAGAGCTGTTGTGATTGTCCCTCAAAACACAAAGAAACAGTATTCTAGCACACCTAGCTGCACTGTTGAAATGTGCTTAAAAGGCACGTTTAATTTATATATATCCAGCAATCTCTCAAAAAGGCCATCAAAGCTGGCGCGCTTTTATCAGGCAAGCAGTGCTACCTTGACAGCTGTCTGCCTATCACACACAAAAATGATGGAGTGCTCCTGCATAACTCCTGCTGATGGGTGTACTAGCAGACACGTGCCCCCTTGTGACTGAACATTTTTTGTAGAAAGAATAGGCTCCTCTTCCAGCCCTTCAATTCTTGCCATTGAGCACTGAGCAGCCGCTTGCACACCCCCATCCCTCATAAAGCTCACCACGTGTCAAGCTCACCGTTTGCCGCCGTGCCAGGTCGCTGACATGCCTGATCTGCCACTCTGGCCCCAAATTGCCTGCATGGGCTTTGAGTTTGAAAGCCGCTCGCACGCACGCACACTGCTGCCACAAATCTTAAGTAAGCTTGATCGGAGGTTGCGGGGCATGCGTGCTCCCCCAGAGGTGCCGGTGCTTTCCACAGACCCATGCCCACACACAAACCCACCAGCGCATCCAGAGGTAGAAACGACTTCCCAAAGTTTTCCCAGTAGTCCTTCCGCTGCCTCGCGGCCTTATACTCTGGCATCCCTTGGGGGATACGGTTGCTGGGGTGGCCGGCAGGCAGCTGCACCTGCACAAGCACAAAAAAGAAAAAAAGGGGAATGGCAACCCAGTGCCAATCAGTGCACTGGAAGGGGACCACTTGCACAGCAATAAGGCAGGACCCAGCAAAAGGGCAAAAAAAGGAGGGAAAGACAGGCCAGTGCCAAGCAGTGCACTGGAAGGTCGCGGGAGGCATGGGACCACTTGCACAGCAAGCAGGTAGAACAGCCAGGGGCGGCATGAGGAGCCAGCAGTACAAAAAGCTTTGAATCAGATAGAATAATCAGAAGAAACAGTGAGGGGCGACGTATGAGAAACCAGCAGTGCAGAGGCTCGCGCACCTGCACCATCAGGCAAGGCTTGGGCTCTGCCTCGCAGCCCCTGAACCCAACCAGCTTGTAGGCGTTCCTCTTTGCCGTGGCAGCTGCCGCCAGCTGGCCAGCATGCGCAGGGGGAGTGCCATCAGGCTGCGCATGAGGGGGCGCGAGGGCAAGGGGGCCGGGGGCTGACAGGGCGGGGCTGCCAGGCTGCAGGCGGATCTTCAGGGCCGCAAGCTCCTGGCGGACCGGCCCAACCAAGTTGCCCTCTCGCTCCAGTCGGAACAAGCGATCCAGATGGGCAGCTTCCAGAGGCATGCCAGAGAACTCCTGTGGCTTCTTGGGGGGCAGGTGGGGGGGCTTGCTGCTCAGTACCTGCGTGCACACGCCGCGGCCAATTTAGTTGTCGCTGCATCACGGCAGCTGACAGCAATGCAAATGTGGTCTGGCCTAGGCAATAACGCATAGGACACACACAGGAGCACTTGCGCGCAGTGAAGGCAGCAGCAACCAAGGCATCAAGCGCAGTGCAGATAACAACACCAAAACATGTACACCAGGCGCGGTGCAGGTATCTAGAACCGAGGCATAAGGCGCAGTGTATGTAACGACACCAAGGCACAGGGCAGGCTGAGGCACTGGGTAGGTGACTGCACTGAGGTGCAGTACAAGTAAAAGCACTTAGGTATAGGGCAGACAGAAGCGCTGATGAGCTGACAGATGGCTGCATCAAGAGATGCAGACATTATTGTTTTATTGCAGAGGAGCAACAGGCCTACACAGGTTCTCCCAAAGGTAACCCTTCTGGGGCACACGAGATGGAATGTTTGGGGCAAAACAACACGTCCTTAAAGTGGCACAGGAAATCAAGACTTCCTGGGATGTAACAAGCACATCAGCTCACACCACTGAGGCATGCAGCTCACACCACCAAGGCATGCGACAGAGCGCTCAACCTGCACGCAGGACTTGGTGCCTTGCCTTCTATGTGCCTGACAATTCTATGCTTGCAAGATGCCCAGAAACGAGCCCAGGACTTGAGAATAGCACACCCAGGACCTGGGTCAACAGATTGTGGGACCAATTTGTGAGGGTCTGCAGGTCACTCCACCCAGTGACTATTTAATGGCTTCCATGTTGCCATCACTGACCTTAAAAATGTTTAGAATGGGCAGCAGGGGCTGCCAGATACCACCCCCTGGGTTCAAGGGCTGTAACTGCTTGGGCGGCAGATAGGGAGCTACGGAGCATAGTGCCTGTTTGGGTTTGTACAGGCAGTAAGCGAGTGCGAACGTATGCAGAGGCAATAAGCAAGCACACACACACACACATTTCAAAGGCAGTCAACGAGTGAGTACAAATGTGGCATACTTGCTTTGTAACCAGTGACTCTGAATTTGGTCTGTTTTGTTTGGAGGCTGAGCTGAGATACATCATGTTATGGACGTCAGGCGTGCCAATCACAGACTTGCATGTGAGCATCACCATGCGAGTGCAGCATAGGCATCACCATGCGAGTGCGGGACTGTCATCACCACGGGTTAGGTTTATAGTTTTATGGTTTATGGTTTACGGTTAGGGTTAGGGTGAGCGAGTGCGGCATTGCCATCACCCACCTCCTCAGCTGTCGGCAGCAGTCTGATGTTGCGGAAATCCGGATCATCGTTGTCATGCCGCCCGCCCGCCTGCATGATGCGTTGACAAGGGATGGCCCATTGAGTCGGGCCAGCAGCACGACACCCCACTGAGTCGGCCCACTGAGTTTTCCCACTGGGTCGGGCCAGCAGCACAACTGGCATAAGGGGCACGCCAAATCTTTGCTGTCACGCCAAATCACCGTCATTGATGAATAACTCTCAGATACACAAGCCACAGCTAGACTCTGTACAAGGGTGTGGAGCAAAGCTTGATGCGGTACACCACCTGCTCGTATAAGTCCTCCAAAGCTGTTGGGCCTGCACCCTCGAGCTGCCCCTCGCCTCCCTCGCCTGCTGTCCTCACGCCTCCCCTGACAACCTCCAGCTGGCGCGCCGCCGCGGCGGCCGCGCCGCCCACCTGCCGCAACGGCTCCACCAGATCACCTACCTGCGCACAGGCGCGTGATGCCAAGCCAACAAATGGCGCTCAAACATCGCCTGACATGCCTGCTAATTGGTGGGTATATGCATGTTTACCTCATAATTGTATCCCCCTGCTCATCTCTGCACATCCCCAGCCCCTGCTTTTCATGCGCAAATGTGTGAATCATGCAATGAGGTTGCCTTAGGGAGGGTGAGCAGGTGTGTATCAGGAAAGGTTCATGCATTTAAGGCGCCTCAGGGAGGGCGCATCTGGAAGGGTGCAAGAGTGCGACGAGTGGTGCGTGTGCATTGAGGGAGAGCGCATGTGCATATTGCTCATCCTGCAGGGGAGCACCATAGCTATGACCACCATCTTCGTAATCCTCCTCCTCCTCCTCCTCCTCCTCCTCCTCCT
>LKMJ01000923.1_pt1 | contig 24686 bp, 35 predicted proteins | sample 643391 | NCBI WGS metagenome assembly LKMJ01 (sample SAMN04112250, study PRJNA286221) | soda lake metagenome | biome: soda lake; feature: Kulunda Steppe; material: water; isolation source: sample PL-Br10 brine of Picturesque Lake | place: Russia: Kulunda steppe | collected 2010-07 | reverse complement strand
TCTCTCTCTCTCTCTTCCTCTCTCTCTTCTCTCTCTCTCTCTCTCTCTCTCTCTCTCTCTCTCACACATGTCCAATGACCTTACCATCGTGCAGACAATGCTGAACAAACTGAACTTAAGCTCAAAGGAAGTTGCTGATTGTCAACACACTATGATCTGAGGTGATGTGCTTCAATTCCAGGTCTGACAATTTGCCGCCAATTTACTTAGATGGTACGCAGCCCTGCTCCCCTTCACTGATACTTTCAAACATTTGGTGTGTGATAAGGCATTCAACCTGAATGTCGCAGCTCATGCAGCGATGAAAACATTCGCAGCCGGCACCTTCCAGGTAGAAATGGTTTGTTCAGGAACACGACCTTACCAACAGATTACACGCCCAGTTTTGGCTCCTTTAGACGTACGTAATCCCTGCTGGCATATTTGCAAGTCAGATCTGGGCTACCCCCTACCTACGACAGGGCAGAGAGATGGACAATCCCATACAGAAATGGCTTGCAAAATTCAAAAAAATTTGGGGGTCAGGGTCACTACTCCTTGTTGGTGTATCATGCGAGAATGTGGTCTGGAGCCTCTGCAATTCAATTGGTTTTGAGCAACATTGCGGTTTTACAACTCCTTGCCCCGCTGCAACAGCACCACAATGAAAAAGATTTTGCATGCTGAAGTACGGCTCAGCTCATGGTCTGCCGGTTGTTGGTCCTCCCATATTCTTTCAGCAGTGGAGGGCCTGGCACATTCCCACACTTTCAAACAAAACCTGCAGAACTGTGAACCCATTGACCTTAATCGTTTTGTTGTGGACCTCAGAACCAGGCATCTGCTTTACTGGGAGCCTTTCTCCAGCACACACCCAAGAGAGCGCAATTGTAAACGGTTGACTCACCACCAGTGGTGCGCTCCACCTACAAACAGGGCCTTGATTATCCATTTTCTTCACCCTGTCACGCCGAGAGACTGCTGCATCCAAACTAGACGCGTAGCATGGCCATAACAAATGCTCAAATACAGCAATTTCTTAACTGGCAATGGGATAAAATACTGACCAACTGACTTAACTGACCTCTGGGTCACAATGCAGCATAAATCTGGTACTACATAAATCTGGCGTGACAACCCACTTCCCAAATGCATGTTCCTTGACCTCCCACTTGATGTAAATCGCAGCGTTATCCGATTCGGACTCCATGTTCACACCCTTTGCTATGAGTTAGCTACTTGGAATCACATGTCTTCCACGATGTGCGACCACTGGTGGCACTTTGAGGCTAATGATGATATTCAGGATGAGCAACATGCTATCTTCCAGTGCACTTATCCCCTCTCTCCGCAGAAAATTTGCTCATCTATTCACTCAGACAGGATCTCCGAGATCATGAGTCATGATGTGTCTGCTTTCTTAAACCAGAGCAACATACCATCCTGATTGGAGTGATGGGGATTATCTACAAATGTCATACTGAACTACCCCTCAGTAAGCTTGGCCTAGACCAGCCCGGTCTACACCGGGTGTAGAGTAAGAAAACTTGCTTCTATTTAATATGCAACAAAGATCATAAATACAAGTAGGAGGTTGAAAAACTTCAAGGAAAGAACATATGGCTCTTTTCAGATCCCTCCCGACCCCCACTTATGACCTTCTTCTTAGTTCGATGGTGGAGGTTTGCCTGGTGCTTGCATCAAATGTAAACTTCTTCCTTATTCCACGCAAGCAGGGGTTACCTTGTTGGCATAGTCCTTCTTTCTTTCTTTCAACCATATCATATGATTGTGACAATTAACTTCCTCTTTTCGTCCATGAACTGCTTGCCTTTTATGAGCAGGCTAGCAGTCGCACTTCTTGACAGAAGTCCTACTACTAATTAGTAATTCTTGATAACCTTGTAAACCTTCACTCATTTTGGCATAGGGTTTAGAGTAAGCTAACGCCCCTATTGCTGGATTTTTTTTTAGGAACCAAAATGCACATCTCACCAACCACTGGGTCTTTTCGCTGCAATTCTTCTGTAACGATGTTTGTGTATTTCAGTGTTTCAAGGGCACCAACTTTTAGTTTTTTGAAAACACTAATAAATCATGTAATTTGGTGCAGTGGGGGATCTGGTGCGGACATTTGGCTGTGAATGGTAGGGTTCACGCCGTGGCCGATTAGGCACGGTGTCCGCGACTGGCTAGTTTCAAGCTTAAGTGATTTGGAGGCCTTGCAAGTAGGGCTACATTTGGACCGTGAGCCTCAAGCTAGTATCAAGTTGATACTAGCCCCTCACGGAGACCATACCTCGGGATCATGCCAAAACCATACCTATTTTGGGCCTTAGTCGCCCCCTTTGGAAGTTTGATATGGAAGTTTATCAGCCAACTACCTGACAGGTAGCAGTTGTGACGCTTCCAATCTGTCCCCTGCCATGGCCATTCACAGTCGGTGATAAAGTGAATTTACTTGATTTGTTTTTGGCTGATCAACAAGGTACTCAGTTAGCTGTAAGGCATGCTATGATGCTCGTGAATGAATAACAAATGTACCAAAGAGATTGGATGGAAAAGCGGAGCTTCTTCGGTGTACTAGCTCGATGCGCTGGCATCCTGTTGTTGCAATGCCGCCTGGGGCCTGGTTTGGTCCACACTGAATTGGGCCCGCAGCAGTAGAGAGTTTGAGACGACTGCCACGGACGAGAAGGCCATCATGCCCGCAGCTGCGGAGGGCGTGAGCGCAATGCCATATGAAGGGAGTAGCGCGCCTGCGCATCACACATCGCTCAAAAGGAGAGTCAAATGGGCGCCTGAGCACCTGAAGGCCTGGTCCACAACTTTAATTGCTTCATTTTCTCTCTGTTGAAGACAGGAATGCCGGCTGGAGCGCGAGGATCTGAGTAAACTTGAAACGAGGAATATTTGCGGACACATGCCCAGGCTTTAAAAGAGAAATTTGGACTGGGGAAGAAGAGGGACAGTGCAGGCAAAGCACAGCAAAGACAAAGTAGCTTACAGAGGCAGGAGAAAGACACAGCATGAGGCAGTCGTGCCAGCATGTTTGCCGCATGAAACAAGGGGGGGACCTTGTAAAAACCGCCAGAACATTCTATTGGACAACAGTGCATAAAATGTTCTGGCGTGGGTGTGAGGAGGCACAGAGCCTCCCACTTACGCTACAGTCCCTGACAGGACGCCTGCACCAAACTGCCAACAAGCAGCGCCGGCTTGCAGCAGTAGCAGGCCCAAGGCATGCTCCACCATGGAACATTGGTATCAAAGGTATAAATGCCCCACAGGCACAGTGAAGTAGATGCAAGGAGATGAATCTTGCAGCTGCCTTCATTGCCCTTCACACTTTGCTTATAAAGTAGCAGCCTCAGTGCTTACACCCAAGTGCGCACAGGCTCGGCAAGCGCCTAGTCTGACCAGCGCCAGTGCATGCGTGCTTGTGATCGGCGCCAGTGCATGCGTACTTGTGACCGGTGCCAGTGCATGTGTGCTTGTGACTGGCGTCAGTGCATGTGTGCTTGTGATTGGCCCCAATGCATGCGTGCTTGTGACCAGCGCCAGTGCATGCGTGCTTGTGACCAGCGCCAGCGTATGCGTGACCTCACCGGCAGCAAGCGGGATGCCAACAACGTTGTACGCCAGTGCCCAAGCGAGGTTGGCCCTGATCTTGTCGAGCGTGGCGCGCCCCAAGTCGAGCGCATCCATCACCTGCGCCACCGACGAAGCCATGCAGCAAGGTGTGCCATGCAGTAAGGTGCGCCAGTGCTCACTGGCACACACAATCCAGGCAGGGCCGTGTTGCTGCGATGCAACACACTACAGTCCAGGCAGGGTTGTGCAAGCGCAATACAACAGCCTGGGCAGGGTCACGCTGCCGCGATACAATGCACACATTCTGCATTCAGCAGTGGCGAGTGCAGAGCCCCGAAATGGGTCTTGCGCGCAGCAATCAGCCATAATAAGTGTGTGTGTGCACAGTACGCGGACACAGCAAATCATGCGCCCACACACCCGAGCTAGTGCGCGGTCACATGCAGGCACCACAATCATGCACAGGTGCCCATCCCTTGCCTCGGGACCTGCACCTCCCTGATGCAACTGGCTCCGTGAAATGTCCCGACAAACGCACGCCAGAAGCTGGAATTGCTGACACATGGCTTGTAATGGTTGAGGATGTAAACCACGCTACTGCTTAAGGGTAGATGGGGCTGAGAGAGGTCCACGCTGGGCAGTATGCAGGCAGGGCGGCCTTGATTGCTGATGGGCCCCCTTTTTAAAAGCGTCTGCAGAGACATCGAGAGCCTTGGCAAGGCAGGGCCCAGGCATCCAGCATGAGAGGCACACAGTTCACATGGCATGAGGGGCATGCAGTTCAGGGCAGCTCGCTGCCTCCTGATGGGGTAGGCAGTGCCCCTGGACGTTTCAACATGTGCGCCTACCTGGTGCAGCTGGGCGCACCTGAGCACGTGATTGCAGCGCACCAAAGCCATGCGCCCACCTGGTGCAGCCAGCCGTATCTGAGCAGAGGCCTGGCGCCCTAGACCCTACACCCTAGACCCTGTGCCTACCTGGTGCAGCCTGTCGCCCATGAGCACGACTTGGGCTGCGTCACCTGCACAGCCATGCACCAAAACACGTTTCATGTCTCGTTGTAGTCTTCACGAGCACTGGCACTCTAGAGTTGTCAAAGCAACGCTCACATGCAGCATCATGTCTTTGTATGCGTGAGCCGCGGGCAGCAGGCAGGCACTGGGCAATGCAGCACATTGCAGCAGCCCTGGTGCTGTGCAGCGCACTGCAATCCCACTCACAGCTGCGTCAGGCACTCCCACATGCAGGCAGATATCTCTCACAGCGGCAACCTGAGAGGGTGCACTCAGGGATGGGAGAGTGTTGAGGGTCGTTCTGCAGCGTGAAGGCCACAGTGTCTACGCGCACCTGCTGCATCCAGCCCGCCCTTCAGCGCGATGCCAACATTTGCGGCAGCCAGCGCAGGCGCGTCATTCACACCGTCGCCCACCTGCACGGCAAGAAGCGCGGGGGAGAGTAAGCAATGACGTGCATGCAGGGACCCTATGCTGTATGCATGCGTGTGAGAATGTGCGTTACAAGTAAATTAGGGGGGTTTGCGCACAGGTGAACGAGCTGGTTCCTTGCATGCTTGCGTGGACACCATACGTCAACAACACATGCATGCCATTCATCTGTGGTAGAGGCAGGCTGCAGGAGATGCGCACTGCTGGTACTTGCGCTGCCGAGGATTTGGCCCTTTGAGCATGCATGGTCAGGTGCGCAAAAGGGCTCTAAGCACGCAGCAGAGGCAAGTGTTTTGTACTGTGAGCTTGTCAGAGCCAATTTTGCGGAAAGGGGGGCCCGCAGGCGGACTGAATGGCGTCGTTAATATGATGCAAGCACGGTCGTCGGAGCACCACGCTTTCCCTAGCGCCCCCAGCGGCGCCCGCCGCTGTCACCGGAACGCCAACACAGACACACCAAGCACCAAAGCACGCAGGAACACGCCCATCGCGGCACCTGCGGGCCGGGAGCACCTTGCCCCGGAGTGCACCATTCGCCGAGCCGCGACCACCGGCCGGAGGCGCGGGAACTGTGCTGCCAAGCCAGCATTTGGTTTTGACACAAGGCTTAAACAGGCCACATAGCACAAAACAAGTGCTCCACAGGAGCTGCTACAGCCTCCTTGATGCGCACCATGGCCACCATGCCTCCTGTACCCGCCGCCTGCTGCTCCTCTTGCAGCGTGCGGATGCGTGCGAGTTTGTCGCCGGGGGATAGCCCACCGACAGCATTGCTAGGCTCCACCTACGGCAGTGGTCAAGGAGCAGCAGCAGTGGCCCAGCAGCAGAAGGGCAGTCGTGATTTAAGCAGGCTTGCAGCCCCCAAGGGGCGGTGCACATAACTATGCGGCAAAAGGTGCGGAGTGCCTCAACCATCAGCACATGTGCACGCACTCACGCAGATCCCCTGACTTACAGGCCAATGCAGAGCTTGCAAGCATCAGAGCGTCAGTGCGGCTGGCGACGGCTTTCTGAAGACCAGTGCGGGCACTAGAGCGTCAGTGTAGCTGGCCCCGGCTTGAGGTAAACCAGTGCCACACACAGGGCGCCAGCGGCACTGAGCTCATGGGACGCCAGCGGCACTGAGCTCATGGGACGCCAGCGGCACTGACCACACACCACGTGCCTTGGACCAGGGCGCCCCCGACCAGGTAGGGGTGGAAAGGGAGCGTTGGTTGATTAAATCGAATCTCACCAGGCCAATTATCCAGGATACCCAGTCATCCAGACATGCCAAGGCACAGAGAGAGCACCCACCCCCGCCTGGACGGCTGCCGCGGCGACCGTGGATGGATCATCCCCTGACAGGATGTACACGCTGCGGAGCAGGGGCGGGGGTCGCATGCGGTGAGAGGTGCATGCAGTGAGAGGTGCATGCGGTGAGAGGTGCATGCGGTGAGAGGTGCATGCAGTGAGAGGTGCATGCGGTGAGAGGTGCATGCGGTGAGAGGTGCATGCAGTGAGCGGCGCCGGCACTGCCAGCAGACGGATGCGCAGCGTATGGGTTGCAGCTGGACCAGCCGAGCTGGCGCGCATCAAGGGCCGGCATGGGAGCTGCGAGCAGCAGCTGGCCTGGAATGCACGGGGGTGGCTAAGTTGAGAGTCCCTAGGGACTGGGGGCGGAGAGCCCATAGGGAGGGGGGATGGAAAGCCTGGGATGGAAAGCCCCTAGTTATGGAAGATAAAGAAGCCTTACCGAGAGATGACAAGGCCCTCTAAAATCAAAGAACAGCAGTTCAGAGCTCTAGCTACAGGCTCCAGTGAGCAACGCGCAGGGCTTTCCCGAGTCAGGGCGGGGTGACACACAGCCGTCGTAGGAGGAATAGGTGCAAGCTAAGCCGTGTGATGCGAAATGAGGGGCTCCAAAAGCGAACACAGCCTTGGCAATGGTCCCAAGGGCTCCAAAACCTCTGTGAGCTCATGGCTGTCACCTACTGGAACAAGTGATGAGCTTGACAGAAGCGCACCAGTGGTTGTGTCTGCTGTGCAACTTTTGTACGGGAGTGGGTAGATCGTTACCCGCAGGCCACCAACAAACTAATTTCATGGACTTGGCAGCGCCATACAACCAGAATCTTTGTCTGTGCACGATCGAGAACGCGTGCTCATGGAGCTGCTGCACCCGCACAACACGCGCATGTGCACACAAACAATGCGCACACAAAGTGCGCACGTGCATGCCCCCCCCGCAACAAAAGGGCAGAAAGAACACTGCCCCTCCGTGACCCGCTCACCTGATACCTCTCTGCCTCAGCCTGTTCACTGTGTCGCGCGCATCAGGCCGCAGCCGGTCCCGTAGTCCCAGCACGCCCACCACGCCTTCACCCTCCACGCCCACCCATACAGCAGATGCCCCCGCTTCCCTCACCAGCCCAGCCTCCCCCACTGCACCACTGCCGCTGCCGCTGCTCCTACTGCTGACGCTGCTGCTGCTGACGCTGCTGCTGGCATTGCTGTCCTCTGTACCAATGTGACTGCTGACGCTGCTGATGCTGCCGCCGCCGCTGCTGCTGATGCTGCTACTCAGGCCACCCCCGTGTGACATCTGCATGCCTGCCTTGCTACTCTCTAGCCGACCAACTTGTGCCTGCACCCAGTCTCTCTTTCCTGCAGCCACCAGCCTGCCACCCACACGCCCGCGCACACCTGCACCTGGCTCTGTCACAGCATCCTGCACCGCCTGCATCAAGAGCGCAGCAGGCACAGGCACAGGGGTTCGGCTCCAGACCAATGTGGACCATTCAATCTCACCCAATGTGGACCATTCAGTCTCACCCAATATGGACCATTCAGTCTCACCCAATATGGACCATTCAGTCTCACTCGCCCTAGCACTGATATGGGCGTTGCCTACATCGGGAAGTGTGCAGCACAAGCACAGGCACAAAGAACTAAGCTGGCACAGGTACAGACATGGAGGATAAAGATTTATAGAATCACTCAGCATGGCAGTGCTGCGCACCACCGGCAGCAATATGGCGACAAATGGCAGGCACCATAAGCGCAAGGGGCCAGGGCTAGGAGGGCAAACACAAGCTGAATGTGCACCGACTTGTCGTGCAGCAGACCAGGGAAGGTTGCTCCGCCTGCTCAGGGCAGGCCTAAAAACTAACTTCGCATCTGAGACAGCGCATCACCATGGGTTGGTTGAAAGAAGACAGACTTTGCATAAGCTGCAGCAGCTGGCTGCCCACTCCAACACGTTGCGGTGTGCAGGGGAAAGAGGCAGGCACTCCCTGCTCCAGCTGCCACGCAGCGGGGGCTGCAGCCTGGCTGGTCTACAAGACCTGGCACCGGAAGGGCACAGGCACTTCTCCTGGCGAGGGCAGCAGGGCCCATGGTTCCGCTGTGGACCCCCACAACAGGTTGGTGTGAGGGCAGCAGAGGGCCCATGGATCCGCTGTGGGCCCCCACAACAGGTTGGTGTGCACCTGTGTCTACCCTGCCATCACCTGGCCTCCTGTGCAGCCATCGCGCTGCCTCCCTTACTGCAATCAAGCTGCTTCAGCTGCAGCCACCCAGCCTCTCCTTGCTGTGACCTGTCAATCCTGCCGTCACCTGGCCTCCTGTGCAGCCATCAACGCTGCCTCCCTCACTGCAATCAAGCTGCTTCAGCCGCAGCCGCCCGACCTCCCCCCGCTACCACCCCGCAACCCCGCTGCCACCCTGCCTCCCTAGCTACTACCCTTCCGCCTCCTCGGCTGCACACCCACCTCTGCAGTCAGCCCGCGGGCTTGCGCTTCTGCAGCTATGCCGTCTGCAATGGGGTGGCGTGTTGCACCCTCCACTGAAGCGGCGAGCTGAAGCACTTGGTGGGCATCCAAAGGGCTGCCAGGCGCAACCGAGACGGAGCTGACCCGCAGCTTACCTGAGCACGCATGTGTGTGTGCGCATGGTGTGTGTGCGTGTGTGTGTGTGCGCGCGCACGCGCATGCACGTGTGGGTGGGCGTGCATGTGCACGAAAGTGCACACGCATGTGGGTGAGTGCGCAAATGCGCATGCTTTGATCTGTGTGCAAGTAAGCAAATGGGGTCTCGTTTTCATGAGGGTACTTTTGGTCAGGGCAAACTTGGAGAGTGGTGCCACATCCCTTCTCTGACCATTTGAGCAAAGTCCAGGTCAGCAAAGAACTCAGATTGGCCCCAAGTGACAAAGCAGAGGTGCTGAAGCAGCCTGCAGGTGTCCCTGATATTCTTCGACATGGCTCTAATGGCAAACAAGAGCAAGCGGCTGTGGGGCTATAGAGAAAGGCCACTGTTGAAGAAGGAATGGAGCGGAGCCTCTGGTGCTGCTTAACAAGCCGAAGCTGGACAAAGCACACCTCTGCTCCAAGTGTAGGCATGCAGAGTGCAGTGCATGATGATGCCGGCCTTGGTTGCGCAGCAGCAGCAGCTGCAGGTCGGCGCCATCTTGCATGCGCCCTCCGGGTGACGCAGCACACCACCACGCTGCGACACGCAGCACACCACCACGCTGCAAGACGCAGCACACCACCACGCTGCAAGACGCAGCACACCACCATGCTGTGTGATGCAGCACACCACCACGCTGCGAGACGCAGCACACCACCACGCTGCAAGACGCAGCACACCACCACGCTGCGTGATGCAGCACACCACCACGCTGCGAGACGCAGCACACTACCACGCTGCGAGAAACAGCACACCACCACGCTGCGTGACGCAGCACACTACCACGCTGCGAGGCGCAGCACACCACCATGCTGCGAGACGCAGCACACCACCACGCTATGAGATGCAGCACACCATCACGCGGTGAGGCGCCACGCCTTATGGGCCACAAGAATGCCACTCACCCTCTGTGAGTGTGCCGGTTTTGTCCAGCACCACTGCTCTCACACCGGCTAGGCTCTCAAGTACTGCACCTCCTCCCCGCAGCAACAAGCCGCGCCTCGCACCTGCACCAACACACATGCGCGCAGTCACACACAGTATGCACGCGGGCATCGCCGCGGCTGCTGCGGCAGGCCTGGCACATGATTGCCCACGCATCGGGCAATGCAGGGCCACAGAGAACAATGCTGGAGCATTTGCAGCAACAACCACAGAAAATATAAGGCTTGGTAGGGGCATGCAGCCGTCTACAGCACTGGAGACGGCCCTGAAAGCTGTCTCTACAGCACTGGAAGCGGCCCCCAAAAAGTGTCTCTACAGACAGGATGTGCAAGCTGCTCCCTGGGGCTTCCATCAGCTGGCCACTGATGTCTCTAGCAAACGTCCCGAGGCCAAAGGCCTTGAGCAGGAGGCTGCAAAGGGTTTAGCCATGGTGCAATGTGTGCATCCGGCATTGAATCCTGCAACGCTCCCGCGTGCACTCCCTGCGCTGCTTCTGCATCAGGGATGCAGCATCTCGTGCTACTTTTTGCGCGGCCCTGCGCATGCAGCACTAGCGCGCGTGCATGGCGTGTGATGCGACCACGCGAAAATGTGCACGCGCCATGCAACACAAAGCGCACGTCTCTCAGCGTGCCTGACGTCAAAGGGGCGCCCGACATCAAAGGGGTGCCTGACGTCAAGGGGGTGACGTTGCGCCTGAGACCCTTGGCCGCGCACCCAGCCACTGGCGCCCATGCAACTCTTTGCCGCAGCTCCAGCACCCCCTTCCATCCAAGGACGCAGCCATAGACCAGGCCAGCATGACCTCTCCTGTGCCAAGCCATTAGCTCCCCCCCTCCACCCTTAGCTGCCGCCCAAGGAACCTAGCCGCCAGCGCCCCATCAATCGGCACTCGGCCATTGGCACCTCCTCGGCTTTGCATGTACACCCATTCAGCACTGCACCGAGCTGCTCACAGCCCCCTGAGCTATGCGCACGCACCTAGGGAGGAGGCCACCAGCACTGCTGTGGGCGTGGCCAGGCCCAGCGCGCAGGGGCACGCCACCACCAGCACATCCACAGCCAGCTTCAGGGCCGCAAGGGCACTGGAAGGGGAGGGCGGCTCCATGACATCCCAAGCCCCACCTGCGCGGCAGACGGCGCGGTGCACCACAAAGGTTCACACGAGTTGTGCAATGCGTGGTCCGTGTTAGCTGCTGCACAATTGAGCGCGCCTGGCGGCCCCAGGCACCACCGTTTTTGGCCTGCTGCTGCACTTCGGATGCACAGCTGCAGCAAACCCATGGGACCTCACGAGCCAGATGGCTTGGACCTCATTAGCCAGATGGCTTGGACCTCACGAGCCAGAAGGCTTGGACCTCATTAGCCAGATGGCTTGAACCCCATGAGCCAGAAGGCTTGGACTTCATGAGCCAGATGGCTTGGGAATCATGAGCCAGAAGGCTTGGAACTCCGACCTGAGCGTCTTCCCATGCCAGCACTGCGCGGCTGCCAAGCTTGGCGGTCAAGCTTGCATTGCGCAGCCTTGCGCGCATGCATGTGGCCAACCCACGCACCTGCCACGCCGCCCATTGCCGACGTCATGGCTGCCCAGTCAGCCATCGAGTCTGCGACGGATCACACATACACACACAGGCAGGGTAAGAGGTGGAGCAGATGGAAGTATGCATCAAGCAGTGCGCACAATCACAGGCGGGCACACCCTCTGCCTGGAGTTCATGTCAGGCAAGCACAAGCAAACCTCGAATTTCATGGGCTTAGACTGTGCATTGAACAGTGTGAGCAAGTGAGAGCTTTGTGTTAATATACAGCCGCATGCCAGGTCACCTACGTTATAAGCCTGTGCTCCAACCAACAGGTACAATGAAATGAGTCTGATCAACATGCCAAAGGGGCTCCATGGAGGCTCTACAGAGCCTCAATGGCGGTCTGCCAACTCCTATTTACCCATCCCTAGAAATGGCACATCGGAAGCCCAAGATTTGGGCAAATGGCCCCCCCAATGACGATGGGGCCAAGGTGGAGCACCCCAGACAGTTGTCAGCAACCATTTCCATCACGAGCAGCCCCAACAGGCCTCCCACCAAACATCAACCACCAACCATCAACAAGAAGGGCACCTCACAGGTCCCCCACACAGCAAGGCCCGAGCCTGGACCCCGTCCCCCAGGTTGTGCTTCTCTGCCCTGCTGTGCTGCGCGAGAACCCTCCGCCTTGCGTTGCACTCCCCACCTGCCCCACCTCCAAGAACACCCCTGCCCGCCAGATGACGGCCGCCCAGGCCTCGCCAGCCGCTCATCTGACAGCCACACGCTCACCCTGAAGTGACCAATGGCTGCAGCACATGGCGCACGCCACTCCCCGCCCACGATCCTCACCTCACCTCAACCAGGCTGCTCTCCAGGACCCAACCCTCACTCCCAAACGCTCCTGCCACTCCCTCCACTCTCACTGCCTCAAATCAAACTCAAAAGACACTCTTCAGGACCCAGCCCTCAATTCAGACCGCTTCTACTACTCCCACCACTGCCACCGCCTCACCTCCAAACAGGCTGCTCTCCAGGACCCAGGGGAAGGCGATGACCCCAAACAACGACCAGAATGCAAACGTTGCCAGCGACGCCGCCATGACCCCGTAGCAGAAGCGGCCTGCCACCGCATCTGCCAGGCGCTGCACAGGCGCCTCGTTACCCTGCGCCTCCTCCACCATTCGCGCAATGCCTGCGCACGCACGCAACGCAGCAACTGCCTGTGGCCGCGCATACGCCCAGCTGAGGCATTTGTCTGGCAGCATCGACTCAGTCACACCCTATGTGCAGAACTCCTCCCACACGAAGCTCGGGCTAGGGCACACCTTCCACCCACCCACCTCCCCCCAACAGCTCTGCCCCACTTCCCACTTCACGTATGCTGGCCCATAGCGCACGCCAACCAGGCTCCGCAGCACAGATAAGAGGATACAGGCTGTCATTCAGCAACGGTGCACCGGCTGGGGTGGGGGGAGTTCCAAGCAATTGCAGACTGATTGAGCAGCAAGCAAGACATCCCTACAAGACTGACAACCCGGGACCATGCTGCCCAAGGTCAATTGCACCCCCTCCCTACCACCAAACAAGCACACGCACATACATGTGCCTGCACACTCGCAGGCACACACATACACGAGATGCGGCTGGACCGCGATTTTTGCTGGAACCTGTGGCGGCATGGTCATACAAATGAGCAGCTTTGCAACACTGGCAGCTGTGGCACCCCATACGTGCACGCAGGCGTCAGTTGGGCCAAACAAAGACGTGCAAAGTTTGCAAGCGCAACACACAGACTGACAACGCATCGATGCATGCCGGTCGGGCCTGATCGTGGTATCCCCCTACACACATACACACACACAATCTGTGGGTCCAGCCTGACAATGCATCTTCTGGACGCGCACGTTTCACAGGAACAAAAGCATGTACACACCCACAAGCGCATCACTCAAGAGCCTGTCACAAGTGTCACAAGCATGTAGCACGGGAGCATCCAGGGCGCGGGGCGCATATTGCAGAAGGCACTACAGGGGTGCACCCCCTTACCTGCCAGCGTGGACCGGCTGCCAGTGGCGGTGGCCTGGATGTCCAAAGGCCCCTCAAAATTGATGGTGCCACCTGTCACACGCGACCCTGGGCCCTGCACAGGGCAAGGCAAGTAGCTTAAGGTGAACAGGGAGAGGCAAGCCAAGAGGCGAGTTCTATAGAGAGGCAAGAAGTGCACAGGCAAGCAGAGGAAGGAAAGTTGAACAGGGCGAGTAAAGAAGGGCGTGTAGAGTGAGTAAAACAAAGCGTGTAGAGAAATGCAAGCAGAGACAGGCAAGCAGTGAAAGATAAGTCAAGTCAGGTAAGCAATGCCAAGGCCATGCTTGTGCCGCAGAATGAAGGAATGGAGTGGAGCCATGAGGCTTGTGCTGTAGAATGAAGGAACAAAATGAGGCCACGAGGAATTAAGTGGGGCCATGAAGCCAGAGGGGAGAGGGGTTGGTTTCTCCAGGGAAATCCTTCAGAAGCAAGCACAACTCCTATGGGAGCTGCCTTTGGTCAGGCAGCCAAAGGAACTCACCAGGCCAGGTGGGTGTACCAATTGGGCACATGCACTGAACACAGTTACCAATAGGGCATGCACTGAACCAATTGGGCATGCACTGAACACAGTGTACCAATTGGGCACATGCACTGAGCACAGTTACCAATTGGGCATGCACTGAACACAGTGTACCAATTGGGCACATGCACTGAGCACAGTTACCAATTGGGCACATGCACTGAACACAGTTACCAATTGGGCATGCACTGAACACAGTTACAGACGCAAGCAGCCCATGCGCTCAACAAGGCATGCCCATGCGCCCACAAGCAGACGTTTGAAGCATATGCGCCCCCACAGCATGCGTGCATACAAACTTGGCAGCATGTACATGACAAGGACCATCCTGGCGCGCGCACCTGGGCCTAAAGCATGCCCACACACTCGCGCGCACACGCATGCACGCACGCACGCACACACAAACACAGACACACACACACAAAAGCAGCTGCACACCTCAGTGCACCAGCCAAAGCAGTTGGGCGTGCGCACCTTGGCCACAAGCTTTGACTCGCCCGTCAGCATGGACTCATCCGCAGCCGCTCGGCCCGACAGCACCACACCATCCACGGGGAACTTTTCGCCTGTAGGGGCGCATCAGCACATATGGCGCACACGGGCGGCAAATGCCTTGAGCACATGCTCACAAACAGCTGCAGGCATCTACGTGAGCAGACCTCTGGGCAGGGCAGTACCACAAGCGCTGTTAACATAGGTATGGGCAGGTGCTGCTCGCTGCGCGCACCTACTAACCAGGTGTGTGGCAACCAGGTGTGCAGCAACCAGGTGTGTAGCAACCAGGTGTGTAGCAACCAGGTGTGCAGCAACCAGGTGTGTGGCAACCAGGTGTGCAGCAACCAGGTGTGTAGCAACCAGGTGTGCAGCAACCAGGTGTGTAGGCAGGTGTGTAGCAACCAGGTGTGAAGGCAGGTGCTGCTTCACATGCACACCAAGAAAGGGCAGCCCTAAATTGGCGTGCACACTCAGACAGGCCAACCCCAGGTTTGTGGACTCGCAAACAGCACACAAGTGCGTGTGCCAGCCACGCACCAGGGAGCACGCGCACGTGGTCCCCTGGCCGGAGCGTGGCTGTGGGCACCGTCAGGAACTCCACGGTGCTTGCGCTGGCACCCGCTTGTGGCTTTGCAGCCGCCGCGCCGGGCGCAGCGCCTGGGTCCAGCACGAGGCGGGAGGTGGCTGGGATGAGGGAGGCCAGAGCCGTGAGGTCGGAGGCGGCCTTGACCTGCGCGGTGGGAGGAGCTGCGTGGTTCTGCGCTGTGACGCCCAGACGGAGGCTGGTGCTGCGGCAGACAGGAGGAATGATGTACGCAAAACGCTGGACATGCACATGCACACAAACAAGCACACACACATGCAAGCAAGCATACTGGGATGCGCACAAACACACACAAATGGCACACGCGCGCGCTTAAACAACTCATACCCTCACGCACACACAGTGCACACGCAGAGCTGGGCATGCACCTTGCCGCGTGCCTCCAGCTGCCAACTAGCAGCACAACCGCAAGCCAGCCAGCCAGCCTGCCAGCCACTCCCACCCATACTTGCTGCGCCCCTTCTCACATTTGTGGACCCACTTCACATGTTTACCCCTGGGCGTGCACATGTGGGCGCACACACCCGTACACCCGCACACACACACATACACACACACACACACACACACACACACACAGAGCTGGGCGTGTACCTTGGCGCGGGCCTCCAGAGCCCTCCCCAGCAGTACAAACGCTAGCAGCATCACCGGCTCCTCCAGGAAGGAGGCGTCAAAGCCACCCAGCACGCCCGCTGGCAGCAGCGCCGACGCGGCCCCCACCTGCAATGCACGTGCATCGAAGATGGCAGAAGAGCAGGGCTGGCAACAGAGGGGAAGGGGCTGGTAAGACAGCCTTGGGGCTGGCTCAACGATCATGAGGCTGGCACAACGATCATGAGGCTGGCACAACAATCTAGAGGCTGGCATAACAATCTAGGGGCTGAAGTAATCACCTAGGGGCTAGCAGTGTATGCCTGCCATCTATAATTCATACGGTGCAGCTGCAACACTTAGATCTGTGCAGTGCGCGCGCACAAATACATACACATGCGCATGTACAGCACACACATGCAGGCACAAGCGTCAACGAATGCGGGCTGGCCTACACACACCAAGAAGGATGTCGTACAGCCCACAGCCACCAGGGAGTTCATGTTGGGGTTTCCCTTGGACAGCGCCTTAAAGCCCTCCACAAGTAGCCTGAAGGCATGCAGGGAGCAACAGGCCGCGCATGGAGCACATTTGCGCACACGCACATACACGATTGCATACCAACACACATGCGCACGTGCACACATACGAGCACATGAACACACGCACACATGTACTGCAGAAGAGGAGGTCTGGAGGCGTTGTGGCATGTGGACACAGCAAACAGAGGTGGTGTGCTTTCTCAGGATAAAGAGCTCCTCCCTCGAGCATCCTATTCAATCTCACGCCCAGGCAAGTCGGCCTCGCCTTGGACCACCAGCCGTACAAATGTGCAGGCCAGGGACGGACTCAAGGGACGGATTGAACTGACTGTGCAGGGGTGCAATTCAGTGACACACACGCACACACACAATGCGTTCCCCCCCGGACGCTGACAACCATCCTGCAAAGCCTGTTGTCAAGCGCAGTGACTGACAAGGTGTGCGCACAGTACCAGCACCTGTGGTTCTGCATCCACTCACCCTCTACCCGGCCCAACAAGCGCGGCTGCGCCCAATAGCCCGCTGAACCAGGGCGCGCCAAGCGCCACCAGCAGGGGAGCATGCGCCAGTTCGTGCAGGCCCTGCGCGCGCACCACAGCATACACAGGGTGGTCACCAGACAGGAATGAGGTGCAAAAGAGAGAGGGGCACAGCTTCATCATGGCGAGCAGGGTGGTCATCAGGTAATAATGAGGTGCAGGAGAAAGGAGGGCACGGCTTCATCATGGCGAGCAGGGTGGTCACCAGGTAGGAATGGGGTGCCAGTGGAAGGACACCCGTCCAAATGAGGTGAAAGAGAGAGGAGGGCACGGCTTCATCATGGCGAGCTGGGCCACAGCCAGGCATCGCGCAGGGCAAGGCAGCTGTTGCTCCGCTGCAGGAGGGCTTCAACCCTTCAAAAGAGGAGACGCAGCTCCCGGCGAAATGGGCCACAGTTTTGCGACATGGAAAAGGGGCGAGGCAGCCACAGAGGGGCCGTTTGGACGAGCGCCACTTTGAGCGTAGGCTGGCACGTCTATTCTGTGCTTGTGCGCATCACGGGGGCTGGCACGCATTTCCTTTGCTGTTGATGCGCAGCACTGCCTATGCCCTTTCCAGGCCATCAAGCAGAGCACAAGTCACAGCCCATCCCCAAAGCCATGTGTAGGCCATGTGTAGACTTTGTGTAGGCCATGTGTAGGTGGTGTGTGGGCCATTTGTAGGCTGTGCCAGTGTGGGCGAGCTCGCATCTTGGGCTAGGGGCGCGCCCTCTTTTCCCCTATCCATCCCCCTTCCCCCGGAGTGCCACATAGTGCAGACAAGGTGCCTCCAACAAGGCATTAGCACAAACACTAGGCAGAGTGTAAAGCACATGCACGCGCCCGTACACATGCCAGATCGCAAGCACGCGCGCGCACACAACACACATGTGTGCGCGTGCACAAGCACCCTTGCGCAGCTAGTAGGTCCATTTGCTGTCCCCACCATCAGGTGCAGGATATGCCCCGCGTGGTGGGCTGCGCTGACCCCAGCCAGGCCCCATGCCAGCCCCAGGGACACCATGGCCGAGCGCGCCTCTGCCTCCCCTGCAGCATGGTTTCACATTGCGGCAGCGGTGGCAGCGCGGGAGGTGGGAAAATCGGAAAACAGGTTTGAGTGATGGATGCCAAAAGTGCGGGACATGGAGCAACAGGCGCAGAGGCAGAAATAGTAGCAGAGGGGCGCCCATGCAAGAGGAGACGGGGACTATTGTAAGGAGCCTAAGTACAGAGTGGTTCACACCGACGCACGCACGCACGCACAAGCGCATGCAGGCCCCAGCAAACGGCGCAAGCCTTTGGCAGGGGTCGCTTAGTCATTGGCACTCACGCGCGGCGTTCCTGTCGTTGGAGCGCCCCAGGCTGTCGGTGCCCTCCTCCCCAGCGGCGGGCCGCACCTGCTCAGCAGGCAGGCAGGAGCGCGCATCCGCTTTGACCAAGCACGCACACACACATGCACACACGCCGCTCTTGCGCGGTTTGAAATGGACAGCTGGGGCTTCAAATGCACCCGTGCCTGACAGCTGCCTAGGCAGCAGCTCAAACCTGACAGCTGGGGTCCGGAGGGCACCTGCAGCACCAGCCACTGCAGCAGAGGGGTGGTGCTCGCGGCACACGCAGCCCCAGTTCACCTTCTTGGCGCTCCTGGGCTGCGCTGCAGGGGTCAGTACTGGCCACCCTTGAATGACTCAGCCCGCGCCCCTGCCCCCCCTGCGCTCGTGACCTTAGCTGCATTTGTTCCTCTTGACACGCTCGCTGCCCCTGCTTTCCGTGAGTGGCGCATGCCTCGAGCAAGCCCGGATTCCTGTTTCCTTGGCATGCCAGCTGATGCCGAGGAGGGGCGAACGGGGAAAAGAGCACAACATTGCACCCCAGGGCTTGCTCAGCACAGTGCGCCGGCAGAGGGCAGGAGGTGCACACAGTGAGAGGTGCACGCAGTGAGAGGTGCATGCAGTGACAGGTGCATGCAGGAGATGTATGCAGTGAAAGGCGCATGCAGTGAGAGGTATGCAGTGAAAGGCGCATGCAGTGAGAGGTGCACGCAGTGAGAGGTGCATGCAGTGAGAAGTGCATGCAGTGAGAGGTGCATACAGTGAGAGGCGCACGCAGGAGATGTATGCAGTGAAAGGCGCATGCAGTGAGAGGTGCACGCAGTGAGAGGTGCATGCAGGGAGAGGTGCGCGCAGTGAGAGGTGCATGCAGGAGATGTATGCAGTGAGAGCGGCCACCATACCTTGGAAGGGAACCCCTTGTCGGTCAGCATGGCGGCCGACTCTTGCCCCAGGGAGGCAGCGGCAGAGCCACTCCTGTATGTGTGTTTGCACGTGTGTGTATGTCTGTTTACATGTGTGTGTGTGTGTTTACATGTGTGTGTGTGTGCGCGTGCGTGCGCGCTGCTACCATACTTGCAGCAGGCAGGCTTGGGCATGAGCATCAATGAGCACTCACGCGCGTAAGAGAGCATACATGCGCAAGTGCTCGTGCGTGTTGAAAGGCAGTGCAGGGATGGGCGCAAGTTGGCAAAGCTGGCAGGGCGTGAGCTGTTCTGCAAGCCCAGCCACCCTACTCTGGCTGGGCCTTACAAAAGTCCAAGCGTGCACGCATGCGACGCGCAGACACAGGCCTGCGTCCGCACTTGAAAGTGCCGCGGCTGCATGAACAGTGTCAGTCCGTGCACGACCGTGACGGTGCAAAGCGGCAGCCACGGCTGCACAGGCCTCATGGCCCGCACTGAGCCGCCGCGGGTGTGCCTGGCGCCCAGTGTGGGGGCACATGGTCCCAACGTGCGCATGAGAGTGCACACCACACCCTGGATCCCCCAAGATAAGGTCCCTGCCAGCCCCTGCTGCTCACAGACATGTGCTCCTTGCTTGCTTGCTCAGCTGTCAGTGCCCGCCTGCACCCACTTGAAGCGCACAGCGGCGGTCTCAGTCAGCAGATTGACAGCCGCAGACTCGACGTCGGGGCGCGCCACCAGCATGCGCTTGACGGCAGCGGAGCAGCCCCCACACTTCATGCCCCCCACCTCCAACACCACTGCCTCCGAGACGTCCTGCTGCCCTAAGCCCTTGGAGGCTGCGGCACACATGGGGCAAGGCTGCATTTCACGAGCCGTTCGGCAAGCATTGCTCCTTTTCTGACTTCAAAAATCAAATCAGCTGAATGCATGTGTGTCCACATGTGCGTGAGTGTGCATCCATGCATTCGTACACATGCATGCGCTTGCGGGCGCACATGGCGCCGATGAGTGAAGGATGACGTGCTACATTCGTGTGTGCACGTGTGCTCTATGTCAGTGTTTATGTGAGTTCACATAGATGCACATACACGTGCCTGCAAGTATGTGCAAATGTGTGCGTGTTTTTGTGAGAACGTGCACGAGTGTTGTGTTGTTTGCTTGTCAATCTGTGTATGCACTCCTATGTGCAAGCATTTGTGTGTGTAAACATGTGTGTGTGTTTGTGTGTGTGTGTGTGTGTGTGTGTGTGTGTGTGTGTGTGTGTGTGTGTGCGCGCGCGCGTGTATGTGTGCTGTCTGTTGTCTGCTTGCAGAGGCGTTCTCTTACCGTTCCGCGTCGTAAACCCTTTGTGCATTGGGTGTGCAGCAGATATTTTCCCAACAAGGAAGCCTAACCATCAATGGCTTTGTTGTAAACCTTGAATCTCGAATCTTACCAACACTGGCTTGCTCTAAGCTGGCCACATCTGCTGTTGCTCGAACTTGCAAGCAGGGCCTCCTGGGTAGGATTCGTTGAGCTTGAGGGGCTGGCGGGCGTGCACATATGGAAGAGAGTGACCGGTGTTGAAGCAAGCCTTTGCTGACAGCACATACAGGACCCGGGACACTGATACATAAAGATTGTACAGGCAGTGAGCTTCTACAAGGAGCAAATCTGTTCACAGCTCCCATCCCTCGCAGGAGAGTAGACGTCATAGCCTCAGATCCTCTGAAAATATTTCCCAAAAAAATAATAATATAACTTAAATAATAATATAACTTATGAAATGACTGTTGGGATAATCATACGGGTAATCATGAATTTCACCCATTCTTTCTCGTCACATTCTCAGTCATGTTCTCCAGTGTTTAATTGTTCCATTTACAATCACTTTAAAGAAAACCGGTGTTGTAAACACGCTGTCAGTCAGATATTCCAGGTCACGCTCAGTCAGATGCTCAATCAAATTTTCCAGGTAACGCTCACCATAGTCCACTAGAAACTGGACCCAGTTTGCCGATGGGTGCACGAGCGAATCGAGGGCGGCTTTATTGACAGCTTAATATACAAAGTCTCGCCTCTCCCATCGATTTGTCAGCCTGTCTGGACGGCCTGAACCCGGAAAGCTGGAGGCAACCAGCCAGAGCACTCTCGCAGAGACAGCTTGTAACCTTGTAACCACGTTATTCTTGTAACCTTGTAACCTTACATTCTCGCAACCTTGTAACCTTGTTATTCTTGCAGCCCTGTAACCTTGCACTCTTGCAGAGACAGCTAGGCAACTCTTTCAAAAAAGGAATTATGGACCTGAAATGATGAATCTTGCAACAACAATTTCTACGTTTCTACTTCGCCAAAGGAATCTAGCAGCTGTCAATGCAAAGACAGCTGTCATCCTCTGCCTTGCTTGGGTGGCTTGTAGTTCTTGATGTCTGGCAAGGCTACTCTGCAGTACCCAGGCTCTAGCCCATGCGCAGAGATCACCAGGTACCCCACACCGTTGGGCACATACAGGCGTTCGATGTCCATCGTATCCCCCACCATCAAGTCTTCCAGCACCTGGTGTCCCTGGTGAAGCTTCATCTCTAGTGCACTGATGCGCTCCTGCAAATTTCATCAGCAGCCGCAGAAGCAGCAGTGGTAGAGGGTATAACCTGGCACATCATGCATGCATTTCTTGGTCGCCGCAGCAGTTAGGCACCTTGCTTGTAATGTCTAACCAGCGTTGCTGGCCCACGTCTAAATGAAAAAAGTTTGTTTGACGTGACTATCGACAGTTATGCAGGCATGCATGTGCATTTCTACACGATTTCACAGAGTTGTGTCAAACAACAGGGTGACACAACACAAAGATACAAGTCTTATATCTCGGTGCGCATGACGTCACAAATGCTAGTCGCCGCACAAGCACGCACTTGAGGCTGTGTAGGTGCCCTCCTCAACGGCAGCGGTGTGTCAAGCTGGATAGAGGGGAGCAACAGGAGGCGCACGATAGTCTCTCCCTCAGCTGCTCCTCCCTCTTCCCCTTCTTCTCTTTCTGGCATGACTGCCGTTACAATTGTCACACCTAAGCGCAGTAGCACACAACATTGCTTGCACAGATTCATGCAACAGAAGAGCCCCTGTGCATTCAATCAGTTTGGCCTGTAGGCACAGAGCTGTGCCTAAGTACACAATCACACACGGCCTGCACTATGCAGCCTTGTATGACCCCCGATTACAGCAGTTTGAGCAAGGGTTTGGCCTAGCTAGGATGCAAGCTCCGAGTATCAGGCATACAACAGGTAGCCACTTCTTGTAAAAGGTGAAGCTGAACAGCGCCAGTGCAGGCTTTGTAGGGGCTTAGGGATGCGTGCTCGCACCCAAAGGATGGGCCACACCCGTAAAACGGGGAGCTTATGGTAGCAGCCTCTCTCTTTGGAGCGCAGCACACAGTCTCAGAGTCTCTGGAGGACAAAGCATGGACAAGCACAACAACTCATTGCCTTGTTTGCCTACAAAGCCTGCCAAGTTAGCAGCTGGTAACAGCTGAGGTTATAGCACACCTAAAGGTTTCTCGGGGGGGGCAGGAGCAGGGGGGTTGGCATGCAGGGTCAGTGTTGCGCCGCGGCCAAATTCCATCTCAGCTGTCTGCCACTGCATGCCTGCAAACAGTGGGAGGCAACACACAGGTGCACAGGCTCAAGGTTTTCTTTGAAATTTGAACAGACAGTCACTTGCTTCAAGTGCTCATGGGTTATCTGTACACCCAGGAAGACGCACATGCACATGCAATATGAATGCTGCAGGTAGGCAACACACTGTGCACACACTGGATTCCTTATCATGTCTCAAGGAGTGAAAGCTGGTTGCTGGATGATGAGGAGCTACATGTTTCCAAGTCATCAGTGACTCCTCACGCTTAAGCTTATATTCTGATATAGTATTCACGAACTTCTCACGTAGAATAGTCCTCTCCAAATTTGCACTTCGTTGGTCATGCCTTACTGTGTAACTAGAGTAACTAGAAATGTTGAGTTAAGTCTATGCCAACAGAATGAGTGGCAGTGTATGATGAGACGTCCACTCTAGTGTGGCAAATTGACTGGATAAGACCCCACCACAATCTACCAGACTCTAATTAATCTTGGATCTGTGACTTATGTGGGTTAGGGCTGCGTGGTTAGAGCTGCAGAGCTGAGGTCTTCAAAATACCAAATTTTCCTTGTGTTGCTTAGCAGACAAATCCATGCTTTTGCACCATGTTGGTGCGCATGCACCCTTGCCAACTTCACGAATGACGCGTTTTCCTGATTAAGCTTCAGGTTTCTGGCCAACCAGTCTTGGCTGTGCTGGCTTTGCATGGCAGAAACGGCCACTTAGCCCTTAAACTTACAGGCCACAGCACTGCATGGATTGGCCCTCACGCTGAATGCGTGCAATTTAAGAGACGAGCTTGGTGCCTAGGGTGCTGGACTCTGCGATTTTGCTAACACACTGCATCTTGCCTGCCTTGATTCATTTTGGGTATCGCAGGCCTCCATCTCTCTTGAGCTCGGCTGCCCTTGCGGCTCACAGCAGTCTATCCCTGAGCAAGGGCCTGTCTGCACCCCAGCCCCTGCCCATGGACACAGCACCAGACCCACCTTCCTGAGGCAGCTCCGTGACTAGTGGCTTTGGCGGCTCTATCTCAGCAGTGCTGGGCTCTGCAGGCGCGCCACGCTTTGAGGCTGCGCCTGACTTGGAGGACGCGGGTGGGGGTGGGGGTGGAGGGGCTTCAGCAGGGGGTTGCTCTGAGCAGGGAGGGGGCAGCGGCCGCAGCAGCTGCGCCGCCACATGTACCCCAACTACAATGGGGGTGCCCGGAGTATTCTGCATACAAGTGTGCAGTTCAAATGCATATGCAGCATGCCATTTAACCCGGAGCCATTTGGCTGCTGCGGCTGCAGCCTGTTTGCTAAGCTGAGATTGCCTTTTTAGTGTCGAATCTGCAATGTAGAAAGGACACCCAGCAGCGGATCTTTGGTGCTGGGAAAGCCTGCCTTGCCAGCACCAAAGCAGCTTCAAGACCAGGCTGCGCACAGCTTTCGCAAAACTAATTGATCAGACAGACGCATAAAAACGTACAGGAAAAAGGAAAGTGCATCTTCAAGCCACAGGCAGAAGTGAGTTTGGTTAGGGCACACAAATGCCAGCCAAAATCTTTGGGCTGCGGCTGCAAATTACTCTAGTACCACAAGCGTAAATGGCATCCTTCTCTTCTCGGGAACCAGGGTGGACAAACTCATACTCAGCTGTCAGACGCTGGCGTACACCGACTTGATGCCTCGTGGGATAGTACAAAGGCCTGATTGCAGACAGTTGGTAGGTGTGCGCGAGCACATACACACGCACACGCGCGCACACACACACACGCACACACACACGCGCATGTACACACACATACACACACAAGCAGCCTGGCATAATTGCAGGGGAGCCGGGTTGTGCTTGCACGGCACGAAGGTCGCTTCCTCGTGCCAGCGTTTGACTTTCGCGCTTGCACACTCGCCCGAGTGCACACCCGCCTCTTTTTACTAAGATGGTGTCAAGCATGCACAACATCTATACTCAAATACACCTGTTTTGACGCCAGCGCAATGGCCGCGTTGCGTGTTTGCATAACCGCGACCCCCCCCCCCCCCCCCC
>LKMJ01000922.1_pt1 | contig 24728 bp, 43 predicted proteins | sample 643391 | NCBI WGS metagenome assembly LKMJ01 (sample SAMN04112250, study PRJNA286221) | soda lake metagenome | biome: soda lake; feature: Kulunda Steppe; material: water; isolation source: sample PL-Br10 brine of Picturesque Lake | place: Russia: Kulunda steppe | collected 2010-07 | reverse complement strand
TACATACATACATACATACATACATACATACATACATACATACATACATACATACATACATACATACATACATACATACATACATACATACATACATACATACATACATACATACATACATACATGCGTGTGCACACCCTCAGAACTGCACCTGCAGTGCACACTAGGTGGTCATGAGTGTGTCTCCCCTTCCGCTTCCTCCCACAGTCTTTTGTATCAACCTCTGATCGCTGGAGGGCCCACACAGCCCCCCCGACAGCTCCCGAGCTGCCCCCACACCACCAGATGAGCACCAGCAGCAAAAAGCCAGTGAAAGGGGACCCGACAGCCCTAGGCCCTGGAAAGTACAACATTCCAGACCCCTGGATTAGACAGGTAGGAGGGCTGGTTCAGGATGGAGCGTCTTTGCATCAAGGCAATCAAAAGGTGCATTATCATACATGCCTCCTCCACAGTAGTACTTCAATTGATTCAATTGATTTCCCGGAGCACAGCATACCTGCTTGCACTCTGTTGTCCTATGGACTGGTGCTTGTGCTAATAACAAATGGATGTGCATGGCGCTACGTGTGCTCACCTTGGGGGCATGCGCAGGGCAAAGCATCACTGTGCTACAGGAGGCCCGCGTTCGGGTCGGATGTGAAGCAGCACCAGCTGCCTGTGCGCGGGAACGTGGGCGGTGGGGTGATGACCCCTGGACCAGGTGAGCTGGCAGGAAGAGAACTGCTGGGGTATAAGCATTGTTCAACCCCTGGTCCAGGTGTGAGCGCAGAGGGAGAAAATTGCTGGGGTCTAGGCATTTTTCAACCCCTGGTCCAGGTGTGAGCGCAGAGGGAGAGGAATGCTGCGCTTGAGGTCTTGTTTAAGAAGCGTAAAATGAGGGCAAAGGGTGCAACTCAAGACGCTGGAAAGTATACGCATGTGCATGCACATTTCAAGAAGGAAGGAAGGAAGGAAGGAAGGAAGGGAGGAATTAATATGCAGGGCAAGTTGAAATCACACTATTTCAGCACGTGCAGGCCAAGGAAGTCAAAAGGTAGGAGCAAGAGCAGATGCAGATTTTAATGTGCATGCCAGGCAGGGAAAAGAAAGGTCAAAGCAGGCGGACATCAAAGGTGACTGCACCTACACATAATTCCAATTAAATGGTAAATGCACATTGCGGCCTTTCGAGCAAACAAGCACTCCTAGGGTAGGGACAAGAATACAAGGGTGCACAGACAATCAGAAGGTCAGAACTTGAGGCGGCCGCTCAGGTCAAGCTCCTGTGTTCCCCCTCCTCTGCAGGCCGCTATGATCATACCAAGGACGTAGACAAGATCTTCAAGCCCCTGACAATGCCTGCAAAGGAGACTGTATTCGGCTCTCAGGTGCGGCATTTGCTGGCCCCCCTTGCACTGCCTGATCTACCCCTGAAGGCAAGCAGTTTGAGCGCAGGCACTTCTCAATGAAGACTGCCTAGCCCCCTTGCCACATAGCAGCGTCAACTTGTGCCATGCCTGTGTGCTGGTCACCTTCCTTGAAGAACTCCGGTTCTGTGGGGCACCTGTGCAGTCACAGGGCACCTTTGTGGGTCACCTGTGTGGGGCACCTGTGTGGGGCACCTGTGCAGTCACAGGGAATTCAATACAAAGCCACAGACAGAACACATAGCCTGGCTTCGACATGCTTGGGTCAACATGCATGGGTCGAAGCGTTGATGCTCAAAAGCCTGTGCCGGGTGCTGCCATGAAACCCATGGGCAGCCTGAAAATCCTAATCGCCTGTGGGATGTGAGCACCTGAAGCAAATGGACTCAGCATGGGGGGGGGTGGAGGAGCCCCTTAAAGCAGGCGGCTGAGAAAACACACGCAATGCTTAGGCAATCCATGCATGTTGTGGCGCATGCATGGTGATAGCAACCCATGGATTGGTGTGCACACCTGCGCAAAGACTTTGCAAACATTTGCATCCATCCAGGTTTGTCTATTGCCTTGATTGCTAGGCCAGCCAGAAGGCTTCGTTCTTCGCTCAGAACATTGGTCTTATCTTATGCGAAACGTTACTAATCGGCATTGTATAGCGTCAGCCCAAAGCAACTCTACAAAACATTCGCGCCCAAAGTCTGCAAGCGCCTGTATGATCTTGTGTGCACGCTCACACATGCAGTCACACGCGTGTGCACATGATGCGTGCACCACTTCATGCATGCAGACCCTTTTTTGCTAAATTACTGAGAACCTGAGTGTCTCGGTGAGCAAGTTGACACCCGTGCCGCTGCCCTTTCCCAGATAGTATCAGCCTAACAGCATCCCCTCTGTCAGTGGAGGTAGCTCACTTCAAGCTGATTGTCAAGTTGTTGAAATCAACAGAGCTTTTGCATAGGGTGCATGCAATTGAATTTTATATGTCAGCAAAAGCGTCCATGGCCATTTCCATACCCTGTCCTTCGCAAAACCATGCCAGTATATTATTGTAAGACAGGCTAACGCTTCTTTACCTGCCTGTTCTGCTTGCACACTTGCAGGTATCCCGATTTAAAACCACAGGCCCCTTCACCCCTGGACCTGGCCATTACAGCATAGGAAGAGATCTGACAAGACGGTCTCACAACATCACTTACCAGCCTGTGCACTAGGAAGTTAAGGATACAAGCCTTACTAAAGCCTTAGAAAGGATCTTAATGATTAGACAGATCTGTTATACGTATCTTGTAACCAAATCGGCTCTGGATGGCTGCTGAAGTTGCTAGTGCTCCCAGATGCAATGAATATGTACACTATTTGAGCAGGTCCAATGGGAAGGGGGTATCTCCAAGCTCATGTATGTGTGCACAGTAGTACCAATTATGAATTCCTGGGTTCTCTCTGAGCTGGGCATATTACAGAGCACTGATTTGTTAATCAAGCCTGAATGACAATGGAAAATTAAATTTGGTGCACTCTGTCATGCCAGATCATTGTTATTGATGGATCACCAATTTGACATACTATGTGTGTAGTACACACACACGCGGGGTTGAGCGTGGGGCTTACCTTCCCCAGCTCGCCCAAAGCACAGAAGCCATGCGACAGAGGGCACGCGACTGCATAGACCATGAGCTGCATCACTCCTTACGCTGTATCATGTCTTCAATACTTTAACCTTTTGCTCCCCATCACGCACACACACAGTTCGGCTGCCACACCGTTCCCCACCCCAGAGCCTCCGAGCTTACGCTGCCATCTTGCAGCACTGACCTTGGTTCTTCTTTAAGTTTATCGAGTGTTCCACAATCAAAGCCAGAAAATAGGAATTCTCAATAACTGGCCCTCCAATACTCCGGGCTCAGTAAAGTATCTCCAACCAACAACTGTCTGATCTCAAACACACAGTCTCAGACACCAATTTGGCAAAGACACAATATGGCGTGACAACTCTGACTTCCATCTAGAAAATATGCAGGCAGTCTGCATATCAGGACCCCTGTCAGGCTGGCTTCACACCTGAGAGAGTGCATCCTATAGCCTGCTTGGCCGTCTTTTACCAGAAAACAGTATTATTTTGGCACCCAACCTGAAACAAATGTGCACCCTTTTCCTGACATGTACATCTGTGAGGTGTGAACAGGACTTACTGTGGGGCATGCCTTGAGAACACTGGCTGCTACACAGACAGGCAAATAGAGGAAGTTGACAAGAATGACAACTGGGCCTACCCAGGCTGTGCTCACATTAATGATGAACTTGTTGTTGAACAAAACCAAAAGAAACTCTGAATCCACTTACAAAGAACTAATACACGTGACCTGGAAAACCACCTGGGAATCGAAAGAGCTATAAGACACGATGCCCACCCTCCTGGCCAACAACTGGACATTGATCTACAAAATTAAGCTACCTTTGATGTTTACCCCAAAAATCCACAAGCAGACATACAACCCACCGGGGGGCTGTGAGTTCTGGATCCATAATGTAGACCTTAAGGACAAGCTAGGTGCAAGCCTTAACCTACCAACCCACCAATGAGCAGCCCTCCCTCAGCACAAACCCTCAGCCTTTTATTATCCCAGAAATCTACTCATTAAGAGTAGCATGTATCTACAGCATAGGCGGAAAATGCCAGGGCATGTTGGCACCAGAGCGCTAGCACCTCAACATCCTCCATACAGCTTTCCACACAGCCAAGCTTAAAGGTCTCCATAACAACATAACACCTACACCTAAAGGCTTTGCATCTTTACTAATAGGGCTGCTCACTAGGAAAACAAAGCTAGAAAGGAAGTACCACAGCAAGAAGATCAAGGTTTCTTACTGGAGTGCTCTGCCAAATCATGTTTATACTTCCCTCCAAAAACGAGCCACTCAGGAAAAAATGGCCTCCCTGCTAAACTTCAACCCTAGCTACCCCAAAATTTGGAGTGCAGACTCACGATATGCTTTCTTTGGTGCCAGCCTCGACTCCCTCTCGTCCCAATTCACTGATTTCTCAGTGTGCCATCACATCTATAATGAACATGCCATGAATCTTAGCCTCAGGCATGCCGTCTACTCAGCCATCCTCAGTACAAAGGCAACTGCCACTATCATTTCCCTACCATCTTAGAGTGGATCCATGATCACCAACCCTTAATAAAAACTCCTGACAGCCCATCCCCACTTGTGTTATAAACTTGGAACAGTTCCAGCTCATGAGATTGCCTACGCTTCCCCTCAATCCTGGATTAGTAAAGAATCCCCTACCCAGGCCTCTTGGAATCTCCATATCATCATGATACCAGTCTGGAATACATAATTATAGCAGTCTGGAACACAGCTGCATAGCTTCACCTTAACAAACACAATCCTACATGGCTGCAAAATCCTGCTTGTGACATCCCTTAAGCAAATTGGCACCTAAACAACAATGCTAGCCACCCCATATGAAATGCTAAGCATGCTAGTAAATAGCTGCTGCTATCACTCATGATCATATTCATATTGCCACAGACAGCCTTACCTCACTCCATCAAATGAGGTAACAATTGAAATACCCAGAGAAGCACGGTCACCATGTCCAAGGAGACCTCCCTAAAATTCTTTAATGCTATCCAAAACTTTCGATCCCACCTCTTCCTTTAAAATGTACAATCTCATGCCAGAATTGCCGGAAATGAATGTACAGACACCCTTACAAAATACCAAGCTTGTCATGGAGACAGCCTCCCTGCTGAAACAACCATCTGCACTGCAGGCCTTGGAGGCAACCCTTGTCAATATTGGCTGGTTAGCCGTTAAAGAAGTTTATCAGCAAGAATCTGGCACTGAAGCTCCCCAACACAGCCCTAGATTGACTTACCTTCCAAATCTCCAAGCCGGACTAAAATCCCACATGCACTCGAACCATAAACTGGTTTATGCCTACTCAAAAGAAGGGTACTACTCTTATTACCTGAGTTTGCTTCCACACATCCACGAAGGCATTTGCAACGCTTTTGGAGCATGTCCAAAATTTCTCTCCAAATGAAGCGCAATATCTTCCACTACTGCACAGGCAACCCTTTCAGAAATACGCTGTCCGCTTTAAAATGTGCATCAGCCTTCAGTGTCGACTCTGTCAGCAAGCAGATAGTGCTTTCCATATTCTCTCGGGGTGTCGACATACAATCTTCTCAGGTATGATCACTGAACGCCATTATGTTGCCTGCAAGCTCATCATGAAAGCCATTGGCAAAGGCTCTCTGGCAGGTTGTTTGGCCCTTTTGGATGCCGGCAGCACAAACCGTTTGGCCCAACAAAACCTTCAAATTCCTGATCATGCGAATAAAAGGACACTGCCCAGCTGGCTTTTTGATGCTCCTTTATCTGCTAGAGATAGACTCACCACTAGTCACTATGATTTTGGTCACCCCCTCACCTACTTGAAAACCCAAATAGCTAACCACTCCTCATTTGCACCAGGTGTCACACCCACGAAAACCCAGCAGAGATGTTCGCAGAGTTCACGAGCTCAGTGTCAACATGAGGGAGATACGCCTCGTTGAGGTTAAATACTGTGAAGATACACGGCCTGGATGTCATTCCTAATCACCGTCATTGCTGAATTACCATCTCAGATACACAAGCCACAAACTTGCCGTTGCCCGCTGCCCACCGCACGCTACCTTCCCCATCATGCAACCATGGTTTTGTACCCAGCCCCTCCAGTTTGGGCTCAGGCACCAGGTCTGAGTGAGAGAACGCGTGTGCTAAACACGCTTCTCGGATGGTGTACCAAGTGTAGGCTTTTAGCATGTCCAGAGCGCGAATTCCATACATCAAGGGACATCAAACTGTGGTACGGCCACAGCTGTTCACTCCGCCAGGGCGCTAGGGTACTGCATGATGCTGCTGCCACTTATCTGTGCCCCCTTAGTCGCCGCATGCCTTCTGCTGACTCAGACCATCACCAGGTTTGTGTTACACGGAGAAGAGAAGAGGTGCTCTCGCCCAGCCACAGGAAAGGCGAAATTTGGGGACATAAGAAGGATTGAAAAGAGAGAGAAGCAAGGAAAACATCTCAAACATTGCACCCACCAACTAACTCAGGCACTCTGACTATGTTTCATTGTTAACTACAATTTGTCGTGACATGGACACCCATTAGAGCCCTCTAGAATCAATATGAGGTTCTTTGTAAGCGCTTAAAGGCCAAGGAAGTCATCCTTCACACCATTCTTCTTGGTGTGGGAGGCTCTATTTATACCTTACACTCTTTAAATCACCTTAAAGAGCTCAGCCTTGATACAAAAAAAGCCCATAAGACTACCCTCAAATTACATGCTCATTCTGTGCTCTATACACACAATCTCGCAGCTACTATATGCGCTCTTGGAAAACCCAGTTGCTCTCAAGGTCTTGGTCTGGAGCAGGGGGCGGCTTGTCACCCTCCATATCCTCACTAACTCTTCCTTCTCCCTGGTGGAGGAGACTCACAGCTCTTCGGGCCAATGTGTCTCCTTTTTCATAATTGGTGCAGGGAGCGTCTTGCTTTTATTTCTAGAAGTTAAGTGGAAAAAAAGAAAAGAAAAGACTATGTCAACACAACCCTGTAAACGTGAAAAAAGATAAGACTACACCAACACATTTTTCCTGACACTTTTCCCTCTTAACATGAAAAGGTTTACATCTCCTTTTTCTTGCTTGATGCAGGGAAACTCACTGCCTGCGTACTTCTCCTTCAAACAAAGGAAAAAGGTCTTTATTTAAGGAGGGTTCTGAAAAGCACTTTCTATGTTCCAGCATGGAGCCACTTCAGGTCCATGGTCCTGATCCTGATATACTTTAGGGTTGCCAGGGTCAAATCAAAACAATTGGCACAGACTTACAGGGATCTTGGAGTTTTTAAAAAGTAGTTCCGGGCAAACCCAACATGTCACAGACCCCCATGAACTTCCCTGTATAGCTACCAAGCTTGCTATGAAACTTCCCCACATTCAGTTCAGTATGCTTATTGTTAGTGCCAGACGTGCTCTTGAGAAAACTGATGTTACCTCTCATCATCAAGGTCAGGAATGGAGTGCTGCTAGTCACCCTCCCGATCCTTGTTGACTTCTTTTGTTTTCAATTTGGTGGAGGGTCACAAGGTGCCTAGGCCATAAGCGGCCCCTTCTCCCCTTCTCCTTGATTTAAGTAGGGAGAAATGGGAGTAATCTTACAGTTAAATACTTGCTGCCTACGTAGCTGTCACGCTGAGAGACTGCCGCATTCAAAGCAGACTCGCGGCATGGCCATAATAATGAGGTGTGTGGACTGGCTGCGGACAGGGACAGTGTACACCAAGCAGACAACAGGTTGCCAGCGATGAGACTGCGGAGTCTCTGATACCCTTATCCTTCCCTAAACTTACTCTTTCTGTTCAGCCTGTGGATAGGCTAGGTCAGCGCTGCATGCAGCTGCTGTTGGACGTACTTGCACTGGACTGGGTGGATGGACTGGACTGGGCGCTGCCACGCCTGCTACCCCCCAAGGGCTCGAGGGGTCCACTCCCTGGTGTACATCTTACAAGGTTGCTTGGAGCAACAAGGTATTACTACAAGTTCGTCTTTGACGTGCTCACTGACTTAGGAAATACAGCTATAGCTGAACTGACATCAGGATTGAATGATCCTCCAACCAACGCTACCAACCTCTGGGTCACAATGCAGCGTAAATCTGGCACTGCACTAATCTGGCGTGACAAAGTTTCTTTTTTCCTTTTGTTTTTCTTTCATGCTTTTCAACCTTCCACTTCTATTTATCAGTTTTGTTGCATGTGAAAATGAACAAGTATTATATAAAAAAAGTATTAAGAAAAAGTTTTTTACCTTACACTAAGCTTTCATGTTGTAGCTCAGCATGATGTTTAAGAATGCCTACCAAGTAATTACTCACATTTCATGTCAGTGATTCTTGTCTGCACCCTGAGCTTATGCAGGATTCTGGCCTTATCAGATCTTGTTGTAGAAAGCCTAAGAAATCAGCCTTTGTCGGAAGGCTAACTATGTCAGGCTGTCCATTTGAAGTACTTCGGGCTTGCCCAATGATCAAGGCCTTACTTTAAGGAGTAGAAGGAGGTTGGTTTTAGGTGGGGGGCAGGGTTCTTTAACTACAGCCACTGCAGCTGGAGGCAGACCCCCAACACCAGCCACAGCTTACCAGCCCAGACAGACTCAAGAACCTCCCTAAGCAGCGTCTTACCACCCATCTCATTGAGATCAAGTACTGTTAAGACACTTGCCCTGAGCAACAGCTTCAAGCTGCCCATGCTCAGCATGCTAGCCTTAGACACAGGATTGCAGGAGACCATGTTATTCATGTCATTCTATTAGGTGTAGGGGTCTCATTTACATTCCTCTTACTTTGGTTCTTCTGAAGAGTCTCGGCCTTGATTCGCAAAAAGTCAAAGAAGGAATTCGCTCTCAAGCTCCATGCTCATTCTGTGCTCTATGCTCATAAGCATGTTCAAAACAGACGTTCTCTTAAGCATTCTCCTCACCTTCAAACCAATCAGGAGAGGTCTGCTGGCTTGTCTGCCCGCAAGCCTCCTGATCCTCACTGACCGCCCTTATCTTTTCTGTTGAAGGGGCTTTTCTTCCCAAGTGGCCTCTATTCCTTAATTGACGTGAGGAGCTTTTTGCTGCTTGTGTAGTTTTTCTTTTTTCTTCAGTACTCGTTCCATTTCTTTTCCTTCTGCAGTCCTTTTCTGTGGAGGCTTCTTCTATTTTGCATGCCTTGCCTAGTCAGACTGCCAGTCAGACAGTGTCTCTGGTTTCCTTTCTCAATGGTACTACCTTTCTTCTGATTTGAGCACTTCTAGTTTTGGTTAAGGGTTGCAGGCCTTTTAGACTTCAGCTAAGCTGCCCTCGTTCGGCGGGTAAAGCTATGTTACCTAGCCTAACCTAATCTTTCTCAATGGTACTACCTAGTAGAGCAAACTCTGCCATTCCATCTTGAACATTATGGACTTTTTGGGCTGGCGAAGACCAGCAACAAATCAATCAGCCTAATGACCAGGCTGGCGGTTAACCCTAACTTGTAGCTTACAGCCCTCTCTGTAATCCTTGTTATAGCTCTGTTGGCCAATGACCACGGCATTTCTGAAGGCCTGCCTCTCCATTTGGCTTTGGCAAAATAAGCTGCAGTGAACTCAAGAAGACACTGCCCTAATCTTTAGCCAGCTACTGACCAGCCAGAAGCCTAGGCTAAGGCCTTTCTACACATTCTAATACTGTCCCGCCACGCTTTGTTGATTGACACAAAATCTTCAGTATGGTTAGTCATGAACAGCACTGGTGCAATGGAATGTATAACCAAAACAAAATGATATGATAATGTCAACTTGTATGAAGTGCACAAGTGCGGGAGGCTATCAAAAAGCAAAATGTGCTGGCTGTCACATGGATGGTCCATCAGTGCATGCAAGTCTTCATGCCTCTGGGGCTGCTCAGCAAGCAGGCTTGGGGGGGGCTCACACACCATGCCCAACAGCAGTACATGGAGACCGTCATCCCTAGACACGGGCTGCATGCAATCCCAGGACTTGGGCCAGCGCTTGGTATGCAAGGGCACAAAACATACCTCTCCCTTGCATCCATATAGCAAAATGCCAGCCTTCTATCAAATGTCCCAACAAGAAATGAACATGTACACACGCTAACCCTAGCAACACACATACTATACATCACGCAAAACCTATGATACAACACACTCAGAGGGACATGCATGAGCATGATCTTGACATGAATGCAGGCAAGGCAGCCTGGGTGCACTCAATGTGCAAGCGTCCAAGCCTCGCCAACCCCGGCGTTCCTGGGACTGCGTCAAAAAAGTCAGGCATGCTGCCGCTCCCAACTGACTAAATCCGCTGGTACAAACACGTGTGCAAAGGTCATGGCACAAAAGTCTGTGGCAGGGGCACTCGCAGCATGGCAAGGCTCATGCAGCTATACCAAGGGCCCCACACAAAAGCTTCCGGGTACCGCGGCAGGCACCCCTTGCTGGCCCAGTGGCTGCAAGCTGCCGCCAAGCCCTGCTTCCACACATTCACGGGCCTGCGCGCAACCCACTGGTGCCCACGTGTCGTCTGCCAGCCCAGTGGCCTGGTGGCCTTGAGCAGCTGCTGCTGTGTAGAGTGAGTGGTCCACAGAGGGCTCAACCCCGCAGAGCAAGCAACACATCGGGACCACGCGCGGCCTCTGCTGGTGCCCAGGCGTCCAGCGGCACTGCCCTGCCCGCGGAAGTTACTGGGCCCACGCACCCACAGGCGCAGCCGCCCCACCAACAAGCCCACACCCTCGCACCCACAGGCGCAGCCGTCCCACCGGCAAGCCCACGCCCACGCCAGCAAGCGCGGCGCTACGGAACAGTCAACTGGGGGTGCAGGGCCCCTGTGCCTCAGCACAGCCCAGCAGCCGCCCGGCTGACATGCGCAAGCATGCTCGCACACACGCTTGCGCTCCCCCCACCTCCTGTGCCCAAACCGCAGCCACTGCCCTGCTGGCCTCCCCTGCTGCGTGCCCCGGCGCTGACGGCCACGACTCTCCCTCAGGGCCATCTAGCCAGGCACTGCAAGGGGCGCGCGCCCTCTGTGTCCGTCTGTTTCTCAGTGAGCGCGTCACACCACACACTGTGTGACCGCCACTGTGTGTGACCGCCACTGTGTGTGACCGCCACTGTGTGTGACCGCCACACTGTGTGACCGCCGTGAGCACCCAGCGCGGGGGCCCTGGAGCCGCCACCACTGACACCCAGCGCAGGGCGCACGCGCCCCACACCACAGCGCGCCACTCCCACCCGGTGATCACCACTGGTACTTGGCACCCACACGTGGTGATCTCACACGCGGTGACTCACTCCCACCCGGTGATCACCACTGGTACTTGGCACCCACACGTGGTGATCTCACACGCAGTGACTCACTCCCACCCGGTGATCACCACTGGTACTTGGCAGTGACTAGGACCTCCTCATACTGCTGGGCCGCGTTGTCCCAGGACAGGTCCTGCGTGCGGCCGTGCACGTTGCGTGCTCGCGTGTGTGTGCGCATGCGTCTCACAGTTGTCCATGTGCAGGCTTGTACGTGCGGCATCTTTGTGTGTGTGTGTGTGTGTGTGTGTGTGTGTGTGTGTGTGTGTGCGCGCGCGCGCTCATGCGTGTGCGTGTGCGTGTGTGTGCGCGTGTGTATGTGTATGCGTGTGTGTTTGTGCATATGTGTGCGTGTATATGCTCACGCGTACCAACCCAGGTCTCTATCCTCCTGCATCATCTGACCACCCAGCTTCCAGCTAAATAAGCACGAAACCGAATCTGCCAATGGTACATGCCCGGTATTGCACGAGTTTGCACACAGACACATCCAGAACGTGCAGAACGTGCAGCCAGCCATGGTGCACACCAAAACATCCAGAACGTGCCATGGTGCACACTGACACATCCAGAACGTGCCATGGTGCACACCGACACCTCCAGAACGAGTTTGCACACAGACACATCCAGAACGTGCAGGCAGCCATGGTGCCCAGCTTGCCCGCCCCTGCAGCCACATGCATGAGGCCTGCTACTGAGCACCTGTGCACAGCCCCCCTGCACCCCCAAGGATTGTTGCCTGCCCGCCATGCCCACCTGTGCCATGCCACGCTGCGCACAGGCCAAGAACGAGTCATGGTGCTGGCGGTACGTGAGCAGCGCGGCCGCCGTGGCCTCTCGCATTTTGTGTGCCTCTGCGCTGTCGAACGTCCAACCGGTGCCTGCGCCGTGCAGTGGGCATCATTGGTTGTTATGCTGTTCAGCTGTCAGAAGCCCACGCACACGCGCAAGGCTCCATTTGTTGTCTGGAAACATGGCAGGGATGAGCTATAGGAGCATCTGGCGCTGGTTAGGTGGGGCAAGGGGCAGAACACGCGCATCAATGTCCTCAGATTCACAATCCGAGCTGTTTGCAAGCGCCAACTCAAGCACACCAACGCACATGGATGAGCTGTTTGCAGCTCCCTCCTTGACCCCCTGAGCCTTGCTTTTCCGCACACAAGGTCGAATGTTCAGGGAGTTGGGGAGGGCGCTGCGCACTGCGTGTTTGCGCGCTCCGCCCGCACAGCACGTCACAGAGGCGGCGGCGGTGCACACTCTTGTGCCCGCCAGTTCTAGACAATGCCGTTGACCTGAGGGTTGCAGGGCATCAGATCGTCACCGAGTGCGGGCTGTTTGCAACAGGCGGCGGGGCGTCAGGCGCACCACAGTACTACGCACCGCGGGGAGCGTCAGGCGCACCACAGTACTATGCATATGACGGGGGGCGTCAGGCGCACCACAGCACTATGCATATGACGGGGGGTGTCAGGCGCACCACAGCACTACGCACCGGTGTTCTCGAACGGGTGGAAGGGGGTCACGGTGTCCCTGAGGCCGCCCACCGCATGCACCACGGGCACTGTGCCGTAGGCCATGGCGTACAGCTGGTTCAGGCCTGCACAGGCAAAGGAGGGGATGAGGTCTGAGGTCTAGCTGGTTCAGGCCTGCACAGGCAAAGGAGGGGATGAGGTCTGAGGTCTAGATGGTTCAGGCCTGTGCGCGCAAAAGAGGGGTTGAGGTTTAAGGTCTAGATGGTTCAGGCCTGCGCGCGCAAAGGAGGGTTTAAGGTCTGAGGTCTAGCTGGTTTAGGCCTGCATGCGCAAAGGAGGGGTTGAGGTCTGAGGTCTAGCTGGTTCAGGCCTGCGCGCGCAAAGGAGGGTTTAAGGTCTGAGGTCTAGATGGTTCAGGCCTGCGCGCGCAAAGGAGGGGTTGAGGTTAAAGGTCTAGATGGTTCAGGCCTGCGCGCGCAAAGGAGGGTTTAAGGTCTGAGGTCTAGCTGGTTCAGGCCTGCGCGCGCAAAGGAGGGTTTAAGGTCTGAGGTCTAGCTGGTTCAGGCCTGCGTGTGCAAAGGAGGGGTTGAGGTCTGAGGTCTAGCTGGTTTAGGCCTGCATGCGCAAAGGAGGGTTTAAGGTCTGAGGTCTAGCTGGTTCAGGCCTGCGCGCGCAAAGGAGGGTTTAAGGTCTGAGGTCTAGCTGGTTCAGGCCTGCGCGCGCAAAGGAGGGGTTGAGGTCTGAGGTCTAGCTGGTTCGGGCCTGCGCGGGCAAGGCCGCGTGACTGGGGGGAGAGCGGGGGGAAAGAGACACTGCTTATTATGATGTTGGCATACCTCCCAAGCTCGTGGAAGCCGAAGAAAGGGGAAGATGCTGGAGCAAGGACACTTGCGTACATGCACACACACGCACTCACCGCAGGGCTCAAAGCGGGAGGGCATGAGCAGGATGTCACATCCGGCGGTGATGCGGTGCGCCATTTTGACACTGAAGCCTACCCAGCCGCGGCACTTGTCCTTGTTGCTGCGAGTACACGTAATGGTGCATTCAGATGCGTGTGTGTGTGTGTGTGTGTGTGTGTGTGTGTGTGTGTGTGTGCGCGCGCGCTTGTGCATGCATCTCACCGGGGTTAAAGGAAGTGACAAGCAGGTGAACTGTCACATGCACATGTTTGTACTTGTCTCAGACAGGCGCGGGTGCAGGCAAAATCCAGCTCACACACGCATGCCTGATGCACACGCCCGCGGCACCTCTGCTCACGGCACACATCAACAGCCCCTGGCCCCCCTCTCCCATGCCGCCATCCAACTCGTCCTAAGTCGCGCACGCCCTCAGCCATGATTTTTCACATGCCCGGTTGCACACACACGCACCGGTTCTCCATGTTGCGAAGGTCGTTCTCCAGGTCCTCCCGGCCCGAGCCCAGCATGATGAGCTGCACGCCCTCCGACATCAGCCAGTCGTAGTTGTCGCGGATGAGGTCAATGCCCTGCGGCAGGGCAGGAGCGCGCGCACGAGGCGCAGGGAGGTCACGCATGAGTAGTGGGCAAGCAAGGGTCAGGAGAATAGAGTGCAGGGCTGCAGCCGGGGCCCTACGCAAGGGGTTGTCCCACAAAGGCGGTCACAAGGTCTCCGCCACCACTGCCGCCACTTCTGCCACCACCACCGTCACGCTGCCACCATCACCATCACCGGCAGTTCTGCCGCTGCCGACACCATGCTGCCTCCAGCTCCAGCACCAGCGCTAGCACCAGCATCAGGACAGGGGGCTCATCAACTGTACCCAGGCGCACGGGGGAGCGCTCTCAAAAACAGCAGAGTGCAGCCTGGAGACGATTAGGGTGTGGCCCCCAGGACCCTACATGCATGCCGTGGGGCACCCGGCATTCTGATCACCCTACACGCGTGCTATGGGGCACATGGCTCCTTCATAAGACCCATGGCAGCAAACACACACAGCACTCACTTGCTATCGCGCCACCCCCCCTAACCCTCCTCCCCCCCGCCCCCAAACCAACCCCCTACCCTCACCACACCTTTTGGTAGTCCAGGCGGCCGATGAAGCCCAGCACCGGCACATCAGGGTTGATGGGCAGGCCCAGCTCCTTCTGCAGTGCCATCTTGCACGCACGTTTGCCCTCCTCCAGCGCGTCGATGCCATAGTTGGTATAGCCGCCCTCCTGCGCACACGTATGCAGAGTGCAGGATGGGAGAAAGGGGGTGGGGTATGGTCATGCGCGGCCCCCTCTGCTGTTGGAGCAGTGTCATGCGCAGCCTCCTGCTGTTGGAGCAGGCCCCGTGGCTGGCGCGGCTCACGAGCGCCCTTGCAGGCACGATGACATCATGCTGTGCCAGCATTGCGCGCTTCTGTATTTTTGCAGTCATGGGTGCATGAGTGAGGGATGCTGCCTGAGCCCACCTAACTTCTGCTCCTTGGTGGCTCTGTGAGCGCTTTCACGTGCATGCACGCTCTGCTCTGCACAAATGCACACACACACTCTGCATGCTTGCATACTTATTCTGCACACATGCACACACACACACTCACCCTACACCGGCAGGAGCATGCCAGTTTCTCATTTCTGCCATGTGGCACGCACGCATGTGCACGCGTAACGCAAACAGCTGAGGCAAGACACAGTGGCGCATTTTGTGGATGAAAATGATGCAAAACGTGCCACCTCTTTTTCTGTTTGAGCTACCCATTTTATGTTGTCCCTCGCACCTGCAGGAATACGTCCGTCTGGGGGCTCCATTCCGAGTAGTCCATGCCATTCACGATGCCCTTCAGCTTCCACTCCGCGTCCTGCATGATCTGGTGCAAACCCCAGCCACCCTCCTGCGCACGCGCGGGGTATGGTGTGGTGTGCAAGCAGCATGACTTGCATGATCTGGTGCAAACCCCAGCCACCCTCCTGCGCACGCGCGGGGTATGGTGTGGTGTGCAGGCAGCATGACTTGCATGATCTAATGCAAGCCCCGGCCGCCCCATTTGCGCGCAGAGCGCGGTATTTTGCTTGTACACAGTGGTCAGGGAGTGCTTGTGCATGGCCAGAGCATGGTGTGGTATGCTAAGAGCATGAGATGGCACCCTCCTTCGTGCACAGGGCTTGGTGTGGTGTGCACAGCATGTGCAGGGGGGCACCTTCTATCTTTCGCAACCGCACAGCGCTCACTTATTGCATTTCATGTCTTAAGACAGGATAGACCACAGAACAGATGTCGTCGATCGACCTGCTGTAAGGGAAAGGCCTGCACGCCAATCGCACCACGGTGCAAAGCAAGAGCAGATGGCGTTCAGCAAGCACAGCGTGCACTTCTTCACCACTCCATCCAGCTTGCGTACACACATACACACAGATCAGCGTATGCAGGGCACCTAGACACAAGCAGGGGCCCCCCCCACACGCCTGGTAGCTCACTCATTCGCTCGCTCGCACGCATACACACACGCCTGCGCGCACACATGCGCACACACACACCACCCCTGAGGCACTCACCGGGGTCAGGCACTCCCACGCGTATCCGCGGCTGACGGCCACCAGCTGGTGCGCGGTCTGCAGTCCTACCTTCATCACGTTCATGTGCTCACCACCCACCGGGTCGTACAGCCTGCAGCGCGGGATTGGCGTGCACATCAGGGAGAGGCACGTGTGCATGTGTGTGTGTGTGTGCGTGTGTGTGTGCGTGTGAGTGTGCGCCATAGGGGGTCTGCACAACCTGTGAGCAGAGGGGGAAGGTGGACGAGCGTTGCCCCGAAAAGTGCACGGAGGCTGGATGAGCAAAAGGGCAGGTTGAGGCACACGGTGGTGGGCAGCTTGCTGCTTGCGTGTGCATGTGCAGAGTGAAAAAGATCAAATCATGAAATCCGTGTGTGCACATTTCTTTCTCTATCGGAATCTACCTCAATGATTTGGGGGAATTACATTCTTGGAAGTTTGTTGTAAACAAAATAAGTCAATGTTGGGAATCTCTTCCCAGCAAGCTGCGGGCGCCTGCACTGGCCGCGCCGCACGCACGCACCGCTGCCAAGGCGCACGAGCGCGCGCATAAGGGCATGACACTGTGGCAGATCGGTCCCTGCCGCCTGCTGTTGTGTAGGCCCACAGCCCCTGGGGACAGGTGGCACGCGCCTTGGCGTGCTCTCACACCACACGTGCGCACCAATTGCACCTTGGCATCTCCATGCAGAAGTCCTCGTACGAGTGCACGTCAATATTCACTTGGGTAAGCCTGTGTGCATGCGCACCTGAACATCTCCTTGTACGCGTCATTGAGCTCAAGGTTGGACGTCTCGTCAAAGGGCCCGCGGCCTTGGTGGGCCATGTTGTGGATGATGAACACGCAGCGCGCGTACGTGAACTGGCCCCAGTCGCGGTAGTGCGCCTGGAACAGGTGATGAGCGCGCAGCGCGTGTACGTGAGCCGGGTACTGTCGTAGCAGCGCACCTGCCGCAGCTGCGGCGGCCCCAGTCACAGAGCAGTGCCTTTCCCACGGAGATGGCTGTGCACGGCGAGGGCCGAGACATCGCGCAGTGTGTGGTGTGGCGCGCAGTGCGTTGGTGCGCAGCCATTCCACAACCCCGCCAGGGAGTCTGCGTTGCCAGGAAATCCGCATTGCAGCGCACCGCCCATGGGCACGTGCCCCAGCAGCACAACAGCAGTGCTGGGGATCACAGCACAACAGCTGTCCAGGCTGTCCGGAGCGGGCCCAAAAAAATGGCTATCCCCGCAGACTGCACACCCTCTGGCACAGTCATCCTGGCAGACCGGGCACCCTCTGGCACATTTGTTGGCGCTGCTACGTTACAAAGCATTACAAAACAGGAGAGGCCGCGTTGGGCCGCGTGCAGCCGAGGCCCGGCTTGCGCAGCACGGGCCAAACAGCATGGCCCGAGTGCAGGGCAGCCGCGATAACGCTCTGCGTACAAGTGGAGTCACTCAGCCTCTGCATGGTCTGCCACGGGCCTGAGCCCCTGCATGGTCTGCCATGGGCCTGAGCCCGGGGCAACAACCCTAGTACCCTGTGCATATGGACTCACTCAGCCTGCATGCACCGCCGTTGGATGGTGCACGCCTGCAGCCGGCCAGGGTCTCTGAACCCCTTTGCTCAGTGCGCGCCTGCCTTCCACGAAAGGAGGAAGTGCGGCACTATCACTCTCCCCTGGCAGCTTGTCAAAGGACGGGCGCACACGCTGGACATGCGCTGGCTTTGCTGCATCGCGTGCAAACGTGGCCCAAAGCACGCACACCCAAGGCTGACCTCACCTCACTCACACACACGCACACAAACACACACGCGCACGCACGCGCGCGCGCGGACAGGGCTGCACAAGCCCAGGCACAGGTCAAGCATGTCCCGAGCAGCTACGTACCTGCAGGTACACGGGCAGCAGCGCGGTGTGCCAGTCATTGGCCATGAACATCAAGTTGTCCTCGCCGTACACCTTGCCGTTACAGGGCACCACCTTGACCTGCGCATGCATACGTGCGTGCATGTGTGTGTGCGTGCGCGCGAGTGCATACGTGTGCATATTTGTGCGCGCGCGTGTCTGCAAGAGTGTGTGTGTGTGTGTGCAAGTGAACACGCAAGACTGTTAGGTTGCATGGAAGAGCTGGTAGGGCAACACCTGGTTGACTTGAATGAACAAGGTATGACAGGTGGGGGGAGAGCGGCCAGGGATTCCACAAGGGTACACGTCAGCCGTGCAGCCTACAGACAAGGGTACACATCAGCCGTGCAGCTACAGGCAGGCCGAGCAGCTGTGGGTACGCGCAGCAGGGGCGGCTCCTGTCGTTGTAGTTCAGATGCAGCCGGCCACCCAGCCTGGGCGCGCGTTGCCGAGGGTGCACTGCTTCAGGAACAGCGGCTGGGCAGTGACCCCCAGTGCCATGGCATATTGCAGCGGACCAAGCAGCAGTGCAGCAGCACATATGCCCACACACGCGCACCCGCACACACATATGCACACACAGAAATACATGCGCCCTGACCCTGCCTTGCGCAGTCCAAGAGCACCTGCACAAGCCGAGCAGAGCAGTGCAGCCACCCACCGCCTCCAGCGCCGCCTTGCACAGCAGGGAGCACCGGAACAGCAGGTCCTGGCGCGACCCGCTGTACAGGTTGCCGCCGTCCACGCGGAAGCAGCTGTGTTCCACAAACACGTAGTCCACGCCCTCCACCTCGGTATGCCAGTACCCGACCTGCGCACACACACAGAGAAACGCACGTGTAAGCAAAAAATGTGACGTGCCGGGCGGAGCACGTAAGCAAAAAATGTGCTGGGCGCTGGGCGGAGGCCCTTCCTTGCCTGCACACTAGCGCGGCGCACGAGGAGGCCGTGGCCCGCGCACGTGCGTACACCCCCAGGCACGCACACGGTCGCACGGGGGGCAAGGACCCAGCCCCGCCGGTGATGAGTGGGCTCGGGCCTGGCTGCCACACCCCAGACATAGCCGCCTGTGCTGGCGCTGCCGCCAGGCCTTGCACCTTGGCGTGCCGTCCATGCTGGCCCAGCCGCCAGGCCTTGCACCTTGGCGTGCCGACCATGCTGGCGTGGCCACCAGGCCTTGCGCCGTGGCATGCTGCACTGTACGGGGCCCTTCCTCCCATATGAGCAGCTGCCCTCTAGACAGCCCCCCCTTTGTGGGGCCCGCACAGAGGCGCCTTGGCACGTCTCCGTCCTCAAGGGGCTGAGTAATAACAGCTTCATATCCCATCCCAATGCGTGCAAGCCGTGCCAGCACTTGAGGATGCAACAGATCAGTGCATGCCTCTTCTCTTGCATGGAGCATGCGTGGCACTCCACATGTACACGTGGCGTGCTCACGACCATTCGGGCACTCGCACCCCATACGGGAAGTGCTGCTTCGTGCGGCGCTGGTTGGGAGCAGCAGGGGGGCAGCTACTGCACACCTGGCACAGTGACGGAGCATGACACATGGGCCCAGACAAGCACCTGCACTCACACCCACACCCACACACCCACCCTCGCGCGCACATGCGCACCTCCTGCGAGCTATTGAAGTTGTTGAAACGCGCACGCGCGCCTGTGTCGCGTGCCTCCTTGTAGTCGCCGTACTTGGGCACCACCACCATCATGCGGTGCCCGCGCCTGCGTAGGCCCTTGGGCAGCGCCGACATCACGTCGCCTAGGCCGCCTGGGAGCACGGCACAGAACCCCGCGCAGGCACGTGCATGTTTGAGCTCACGCGCATGGGCTGACACACATGGCATGTGCATGCATGCATTCACGCACGTTAACGCATGACCACGCGCAGCACAGGCACAGACCCGTGCATGCATCTGCACAAGCACATGGCTTTGACCACTGACACACAGCCCCCACGCACGCCTGCACACATGTATACGCACGCCTGCATGCCCACGCACGTTGACGCCCAATCACATGCTGTCACACACACCTGTCTTGGACCAGGGTGCGCACTCCGCGCCCACCATCACCACGTTCATCACATTGGGTCCGGCCAGCGGCGGCTCAGGCTCAGGCGCGCGTGGGGGCAGGGAAGCAGGCAGGATGGGCTCAGGGATGGGGACCTGTGTGTGTACATGGTGAGCAGACATGCGAGGGGCAGGGTTTGAGCACGGAGGGTGGCACCCGCTGCAAGCATAAGCATGCTGCGGACGGCGTCGGAGCCCAACAAAGGGGAGGCTGGCTTGAAGGGCGCACCAGCACCAGGCATGCCAGAACTCAAAACGCAGCAGCAGCATCAGGCACGAACCTAGGCATGGACCTCATGCCCAGTCTTGCAAACCCTTGCATCGTGCATGGTGTAGCCTGCCTTCCGACTCCCCAGTCACTTTCAGCACACACACACATGCGCGAGCACAAAAACATGTCCGTACCTCTGGCTCAGCAATGTCAAGTCCAGGGGGTCTCCGGGTGGGTGGTGTCTCCAGCACGGGCACATCCAGCACCAGGCTCCGCTGCAACTGCTGCTGCTGCTGCGGTTTCAGCTGCTGCTGCTGCTGCTGCTGCTGCTGCTGCTGCTGCTGCTGCTGCTGCTGCAGCTGCAACTGCCTCTGCTGCTGCTGGTCTATCTGCAGCTGCCACTGTTGCTGGTGCTGCTGTTCCTGCTGCTGCAAAAGGAGCTGCTGCTGCTGCTGCCGCTCCTGCTGCCGCTGCTGCTCTAGCTGCTGCTGAGCCAGAAGCTGCTGCCTTTGCTGCTGCTCTTGTAGCTGTTGTTGCTGTTGCAGCTGCTGCTGCTGCTCCTGCAGCTGCTGGGAATGGACTGGGCCCGGTGGTGCAGGAGGAGGCACAACCTTCTTGGGCTGTGAGAAGGAGAAAGCAAGACAGAGGGTCATTCTCAGGAGTGCAAATCACTTGCACACAGGCTTAGCCGCTGTTCATGAAGGGCAAGGGAAGTGGTAAAAAAAACTGAGAGATCATCACAGGAGGTGAGCGCACAAGTAAAGAAAAGAACGCACTCGCCAAGCGAAAGAAGCGACCTAAGTGCCCACCACGACCTGAGCTTATGTACGGGCACCCCTCTGCAAGCCTGACTAGCAATTGCCAGACAAGGCCTCCCAGCCAAGCACAAGGTTTTGCGTTTGAGTGAGGATCAATATACGTGCATGCACACACACATGCACACACACACATTCACGCACATGCGCGCACACACATATAAACACACACGCGCACACTTGCACTCACACACAAACATGCACGTCCGTGCTGCTCACCCTGCTGGCTGTTTGCTGCGCCTTCTCTGTAAGCTTGTTGAGTTTGGACAGAAGCAGCGCTTGGCTCCGCTTGCGCTCTTCAATCTGTAGGCAATGGGGGAGACCAGCCCTCCCTAGTCAGTCAGTCCCACCTGTCCTTGTCCTGGTCAAGGGCAAGGGTGGCGCTCGCGCACAGCAAGGCCAGCCAGGCAATGCTCAAAGTTCAGGACCTGCTTTGGTGCACATATGCACACATGCTGCTACTGTCCAGGCACTAAAATGGACAAGTACACACCTCTGCTAAGAGCTCAGCATGTAACGCGCTGAGCTGGCTGCTGCGCCCAGGGCCGCTGCTGGGGGTGCTGGGGCTGCTGGGGCTGCTTGGCGTGCTGGTTGTGGCACGGGCCTGAACACTTGGGGGCTGCTGCTGTGCGCCTTGGTGGGGGGGGAGCGCTGGCACCGGTAACGCCCCTGCAAGCGCGCATGTGCAAATGATGCAAGAGGAGTTACGCGCCAGGGGGGGGGAACCACAACCAAGAGCAGTCTAGGCCATTGGGATCCACCAACGACAGTGCAATGAGGGCCCCATATAAGTGCCCGGGCTGGTGCTTGGGGCTGAGGGTGGTGCCCAAGAGGTGTAGGAAAGCAGGGGTTGTGCAACGCCACGAGGGTAGCCCAGACACAACGCACGCTCACAGTGTCTCCGGCCAACCACGCCGAGGACGGATGATCTCACTGCTGAGCGGTGATGCTGCTGCTGGCACTGCTCGGCTGGCCGCCCGGGCCTGCCCTGCGCCTTTCCAACGTGCATCCAGGGTGGCCGGTTCTAGGGTCAGTTCCCGGCTTATCTCTAAGATTAAGAATCAGTCAAAGATGTCGAATGCCTTCACTGTTTTTTAAAGTCCATTCCGGAAAAACTCGTGCTTGCGTGGCTTGTGTGAAAATCCAGTTGAAGGATTGAAACTTTTTGATATAAGCATAAATTAATAAAGTAACTAAGTTGTGCAAAAACAGCTCCTCGAAAGGATCGATTTGGTTTATGACTTCAGTAGCTAGTCTGGTATGCTGGTCCGCCTGGCCATTCATTGATGAGTGTGCACAATTTGTAGTCCATCCTTCTGTAAGATGTGGCAAAAGAGCAGCAGCTGTGCAGCATCTTCTTCATAAGTCTTCCTTTGTACATGTGCAGGCCTGCTTAATTGCACATTCAGGGGCAAGACCCCCTTCGTAAAAGGTCACACCTTTCCGCTGTTTTGTTCTGTTCTCCAATGCCTTTGCTGTATCATCTATCCATTTCCACCGCTCCATCTGAGCCCATGGCAATAGCTTTTTGATTGGACTAGGCACTCCAAATTTCTACCTTCCGTTAGTAAAGTTGCATAGCACTGGCGCAACTGAAAGGTGTGCTAGACTACAGGCTACAGACAAGACTGGCTAGTCCAAAATGGTCTGCCTATAGACTAGCCTATAGACTTGCTAGTCCAAAAAGGTCTGCCTGACCCCGGAGCGGTGCCAGTCCAAAAGCCCCGGTCCAGAAGGTATAATGCATGCACATACGTTTGCATATGCAGTAAGGGAGAGCTCCATAGCTGGTGCATGCACAGCACATCAGGCACACCTTCCCCTGCCTTTTAAGACAAAAGTCTCAACACCCACCCACCTACACCTACACCCCCCCACGCAAATACACACATGAATAGGCCCCCCCAACACATACATACACGCACACAAATACACCCACACATCCACACACAAATGAACACACACAAATACAACAACAAACATGGGTGTGCACCAGAAGGATGTCGCACCCCTGGCCCGATCAAAAGTGCCTTTCTAAACTGTGTGGTAGGATAGCCGCCCCCAGAGCAACAGTGCCATTCTGACCCCGGGAATGTGTCCATCCACAAGCCCAAGCCCAAAAGGTGCGCCTGACCCCGGCCCAAGCAAAAATGCCATGTTGACCTTTGCCATTCCCGCCATCACCAGCAAAAGCGTCATTTTGACCCCGGCTTTAGGCCAGCTGCCCCCAGCGCGCCCATAAGGTGGTGCACCTGGCTCCTCCATCCACATCTGTACAGATAGCCCATCAAACTGCTCTCAAATTACATGCTCACTCTGTGCAATTTGCGCACAAGCTGACTGCAGATAGACGCGCTCTTGAAACTACCAATTGCTCTCAGTGTCATTGTTATGGAGCAGGGGGCGGCATGTCACCCTTCAGATCCTCACCAGTTCTTTTATTTCCCGGTTAAGGAGACTCACAGCTCTTGAGCCCCCCTCCCCAAAGGAAAAAAGCCAGCCCAGTGCCAATCAAGCTAACAGCCAAGCTGGCAGTTGGCCCAAACTTGTAACTTCTGACTGCGGCCAATACTGGGAACAGAAGGAGGGGGTTGGGGAGGCGAGGAGATGGGGGCCAGGGAGGGGCAAAGTCAGATTAAGTTACAATGGGTTTAGACCTTCAGCCAGATGGGTTGACTGCTGGGCTTGAGAGCAAAGTCAGGTTATGTAACACAGATCTAAAGGTCCAAGCTTGCAACAAAAACCCAGCTCGAATGCAAGCAAGGAGGCAGTGGCCTGCAAGGCCAAAAGGTGTGCCTGACCCCGGCACCGGTCCGTGCAGCCCAGGCCTAAAGGTGTGCCTGACCCCAGCACCAGTCCATGCCACCCAGCCCAAATGGTGTGCCTGACCCCACGCGGCACCTGTCCACGCAGCCCAGGCCAAAAAATGCGCCAGTCCCCGCAGCACCTTCTCACACAGACCCAGCCCAAAAGGTGTGCCAGCCCCCACGCGACACCTGTCCATACAGACCCAGCAAAAGCGTCTTTTTGACCTTTACAATGCATGCAGCTTCTTCCCTGTTATTGTGTGAGCGTTGCCGGCCCGAGGTACTGGATTATCTTGCAGTGAGACGCAGCTGTTGCATTGGGCTTGCATGCCCTTGAAAGAAGGGCACAAGCATAACTGCAGCCGTGAGCATACCATGCACCCAGTGGATTTTTGTCTGAATGTCCAATACTTGGGGATTGATAGTGTTATGGTCGAAATATACGGACAGTGCCGCAGATCCATGGAAGCAGTACTTTGTGGCCTTGCTTTTCAATTGACGCACAGCGCTAGCGGCAGCCACAGCCACAGCCACTGCCTCTGCCACCAACCTTGATGTGTTCCTAGTCTGCCCTCCAGCTTAAGCCTGTACTCATATCATATGAGTCAGATGTCTGTAATGCTTCCCATTTTTTCACTCGC
>LKMJ01000921.1_pt1 | contig 24750 bp, 25 predicted proteins | sample 643391 | NCBI WGS metagenome assembly LKMJ01 (sample SAMN04112250, study PRJNA286221) | soda lake metagenome | biome: soda lake; feature: Kulunda Steppe; material: water; isolation source: sample PL-Br10 brine of Picturesque Lake | place: Russia: Kulunda steppe | collected 2010-07 | reverse complement strand
CCGCCCCATACGACGCGACCGCCCCATACGACGCGACCGCCCCATACGACGCGACCACCCCATACGACACGATCGTCCCATGACACACGCACGCCTCGTCGTCGAACTGCCCGACGGACCATGGGTCGCGGACGTCTCCCGTGACCACCCGCGGGCGACGTTCCGCGTCCTCGCGGCGCTGCCCGACGACGGTCCCGGATACGCCCTCGTGAACGTGACCGCGCCGGACGTCGACGGCGTCCTGACCGACATGGACGCCCATCCGGCCGTGACGGACCGGACCGTGCTGGCCCGGTCCGATCGGGAGGCGACCGTACAGTTCGAGACCTCGACACCGCTTTTGATCCGCGCCGCGAAGCGGGCCGGCGTGCCGATCCGGATGCCGGTCGAGATCGTGGAGGGCGAGGCGAGCCTCTCCGTCGTCGGTGCACACGAACGGCTCCCCGAGCTGGGCGAGCAGTTCGAGGAGCACGGACTCTCGTACCGGATCGAGCGCGTGTCCGGCTGGGAGCCGCGGAGTCACACCCTGACCGACAGACAGCGCGAGACGGTGCTCGCGGCCGTCGAACACGGCTACTACGACACGCCCCGTCGCTGCTCGCTTACCGAACTCGCCGCGGAGCTGGAGCTCGCCAAATCGACCGTGAGCGAGACCCTACACCGGGCCGAAGAGGAGGTCGTGAAGTCCTTTCTCGCCGAGGAGGAGTCGTCGAACGCCGGCTGAGTTTGGGCCGGTGTCATCCCGACGAGTCGTCCGGTGACCCGATCCCGTACTTTTCGGAAAACCGTTCGTCGGAGAGCTCTCCACGCGAAACGCCGACGGCATCACGCACCAACTCGACGGTCACCGCGTCCTCGGCCGGTAGCGGCACCGGGAGGTCATGTTCGGCGGCTTCCTTGGGATCGCGCTCGGCGGCTTCCTTGAGATCGCGCTCGGCGGCTTCCTTGAGATCGCGCTCGGCGGCTTCCTCGGAGCTGCGGTCGTCCGCACGGTTCGCCGGGGAGACGTCCGGTTTGGTCCGCTCGCTCATATCGATGGGGACGGACCGACTCCTCCTCCCTCCACCGCTTTACCTGTTTACCCTTTTAAATCCGATCGCCGAAACACCTACCGGTCGGGACGACGACGGGGCGGGTATGCAGGCACGCACGCTGATGGTGGAGGACGTGGTGACGGTCGCACCCGACGACGACGTTTCCGACGTCTTTCGGAAGTTCGCCCGCCACCCCTTCTCCGGATTTCCGGTCGTCGAGGCGGACGGAACGGTCGCGGGGATCGTGACCGAGTCGGACCTCGTCGACCTCTTCGAGCCCGAAGAGGAGACCCTCTGGATCCCGATCGGGCTTCCGCCCTTCGTCGACACGCTCACCTATCAGGTGAAACCCCCGTGGGGTGACCTCGATCTCGGCGTCGACCTCGTGCGTAACGCGGACCGGCCCATCGCCGACGTGATGAGTCCCGACGTCGCGACGGTCACGCCCGACACGGGGATCGACGAGATCCTTCGACTGCTCTCCGGGGATGATCCCGACATCAACCGACTCCCCGTCGTCGACGAGGAGGGAGTCCTCGTGGGTCTCATCGCCAGACAGGACGTGATTCGAGCGTTTCACGAACGACGAAACTGAGCGCCGCGCGGACGTCTCACTCCCTCGCACCCGGCGGAAGCGGATCGACGTGGTCGGCGATCGCGTCGGCGACGCGGTGGGGTTCCTCGTGGACGACCCAGTGGGTTGCCCCCTGTATCGTCATCAGTCGTCCGTCCGTACAGTAGTCGACGCTTCGCGTGGCCATTGACTTCCGAAGGAAGCGGTCGCCGGCGCCCCAGATCACGAGCGTCGGGATCTCCACCTGCGTCCGGGCCGGCTCCGGCCGGTCACGGACGATCGCCCGATACCAGTTCACCATCGCCTCGAAGGTACCCTCCCGGTTCCACGCCCGTCGATATCGTCGGAAGTCCTCCTCGTCGAAGGTTCCCGGGAGGCTGGTGTCACGCATCCCCCGCGTCGCGAGTCGCCAGTTGCCAGCGCTGGCGACCGCCTCGGGGAGCTTCGGAAGCTGGAACGCCAACACGTACCAGCTCCTGAGGCGTTGATCCCACGACCGACGCAGCGTCTGTTCGAAGACGGTCGGGTGCGGGACGTTGACCGCGACCAGTTCCGAGAGCCGGTCGTCGTGGTGGAGCGCGAGCCACCAGGCGACGGCCGCACCCCAGTCGTGACCGGCGACCGCCGCGGTCTCCCGGCCGTACGCGTCGATCAGCCCCACCACGTCGGCCGCCAGCTCGTCGATCCGATAGTCGGCAACGCGCGCGGGTTTCTCGGAGAGGTTGTAGCCGCGCTGGTCGGGGACGACGACGCGGTAGCCCGCGTTCGCGAGCGACGCGATCGTCTCGTGCCACCCGTACCAGAACTCCGGAAAGCCGTGGAGGAGAACGAGCAGCTTCCCGTCCTCGGGTCCCGCCTCGACGACGTGGAGCCGAACGCCGTTCGTCTCGACCAGCCGGGAGTCGCCCGGTACGCCCTCGGGGATCTCGTCCGGGGGGATCTCCACGCTCGGGGTGACGTCGATCGGGACCTCGCTCATGTCGATCCGATCGGTCGCCGGGGATAAATAACTAGAGCGCCGCCGCTTCCCACCCCGCGAGCGCCGTCACTTCCGCGCCGCGTCGAAGGCCGCCTGCAGGTCCGCCTTGAGGTCGTCAACGTGTTCGATGCCGACGGAGACGCGGATCAGCCCGTCCGTGAGCCCCGCGGCGAGCCGCTCCTCGCGGGGGATCGCGGCATGCGTCATCGACGCCGGCTGCTCGATGAGGCTCTCGACGCCGCCGAGCGACTCCGCAAGCGTGAACACCTCGGTCTCGCTCACGACCGTCGAGCCCTGCTCCAGCGTGCCGTCGAACTCGAAGGAGAGCATCCCGCCGAAGTCGTCCATCTGTTCGGCCGCAAGCTCGTGTTGTGGATGTGACTCGAGCCCCGGATAGTAAACGCGGTCGACGTCCTCGTGGTCGTCGAGCCAGTCCGCGAGCGCCGCGGCGTTCTCACAGTGACGGTCCATCCGGACGGGAAGCGTCTTCGTTCCCCGTAACACGAGGAAACAATCGAAGGGCCCGGGCGTCGCGCCCACCGAGTTCTGATAGAAGCCGAGCCGCTCGTCGAGGTCGGCGTCGTCGACGATCAGCGCGCCGCCGATGACGTCGGAGTGGCCGCCGAGATACTTCGTCAGCGACTGCGTGACGACGTCGGCGCCGTGTTCGAGCGGTCGCTGGAGATACGGCGTCGCGAAGGTGTTGTCGACCGCACAGAGCGCGTCGTTGGCGTGAGCGATCTCCGAGAGCGCCGCGATGTCGTTGACGTTCATCAGCGGGTTCGTCGGCGTCTCGACCCACAGCAAAGCGGTCTCCTCGCGCATGGCGTCACGGACGGCGTCGAGGTCCGTCGTGTCGACGAACGTCGTGTCGAGGTCGTACTGCTCGTACACCTGCGTGAGGATCCGGTGGGTCCCGCCGTAGACGTCGTCGCCGGCGACGACGTGATCTCCCGCCTCCAGCAGATTGAGGACGGTGTTGATCGCGCCCATCCCCGACGAAAAACAGCGGGCGTGGCTACCGGACTCCAACGAGGCGAGGTTCGCTTCGAGATCGCTTCGGGTCGGATTCCCCGTCCGGGAGTACTCGTAGCCGCGATGCTCGCCGGGACCGTCCTGTTCGTACGTGGAGTTGGCGTGGATGGGCGTCATCAGCGCGCCCGTCTCCGGATCCGGCTCCTGGCCCGCGTGGATCGCCCGGGTCTCGATTCGTGCCTCGTCGATGCCCCCGTCGGTCTCCGCGTCGTCGATGCCCCCGTCGGTCTCCGCGTCGTCGATGCCCCCGTCGATCTCCGCGTCGATGTCCGCGTCGTCGGTCATACGTCCCCCGTGGCCGCCCGGCGTCCTGACTCTTGTCCTTTCGGACGGTCTCGTCGGTGCCGTCAGCTTCGTGGGACGATCACTCGTCGAGTCCCGCGATTTTTAAGAACGCGTCGAAGGCTGCCGTCTTCTCCGCCACGTCGAGATCATCGGCCTCGACGAGGTGGGCGACGGGGCAGTCGATCGCGGTCATCACACACCGCATCGCCGTCGCGTCATCGGACGTGACGGGACCGTCACGCGCGGGGATCTGGATCTCCTTTCCGGTCTGTGGGTTTCGTCCCGTCCGTGCGGATCGGGAGCTCGCTTCGACGAGCGAGACCACGCCATCGAGTCCCTCGCCACGGCCGAGCGCGTCCGGCAGGTACTCGAGTGCCTCCTCGTCGATCGCCCCGTCGTAGACGACCGCACCCCGTCCGCGACGTCGACGACCGCCCGCCAGCTCCCGAGCCTTGCGCCGCACCGCGTCCCCGTTTCTCACGTCCTCGGGCGTGACGGCCATGACGGGGCAGGATTCCTCGGCGACGAGGAGGGTACAGGAGTCCTCGTGGACCGCCGCATCGTCGATGAGCCACCCGCCAGTGTAGAGGTACTCGTCGCCATGGCGGCATCGCGTGAAATAACACAGCGCGTAGAACGGGACGGGCGCGTCCGCGGGCCGTGCCACGATGGGAAGCACGAACGTCGGCGAGACCGCGACGTCGCCCACGACTTCCTCCTCCCCCCAGCCGTCCGGATCCGCGTCGACGGTCGTAAAGCGAGCCGGCGACGATCCGTCGCGCTGCTCGGGTGCGAGCGCGACCAGCCCCGCCGCGTCACCGGCGTCACCCGGAACGCCCGCCACGCAGACGCCGCCGTCCATGGCGTACGTCGCCACGCCCCGTTCGCCGTCCGGCTGTTCGGAGAAGGTCGTCTCCGATCGGCCCCGTCCGCCGTCGCCCCAACACCAGAGCGTGTCCTCGGCGTCGACGCCGCACGACGCGGCCTGACCGGTCAGGTACTCGACGATCCGTCGCGGCGTGATCTCGTCGACGACCGCGGGACCGCCACGCGGGAGCCGCGCGTCCGGGAGACAGACGGTGAAGCGCTCGCCGATCACGGGCTCGTCGCCGAGGTACGCGTAGAGGGATTCGAGATCCTCGGAGACGTCCTCGTCGGCGTTCGCGTCTCCGTCGACCGTGTCGCCGTCGGTCGAGTCGTCCGTATCGTCGTCACCGTCAGGATCTTCGAACGGGACGGCTGCGCTTCGCCGTTTGTTCGACCGCACCGAGTTGTAGTCGTTTGCCGGCGCCACGACGTCCTCGTCCGTCCGCCATCCGTCGAGGGTGACGGAGGCCGAGAAGGACCCGGAGTCGGCACTGATCTTCGCCGGGACGTGTTCGACGCCGCCGTTGCCGACGTCGTAGGCGCGTCCCTCCCGTCGTCCGTCGTGGCGGAAGCCGAGCGTGGCGCCGCTCATCGCGGCCGCGGGCGACGAGGTCGTGTTCGTCACCGTCGCCGCCACGCGGTCGACGCAGCCGGCCATGCCGATCAGCGCCACCAGTCCGGAAGCAGCGAGGACGCTTCGACGCGTCACTCCATCCCGTTTCCGTGCGTCGGCATCGTGCGGTCGCTCCATGCTCTCCCCCTTCATGCCGACGTTCGTCTTCATGCTGACCGTCATCCATACGTCGGGTGACAGCTTAAATACGTCAGTCAGTCGCCTCCTCGACGTCGATCTCGGGGAGACTTCCGCCGGCCAAAGTGGTTTGTCGCTCGCCGCGGACGGTTCGGTATGTCCGGACGAACCGACGATCGATACGACGCCATCGTGGTCGGCGTCGGCGGGGTGGGAAGCGCGGCAGTGAGCCACCTCGCGAGACGAGGCCTCGACGTCCTCGGCATCGAGCGACACGACGTCCCCCACGCGATGGGGTCCTCACACGGAAGCACGCGGATCATCAGACGAGCCCAACACGAGGGCGCGGCGTACGTGCCGCTGGCCGAACACGCGTACGACTGCTGGCGTGCCCTCGAGGAACGCACCGGACGCGACCTGCTGACGGTGACCGGATCCGTTCACGCGGGGGCGCCAGGAACGGACGTCGTCGCGGACGTCGTCGCCGCCTGTGACGCGACCGGCGTCCCCTACGAGCGGATCGACGCCGCGACGGTCAACGAGCGGTTTCCCGGCTACGACCTGCCCGCGGACTTCGAGGCAGTCCACCAACCCGACGGCGGCTTCCTCGACGTCGAGCGGTGCGTGAGCGCCCACGTCGCCGACGCGCACGCCGCGGGCGCGACCGTACACGGTCGAGAGCGCGTGCTCGACTGGACGGAGACCGGAGACGGCGTCCGCGTCCGAACTGATAAAGGGCGCTACGACGCCGACGAGGTCGTGATCACCGCGGGGTCGTGGACGGGCGACCTGCTTCCGACCCTCGCAGCCGAGGCCGTCCCCGTCCGGGCCGTCATGACGTGGCTGCAACCGAGGGAGCCGACACTGTTCGTGCCAGACCGTTTCCCCGTGTTCGTGATCCGCGACCACGAACAGGGCGGCTACGGATTTCCCGTCCACGACGTTCCCGGATTTAAGTTCGGGCGCTCCGCGGATCCGCCGGAGGTGGTCGACCCCGAGACGATGGATCGCGAGCCGACGGCGAAAGAGGAGGAGCTTCACCGCCGGTTCGCGGAGCGGTACTTCCCCGCCGGTGCCGGCCCGACGCTCTCGCTGCGGACCTGTCTGCAGTCGTTCTCGGCCGACGAGGACTTCGTGCTCGGACGGGCTCCGGGCCACGACGCCGTCACCGTCGGCGCCGGATTCACGGGTCACGGATTTAAGTTCGCGAGCGCCCTCGGCGACGTTCTCGCCGATCTCGTCATCGACGGGAAGACCGACCACGACATCTCGGTTCACGACATCGGGCGCGTTCTCTGAACCGGGATGCACTCACCGATCCGGGATGCACTCACCGATCCGGGATGCACTCACCGATCCGAGGCGTTCATGACGAATCTTGGACGTATCCATGACGCAAACGGACGTTTGAGTCTTCGCTTCCTTTTCGAGCGGCGTGAGCGAACACACGACGTATGCGTCGCCGTTCGGTTCTCGCGAGCGTCGTCACCGGGGTGAGCACCCTCGGCGGATGCGTCGGAGCGAGCCATCTTTCAAGCCGGTCCGTCGAGCGGAGCCCTCCGACGCCCCCCGACGAACTCACCCGCAGGTCCGTCATCGAGCACGTGGAGAGCTACGAGATGGTTCGGGGACACAACCGACGGGTCGAGGACGGCGCGGTCGAAGTGGACCTCACCGCGACGGCGCAGCTCGATTACGTGATCGGCGACGGATATCACGTGACTGCCCGCCATTCGGGCTCCGTCCGAATGACGGATGACGGCGGAGGGGACGCCCGCTCGATCCGCTCCGATCCGGTACCGTATCGCGTCACCGAGACGGAGACGGTTCGGCTCGACGTCGATCGGCGGCGGATCGGCGGCGACGGGCACAACGGGACCGACGAGGCCAACGGGACCGACGAGGCCAACGGGACCGACGAGGCCAACGGGACCGACGAGGCCAACGAGCCCGATCGATCACTCGGGGTACGGATACCGAACTTCACCGATCGAACCTACGAGCTGGCCGTGACCGTCGTAAGCGACGGTGGAGACGGTGACGTCGTTTCCGAGTGGGAGGGATCCGTCGAGGACGGGTCGACCGTCGAACTCCGGGGGCTCGCGAGCACACCGAACAGGTACCGTCTCGTGGCAAATCTCTCCCGAAACGGCGTCACGGGGCAGGGTCGCGTGGACGTCGATCTCCCGGGCGTCGACCGCGGACCGAACGCGGACGTGCTGCTCGGTCCGGACGGATTGACGACGCGGACGCTTCCGGACTTCGACGCCTGAGGCCTGTCGACGAGTGACGGACGCCGACCGACCTGACCGTCACTACTCGACGCCCTCGACGACGTCCACGCCATGGAACTCGAAGCGAGCGCCGCCGCCCTCGGCGTCCGCGATCGAGACCGACCAACCGTGTGCACGAGCGATCTCCGAGACGATCCGAAGCCCGAATCCGGTGCCGTCCGGATCCGTCGTCACTCCGGGATCGAAGACGTCCTCGCGAAGCTCGGGGTCGATCCCTGGACCATCGTCCGCGACGAAGAATCCGTCGCCGTCCGGAAGCATTCCGACCTCGATTTCGACCCCGTCCCCGTCGTCGCGCGTCCCGTGATCGATCGCGTTCCGAAACAGGTTCTCGAAGACCTGCGCGAGTCGGCTGCGGTCGGCGATCACGGCGACGTCGGCGGTCACGACGAGAGTCGCGGCGTCGGTATCGACGTTCGTCCAGCACTCCTCTATGAGCTCCGCGAGCGGGACCGGTTCGACCTCGTCGACGTCATTGCCCTGTCTTGCGAGCGTGAGCACGTCCTCGATGATGGCCTCCATCCGCGAGAGCGTTCGCTCGACCGTTCGGAGCTCCTCGCTGTCGAACTCGGCGAGTGCCATCTCGAGGTGCCCCGTGGCGACGTTGAGCGGATTTCGGAGGTCATGAGAGACGACGCTCGCGAACTCCTCCAGCCTGTCACGTTCGCGGGCGATCTGCTCCTCGCGGGAGCGGAGCTGTTGCTCGCGTTCGACCCGGACGAACACCATCGTCACCGTGGCACCCCAGAGACGTGCGACGGTTCGATCGGCCTCGTCGAACGCGTCGGGCTCCGGGGATCCGACCGCCAACACGCCGTACCTCCCGAGCGGCACGATGAAATCGCTCCGGATCAGAGTCTCGGGATTGTACCGATCGGATTCGTCGTGGGTGTCCGGGACGTACCTGACCTCCCCGTCCTCGAAGGCGCTCCGGATGAATCCGCCGTCGTCGGGCCCGAAGGTCGGATGATCGCCGACCACCTCCGCCGCGGTGTCGGTCCATGCGGTCGGGCGGAGGACGTCGTGTTCGTCGTCGTGCAGCCAGATCGCCGCGATCGGAAGGCCGAGCACGTCCTCGACGTACGCCACGGCGGCCTCGGCACCGAGGTCCCGATCGGTCGTCTTTAACAGCTCCTGTGTCGCCTGGTGGAGGGCCGCGAGGGTCCGGGTGCGGCGGTGGAGCTCGGCCTCGCGTCGTCGTTCCTCGCTCACGTCGACGACCGTCGTGAGGATCAGCGTCTCGTCGCCGCGCTCGATGGGGCCGAGGCTGATCGTGACCGGCACCTCGGTTCCGTCCGCCTTGAGCGCGTAGAGGTCGAGGCCGGACCCCATGGGCCGCTGCTTCGGATCCTTCATGTACGCTTCACGCAAGATCGCGTGGGGCTTGCGGTCCTCGGCATGGAGGAGCGTCTCGACCGACTCACCCTCGATCGCCGATCTCGAGTGTCCGAACACCCGCTCGACCCGTCGATTGACGGATCGGATGATGCCCGAAGCATCGACGACGAAGACCGGGTCGGGTAACGCCTCGAGGACCTCCCGTAGCTGTTCCATGGTCACTCCTCGGCCGGTTCGTGGACGTGACCACACTCGGGACAGCGCACCTCCTCTCCCCTGAGGTCGGCGGACGACTCGCGGACTTCACGCATCACCTCGCTGATCCGGTCTTCCGCGTCGAGCTCGTCCGCAACCGCGAGATCGACTCCCTCCACCTCCAGGAGGAACTTGGCGACCTCGGTCACCTCGTACATCATTTCGTCGAGATCCTCGGCGGTGAAGAACCCGGACATCGCCCCGTAGAGGAACGTCGCCCCGGCCTTCGTCACCTTCTCCTCGAAGGAGTACCGCGCCTGATTGACCGCCTGTGGCGTGTACGTGTCCGTCATGAAGGGCACGAGCTCCGGCAGATTCTCGCCGATCTTCGTCATCTCGACGCCCGTCTCGGTCCGGAAGTCCGCACAGAGACGAGCGATCGCCCACTCCCGAGCCGTGATGTAGGTCCGATCCCGGAGGAAACCGTTGACGCGTTCGTAGCCCGCTCCGTCCATCTTCTTGAACCGTTCGTACTTGCGGACGTCCGGCGGGACCGTCGGTTCGCCGTCACCCGTGATCGCATCGTCGGCAGTACTCGCGTCGTCGGCAGTACTCGCGTCGTCGGCAGTACTCGCGTCGTCGCCTTCCACGGCCGCCTCCGAGCCGCTTCCGGCGTCGTCGGCCGCCCCGGGGTCGTCGGCGTCGGTCGAAGGGGCGGAGCGATCGGTCATGGCGTAAGGCATTCGACCCGCGAACAAAAGGGTTGTCGCTCGGTCGCCGACGGTTCGTCGATCGAACGGCGAACCCTTTTCAACTCGCCCGTGGACGTGACCCGTATGAAGGTGCTCTGTGGCATCGGCGGCAGCGACGACTCGTTGCGGGCGCTCGATCGAACCGTCGACCGTGCGCTCGCGGCGGGCGACGATCTCACGGTCGCCATCGTCGAGAACCCGGACGCATCGCTGTCGACGGCGGAGGTCGTCGAACGGGCCGAAGAGACGATCGACGCCGCGGGACTGAACGCCGAGGTTCGACGCGTCGACGGCGACCCCGGCAGCCAGCTGGTCGCGATCGCCGAGCGGGAGGAGTTCGACGAGATCGTCTTAGGCGGCGGACAGACGAGCCCGATGGGGAAGATCACCATCGGACCCATCGCGGAGTTCGTCCTGTTGAACGCCACCACCTCGGTGACGCTGGTTCGATGAACCCCCGACGCTTTCCCGACGCCGTGGCCGACTCCTTCCCGTCGCCGCCCACGACGTTCGTCGACCGGACGGGCCGTGACGTCGAGATCCGAGCCTACGACGGGAGCGACCGCCAGCGTGAGGCGCTCGTCGATATGTACACGTCCTTCGATCCCGCCGACCGTGCACAGGGCATTCCGCCGGGCGGTGAATCCAGGGTCCGCGAGTGGTTGGATGCGATCCTCGCGGAGGACTGTCTCAACGTGTTCGCCTGGTGTGAGGGGTCGATCGCCGGCCACGCCACGCTCGTCCCGGACGATACCGCCTACGAGCTCGCCATCTTCGTTCATCAGGACTACCAGGAGTGCGGGATCGGCACGCGGCTCATCCGTGGACTGCTCGGATATGGCCAGGCGAACGGCATCGAGAAGGTGTGGCTCACCGTCGAGCGCTGGAATCACGCCGCGGTCGCGCTGTACAAGAAGATCGGTTTCGAGACCTCGGACGCCGAGAGCTTCGAGCTGGAGATGGCGATCCGACTTCACGAGTCGTCCGAGACGGAGGAGTGAGGCGACCTCAGAGCCGTTTCGAGACGTACGGGCCGTCCTGTGCGTAGCCGAGCTTCTCCCGATAGTATTCGCGAGCGCCGATCCCGGAGATGACCGCAACCTTCCGGTAGTCGGCGTCCCGTGCCAGCTCCTCGGCACGTTCGAGGAGTCGGCGTCCGTACCCCTGGTGTTGCCAGTCCCCGTCACCGCCGAGCGCGACCTCGCTGCCGTAGACGTGCAGCTCCCGGACGAGCGCGGCGTCCGCCAGCTCCCGACGGATCACGTCGTCCTCGGTTCCCGGCGCGCCGGGTTGATCGGGCGCGAACGAGGGGAAGCGCAGCCGACAGAAGCCGACGAGCAAGTCCCGAACGGGATCCTCGAAGGAGATGAAGTGCTCGGTGCCGCCGGCGACCTCGTAGGTCAAGACGTCCAACACGACGTCGTCGGGGTCGGGATCGGCCTCGTTATGGCCGACCTCGCGGGCACGAACGTCACGCTGGACGATCCCCTTCCGTTCGGCCCGCTGGCTCGCGAGCTGTCGGAGGTTCGACTTCCAGACGCCGCCGTCGATGAAGTCCGCGGGGATGTCACGCTGGACGCGCTGGAGCCGGGTGTACTTCGGGATCATGCCCATTACCTCCGCGACCAGGTCGGCCGCCTCCTCGTTCGAGAGCGGCTCGAAGTCGCCGCGGTGCCAGTCGTCGTATATCCGCGTTCCCTCGACGACGAGAGTCGGGTAGATCTTCAGGTAGTCGGGCCGCCAGTCGGGATTCTCGAAGAGCTGCCGGAAGTCCTCCAGACACATCTCCCTCGTCATCCCCGGCTGGCCGGGCATCATGTGGAAGCCGACCTTGAACGCGGCATCACGCAGGCGGCGGTTGGCGTTCCGGGAGGCCTCGTTGCCGTGGCCGCGGTGCATCTCCCGGTTGATCCGCTCGTAGGTCGTCTGGACGCCGACCTCAACCTTCGTCCCGCCGAGATCGAGCATGCGGTCGATCTGTTCGGGGTCACACCAGTCCGGCTTGGTCTCGAAGGTCGTCCCGATGTTGCGGATCGGGTTCGTCTCGTTTTCGGCGATCACGTCCTCCAGATACGCGAACTCGACCGCGTCCGGATCGGGCGCGAACGACTCGCCCTCCGCCGGTTCCGGCTCCGTCTCGAGGTCGTAGTCGTTCATCGCCTGTAGCGCGCGCTTGACGAACCACTCCTGATAGTCGTGTGATCGGGCCGTCATCGTCCCGCCCATCAGGATGAGCTCGATCTTGTCGACGGGGTGTCCGATCTTCCGGAGCTGTTCGAGTCGGAGCGTCACCTGTCCGTACGGATCGTAGTCGTTCTGCTTCCCGCGGGCGGCGGCCGGCTCGTGACCGGTGTACGCCTGAGCCGAGGAGAACTCCGAGGCCGGCCCGCCGGGACAGTAGAGACACTTTCCGTGTGGACACGTTTCCGGAGACGTCATGATCGCCACCGGGGAGACGCCGGAGGCGGTCCGGACGGGCTTGCGGCGGACGACCTCGATGACGTCGTCGCGGGCCTCCGCGGGGGCGTGATCGAGAATTTCCGTGTTCTTCGGAACCTTCGGGGAGGAGAACTCGGAGCAGGCGTCGAGCTTCGCGGATTCGAGGGAGTCGCGGTCGACGTCGCCGTCGAGGATCCGGTCGACCAGTGTCTCGCAGGCGTTCACGAACGCCGCCGACTCGCGGTCGTCGCCGTCGGATCCCTCGGTAGACTCGCCGTCGGCGGATCCCTCGGTCGTTCCGTCGCTCGGCGCGTCGGCGCTCATTACCGTTCCATCGACGTGTTCCGGTGTTAAGGGTGTCGACGACGACGCGGCCGTTTCGCCGCGGCAATCGCTCGAATCACGGTGCGGTCGCTACGAGAACGGTTGAAGTACGGAGGAACGCTCCGTCGGAAAACGCGGTCGAGTCGTTCGATTAGTTGTCGCCGGCCTTCGACTGCCAGGCGTAATCGCGGCGCTTCGCGGACTTGCCGAAGCCACACGAGGAGCAGCGCTCCTTCGTGAGATGGTAGGACTTCTCGCCGCAGCGTCGACATTTCACGTGTACCGTCTTGTTCTTTTTTCCCTGAGAGGGCGTTCCGGAGCCGGTCATGCTTTGATCGTGACGACGTTATCGCCGCGTATAATCGTTGTGTCTTCGATGGCGACCGCGAACTCGCCGTCGATGTCGCCGTCGATCCGATCGACGACGCCCTCCTCGGGTTCGATGACGACGTTCATGTGTTGGTCGTAGCCGGTCAGGATCCCGTAGTAGGTCGTCCCGTCCTTCAGGTGTACCGTCACGGGGTCCTCGAGCGACGCTTCGAGCACGTCGAGGGGTCGTCCACTCATTAGCTAACCCGCCGCCCGTCGCGCTATTAAAAATACCGGGTGAGGGCCTCCGGGAGAACGACTGACGTGGCCGTGATCCGCCGATACGGCGGGTGCCCATCAGTGTCTGCACCTCAGTCGAGGTCATACGCGTCCGGATCGAGATCGGGCATGTTCGGATCGGCGTTCCCACGCGATGGGGTCGGACCGCACCCGCTAAGTGTCCCGATCACCAACGAAGGGTATGCACTATCGCGAGCTCGGAAACTCGGGCGTCGAGGTATCCGAAGTCGGCTTCGGCGCGTGGGTCGTCGGCACGAACTGGTGGGGGGATCGAACCGAGTCGGAGGCGATCGAGATGGTCGAGACGGCACTCGATCACGGGATCTCCTACCTCGACACGGGCGACGTCTACGGCCACGGCGACAGCGAGGAGATCGTCGGCAAGGCCATCGACGGCCGTCGCGACGAGATAACGCTCGCGACGAAGATCGGCTACGACTTCTATGAAAACCCGCAGGCGGGCCACGGCGAGCTGCCCAAGGAGCTCGACCGCGAGTACCTGGAGACGGCCTTCGAGCGCTCGCTGGATCGCCTCGACACCGACCACGTCGATCTGCTCCAGCTGCACAACGCGAACGTGAGCGAGGTCAACGAGGAGGTTCGTGAGCTGCTCCGAGAGTGGAAGGCCGACGGTCGCGTGCGGGCGCTCGGCTGGGCGCTCGGCCCCTCGATCGGCTGGCTCGCCGAGGGCGACGCGGCCGTCGAGTACGACGAGTTCGACGCGGTCCAGACCGTGTTTAACCTCTTCGAGCAGGAGCCGGGCCGCCACTTCATCGACACGATCCGCGAGACGGGCTCGGACACCTCCGTCATCGCGCGCGTCCCGCACTCCTCGGGGCTGCTCAACGAGCAGGTGACGCGAGACACCGTCCTGGAGGAGGGCGATCACCGCTCCCACCGCCCAAAGCAGTGGTACGAGACCGGCTGGGAGAAGGTCGAGGCGATCCGGTTCCTCGAGGCACCCGACCACGCCGAGGGGACCCGAACGCTCTCGCAGGCGTCCATCGCGTGGCTGCTCGCACACGACGAGGTCGCCTCCGTCACACCCACGTTCCGGACCGCCGGCGACATCGCCGAGTGGAGCGCCGCAAGCGACGTGCCGCCGCTTTCGGACGAGGAGTACGATCGCCTCGAGGAGCTGTACGCGACCAACTTCGGCGTCGACCGCGACGACGGCATGGACGCGCTGCGCACCTCCGTCGACGGCGAGGACATCGAGGCCGCCGGGCTCGAGAAACGCGCCGCGTCATACTGAATCGGCTTCGAGTTCGTCGATCGTTGGACCCGACGTTTTCCCCTCGAAAATCGCCGCAGGAAGCGGGATCGACCCGGCGACGATCACTTTCACTCCGGAGTTCTCTGACCGACTCTTCGGCGAACGATCGTCGGTCAAGAGTCAGTCGATCGTCAGTCGACCGTCGGTCAAGGGCCAGTCGACGGTCAATCGACCGTCGGTCAAGGGTCAGTCGATCGTCAGTCGACCGTCGGCCAAGGGCCAGTCGATCGTCAGTCGACCGTCGGCCAAGGGCCAGTCGATCGTCAGTCGACGATCGGCCTCACTCCGCGAGGATCAACTCGCGAAGGAGCGACTCCGTGTCGAGTTGCAGCAGGTGTCGGCGATACGACGCGGACGCGTACGGATCCGACCGGACCTCGTCGCTGGGGATCGACTCGCCGGCACGCCCCGCGGCCGTTTCGATCGTCGCCTCGCTCACGGGCTCACCCGTGATGGCCTCCTCGACGGCCGGCAGCCGCGTCGGCGCCGACGCGACCGCGGTCGCGCCGATCCGGGCGTTCGTGACGTGGTCGTCCGCGACGACGACTCGTGCGGCGACGCCGACCGTCGCATAGCCGGACAGCGGGTTCCGCCGTTTGTGATACGCGCTCACGGCGTCGGCGGCGAGCGGTACCTCGACGCGAGTGAGTATCTCCCCGTCTCCGATCGCGGTCTCGAACGATCCCTCGAAGAGCTCGGTTGCCGCGATCCGCCGGGTGCCGTCCGGGCCGCGAACGACGATCGACGCGTCGAGCGCGAGCGCCGCCGCGGCTGGATCGACGCGTGCGTCCCCGTGTGCGAGGTTGCCGCCGATCGTTCCGCCCGCCCGTACCTGCAGGTCGCCGACGGCTGCCGCCGCCTCCGCGAGCGCGGGTGCGTGCCGTCGGACGGTCTCGGACTCCGCGATGGTTGCGTGGGTCGCGAGCGCGCCGACGGAGAGGACGTCACCGCCGCCTCCGTCCGCATCGTCGCCCCCGTCCGCACCGCCGACCTCGATGGCGCCGAGGCCGTCGACGTGGCTGATGTCGACGAGCGTCGGCGGCGCCTCCTCGCCGGTCTTCATCCGCGGAAGGAGGCCGTGCGTTCCCGCCAGCGGCTCCGCGCCGGGATGCGTCTCCAGCAACTCGATCGCCTCCTCGACGGTCTCCGCGCGGTGATAGTCGAACTCGTTGGCGAACATCACTCCCCACCTCCGATGGCCCGCCAGACGGTCTCCGGCGTGATCGGCATGTCCAGATGATCGACGCCGAACGGCTGAAGCGCGTCCGTCACCGCGGAGACGACCGCGGGGGCGGCGGCGATGGTCGCCGACTCCCCGACCCCCTTGACGCCGAGCGGGTTGTGCGGGCTCGGCGTCACCGTCGCGTCGGTCACGAAGTCCGGCAGCTGCGTCGAGTGCGGGACGGCGTACTCGTCCATCCGTCGGGTACGCAGCCGTCCGTCGTCGTCGTAGGCCGCACCCTCGAAGAGCGCCGCCCCGATACCCTGTGCGATGCCGCCGTGCACCTGTCCCTCGACGATCATCGGATTGATCACCTCGCCGCAGTCGTCGACGCCGACGTACTTTCGGATCTCGATGTCGCCCGTCTCGGCGTCCACCTCGACGACGGCGACGTGGGTGCCGAAGGGATACGTGAAGTTCTCGGGGTCATAGAAGTTCGTCTCCTCCAATCCCGGATCCATCCCCTCCGGCAGGTCGTGCCCGAGGTACGCCTCGTGAGCGATCTCCAAGATCCCGATCGACCTGTCCGGGGCGCCCTCGATGTGGAAGTCCCCGTCGTCGAAGGCGACGTCGTCCGGACTCGCCTCCAGCTGGTGGGCGGCGATCCGACGGGCCTTCTCCCGCACGTCCCGTGCCGCCCGCGCGATGGCGCCGCCGCCCACGGAGGCGCTCCGACTGCCATAGGTGCCCATCCCCTGCGGGATCCGGTCGGTGTCGCCCTCGACGACCTCGATCTCGTCGACGTCGACGCCGAGCTCCGAGGCGGCGATCTGTGCGTACGTCGTGCGATGTCCCTGCCCCTGGTCGGCCGTGCCGACGAGGACGGTGAGGGTCCCGGTGGAGTCGAACCGGACGATGGAGCTCTCCCAGCCGCCCGCCGCCGCGCCGAGGTCGCCGGCGAGCCCGGACGGCGAGAGGCCGGCGGATTCGACGAAGTTCGAGACGCCGATCCCGAGGTAGCGACCCTCCTCGCGCAGCGACTCCTGCTCCTCGCGGAGCGTCTCGTAGTCGACGTGATCGAGCGCGATGTCCATGGCGCGCTCGTACTCGCCGCTGTCATACACGAGCGCCGCCGCGCTCTCGTAGGGGAACGCGTCCGGCGGCACGAGGTTTCTGCGGCGAAGCTCGACCGGGTCCATCCCGATCTCGCGCGCGCCGACGTCCATCAGCCGCTCGATCACGTAGATCCCCTCCGCCCGTCCCGCACCGCGGTAGGCGTCGACGGGAGTCGTGGTGGTGAACGCGCCGAGCACCCGACAGTGGATCGCCGGGATCGTGTACTGCCCCGAAAGCACCGTCGTGTAGAGGTAGGAGGGCGTCGCGGTGCCGAACTGCGAGAGCTGTGCGCCGAGCCCGGCGTGGGTCTCGGCGCGGACCCCCCGAACCGTGCCGTCGTCGTCGACCGCGATCTCCGCGGTCGTGACGTGGTCGCGTCCGTGACAGTCGGTGACGTAGCCCTCCTGGCGGCTCGCGCGCCAGCTGACGGGTCGTCCGAGCTGCATCGAACACCACGCCGTCACGGCCTCGTCCGGGTAGTGATAGATCTTGCTGCCGAACCCGCCGCCGACCTCGGGAACGATCACCTCGATCCGGTTTTCCGGGATCCCGAGCGTCCCCGCGGACAACAGCATTCGATGGAGGTGCGGGTTCTGGCTGGTCATCCAGAGCCGGAGCTTCTCGCGTGGCTCCTCCCAGTCGGCGAGCGCGGCCCGCGGCTCCATCGCGTTCGGAACGATCCGCGGCTGCCGGAGGTCGACGCTCGCGACGCGGTCCGCGTCGGCGAACGCCTCGTCGGTCGCCTCCGCGTCGCCCAACTCGAAGTCGAAGGCGACGTTGTCGGCCGCCTCCTCGTGAACCGGCGGCAGATCGTCCTCGACGGCCGAAACCGGATCGACGACGGCGGTGAGCGGCTCGTAGTCGACGTCGATCCGCGCGGCCGCGTCCCGCGCCACCTGTGGAGATTCGGCCACCACGGCCGCGACGCCCGTTCCCTCGTGGCGAACCTTGTCGGTCGCGAGCATGCGATACTGCGGCGTCACGAGTCCCGGCAGATCCCATGCGGTCGGGATGGTGTTCGGGACGCCGCTCGCCTCGACGTCGGCGCCCGTGTAGGCCGCGACGACGCCGTCCATGGCTTCGGCCTCGCCCACGTCGACGTCGACGATGCGGGCGTGTGGGTGGTCGCTCCGACGGATCGCCAGATGGAGCGTCCCCGGCAGCGAGACGTCCGCCGTGTAGGCCGCCTCGCCGGTCAGCAGGGGGCCGTCCTCGCCGCGTTCGATCGCGGCGCCGAAGGCATCGGTGCCGTCGACGCCCCCCTCACCGCCTCCGGCCGCGTCATTCCCGCCGCCGTCAGCGTCGCTCATGAGCGATCACCGTCGTCGGTCGCGGCGTCTTCCCCGCCGGTCGCGGCGTCTCCGTCGTCGGAAACGTCGTCACCGCCGTCCGTCACGACGTCTCCACCCGCCGGCGCCTTCGCTTCCGAGGCGACCTCCTCGATGGCGTCGACGATGTTGTGATAGCCCGTACATCGACAGAGATTTCCCTCGATCCCCTCCCGGATCTCCTCGCGTGATGGGTTTTCGGCAGATTCGAGGAACGTCTCGGCGGTCATCAACATTCCGGGGGTGCAGAACCCACACTGGAGACCGTGGTTCCGTTTAAACGACGCCTGCAGCGGCGAGAGCTCCCCGTCCTCGGCGAGCCCCTCGACGGTCTCGACCTCGGCGCCGTCCGCCTGCACGGCGAACCGCGTACAGGACTTGATCGCGTCGCCGTCGAGTCGCACCGTACAGGCCCCACACCGCCCGGTTTCACACCCGACGTTCGCGCCGGTGTATCCCAGTTCCTCCCGAAGCGCCGTCACGAGCATCGTGCGCGCCTCGACGCGCAGCTCGTGCCGTTCCCCGTTTACCGTCAGCGTGATGTCGTGTGTTGACATGATGTCCTCGCGTGGTAGCGAACCGCCCTCAATACGTTACCAAATATCGTGACAATTACTACCGATACACGTACCAACGGATCGTCGTCGCAAAAAGGTTGCGTGCGGGGTCGCCGTGACGGGTCGACAGGTCCCTCCGCCGACCGGTTCCCCCACAACGATTATGCGGTTCGTCGAACCACTTCACGTCATGGCAGCGATCGATATCAACTGCGACATGGGCGAGAGCTTCGGGAACTACACCGTGGGGCGCGACGCGGAGGTGATGCCGTACATCACGTCCGCCAACGTCGCCGGCGGGTTTCACGCGGGCGACCCGCACGTGATGCGCGAGACGGTCGCGCTGGCCGCCGAACACGACGTCGGGCTGGGGATCCATCCCGGGCTGCCGGACATGATGGGTTTCGGTCGACGCACGATGGACGCCACGCCGGAGGAGGTGCGTGACTACGTCGTCTACCAGCTCGGCGCGCTCACGGCCTTCGCGAGCCGCCACGGCGTCGAGGTCCAACACGTCAAGCCGCACGGCGCCATGTACTCGATGCTCTCGGAAAGCGAGGAGCACGCCCGCGCGGTCATGGAGGCGGTGATCGAGGTCGATCCCGACCTGATCTATCTCGCGACGGATATGAACATCTACGGGGTCGCCGAGGAGTTCGACGAGCTCGACGCGGTCTTCGAGGGCTACGTCGACCTCGAGTACAACCCGGACCGAACCCTCATCGTCGAGAAGGAAAAGCGGCCGACCGACCCCGAGTTGGCCGCCGAACGGGTGGTGAACATCGCGACCCGAAACGAGATCGAGGCCGCCGACGGCACGGTCATCGACCTGCCGGCCGAGAGCATCTGCATCCACGGCGACGGGCCGAACGCGGTCGAGATCCTCGAGGCCGTCCACGCCCGACTCGACGAGGAGGGGATCGACCTGCGGCGGCTCGACGGGCTGGTCTGACGATTATAAAAGCCACGCCGCCTCGGTCGGCGCCGGGACCTCACTCCGCCGGGTCGAACCCGTCGAACTGTTCGTCGACGTACTTCGTCGTGTGCTCGTTATTCCGGAATCGCTCGTCCTGAAGCACCGCCAGGTGGAACGGGATCGTCGTCTCGATCCCCTCGACCTCGGTCTCTCGAAGCGCGCGTCGACCGCGGGCGAGCGCCTCCTCCCTGTCCGTGGCGTGAACGATGAACTTGCCGACCAGCGAGTCATAAAAGGGGCTCACTCGGTCCCCCTCGTCCACGCCGTCGTCGACGCGGACGCCGTTGCCGGTCGGCCGTCGATACGTTTCGAGCGTTCCCGGCGTCGGCATGAACTCCTGACGGGGGTTCTCGGCGTTGATCCGGAACTCGATCGCGTGTCCCCGGGGGCGAACGTCTGCCTGCTCGAAGGAGAGCTCCTCGCCGGCGGCGACGCGGAACTGCTCTTTCACGAGGTCGATGCCGGTGACGGCCTCGGAGACCGTGTGTTCGACCTGGATCCGGGCGTTAACCTCGAGGAAGTAGAACTCGCCGTCCTCGTAGAGGAACTCCACGGTGCCGGCGTTGACGTAGCCCGCCTCGGCGACGCCACGCCGGGCCGACTCGCAGATCGCCTCCCGCTGTGCGGCGGAGAGCACGGGCGAGGGCGTCTCCTCGATGAGCTTCTGTTGATCCCGCTGGACGCTGCAGTCGCGCTCGTTGAGGTGCCGGACGGAACCGTGCGTGTCGGCGATCACCTGCACCTCGATGTGGCGGGGGTTCTCGAGGAACCGCTCCACGTAGACGTTCGGGTTGTCGAAGTACGACTCCCCCTCCCGACGGGCCTCCTCGAACCGGTCGGCGACTTCCGAGCGCTCGTGGACGACCTTCAGCCCGCGACCGCCGCCCCCGCCGTCGGCCTTGATCGCGACCGGGTAGCCGTGCTCCTCGGCGAACGTCTCGACCTCGTCCGGCGAGGTCGCCGGCTCGGTCGTGCCGGGGACGATCGGGACGCCGGCCGCCTTCATTATCGACCGCGCCTTCGTCTTTTCGCCGAAGTCGTCCATGACGTCGCTCGGCGGCCCGATCCAGACGAACTCGCTCGCCTCGACCCGCGCGGCGAAGTCGGTGTTCTCGGCGAGGAAGCCGTATCCCGGATGGATGGCGTCCGCGCCGCTCTCCCGGGCGGCATCGACGAGTGTCTCCCCATTGAGATAGCTCTTCGACGCGATCGATCCACCCACGTGGATCGCCTCGTCGCCGTGCCGGACGTGTTTCGCCGTCTCGTCCGCGTCGCTGTAGACGGCGACCGTCTCGATCCCCAGTTCGGCCGCCGCCTGCATGATCCGGACCGCGATCTCGCCGCGGTTCGCGACGAGAACGGTTTCGATCGGCCGGGTCACAGCGACTCACGAAGCGTCTCGAGCGTCTCGTCCTGTGCCGTGCGCGCCGCGACGGCCTCCTCGACGCTCACGGACTCGAAGGTGACGGTACTGTGGGTGCGACACTGCGCGAGCGCGCCGCGATCCGGACTGATCAGCGTGCCGACCGTGGCGTAGCCGCCGCCGGTCACGGCGTCCCGCATGAGCACGATCGGCTGACCCGCCATCTGGATCGAGCCGACCGGATAGCCGACGTCGACGACGTTGGTGACGTCCGTGCCGGCGCCGAACGGCTGCTCGCGCTTCTCGAACATCTCGGTGATGTCGGGGCCGTTGAACCGATAGCCGACCCGATCGGCCTCGTCGCTGACCTTCCAGTCGGCGCCGAGGAACCGCTCCCGGCCCTCGTCGGTGAGCCGGTAGTCACACAGCCCCATGACGACGCGGATCTCGTTTCGCGAGTAGTCCGGGCGGTGCTCGTCCGGCACCGACGTGCCGATCCGGTCCGCATCGTAGTCGCCGTCGCCGACGGCCAGCTCGTCGCCCGCCTGCAGCGTCCGGCCCTCGTAGCCGCCGAGCCCGATGAGCGTGTACGTCGAGCTGCTGCCCATCACCTCCGGCACGTCGAACCCGCCCGCGACTGCCAGATACGACCGAACGCCCTCACGGCTGAACTCGAACGAGAGCGTCGCTCCGGCCTCGACCTCCACGGCCGTCCACGTCGGGATCGGGTCGTCGTCGACCGTGGGGGCCATGTCCGCGCCGGTCACGGCGATCAGGGCGTCCTTCCGGAAGACGAGGTCACAGCCCTGGTAGGTCATCTCCAGCGTGGCGGCGTCCGCGTCGTTTCCGACGAGGTGGTTCGCGACCTCGTGTGCGAACCCGTCCATGGCGCCCGCCGGCGGCATCCCGATGTGATAGTGGCCGTATCGTCCGGCGTCCTGGACGGTCGTCGAGAGACCGCCCTCGATCACGTCCATCATGCGATCACCTCCAGCAACCGCTCGTTGTATCCGTCGGGATCCGCGAAGAAGGCGTCGGGCTCGAAGTCCACGGTTCCTTTGGTGTACCGGTAGCTTCCGTCCTCGACCTCCTCACGAATGGCGTCGTACTCGTCGCGATCGATCCGTCGGAAGTTCAGGATGTCGCCGGGGTTCGGTAACACCATCGACGCCGCGAAGTCGTCGAGCTCCTGCTCGGTGTCCAACACCTCCACGGGGGTCCGTCCGTAGAGCTGGTAGCCGCCCGCCCCCTGGACGGGATAAATGGCCGTGAACGCGCCGCCGAATCCGACGGCCCTGCTCGGCGTCGCCGTGCGGGGTTGTTCGTACTTCGGGACCTCGATCTGCTCTTCGCGCGGTCGCATCTGGAAACACCACGGCAGTCCGGGGACGAACCCGACCATCGTCACCATGTGTGGCGCGCCGGCGTGATGGTCGATGAACGACTCGACGTCCTCAAAGCCGTTGATCCGTGCGGAGTACTCGAGGTCCGTCGCGTCGGGATCCTGATGGCGCTCACGGAAGTCCATCAGCGTCTCGTGTGTCCACGGGTCCCGGTAGAGGACGGGAATGTCGTAGACCGTCGCCTCCCACTCGTAGTCGGCGAGATCGATCGCGTCCTCGATCGCTCGAAGCTCCGCGACGACCTCGTTTGGTGCGAACTCGTTCGGGTCGAACTGAACGAGATACGATGCGTTCGCCGGCGCGATCTCGATCACGCCCGTGAGATCGCGTCGGCGTATCTCCTGGGTGATGGCCTGCGCCTTGAAGTTGGCGTCGAAGCTCATCGCCTCGTCCAGTTCGACGAACACGTAGTCGTCCCCCCCGTGCTCGTAGCGTGGTGACGGCAACTCCTGCCGTTCGATGCCGGCTCCTGACATGTCCCCGTATCGGCCGGACAGCGCCCTATAGATGTCGGTTGGTATCAGGTCCCATATGAGATGCGGGATCGGGACGCTACGTCTCGATCTCGAAGAGCGGGTCCCCCGCCTCGATCTCCTGTTCGTTCTCCGCGAAGACGTCGACTATCGTCCCGTCGGCGGGGGCTTTGACTTCGTGGAAGCTTTTCATTACGCCGACCAATCCGACCACGTCGCCCTCGGCGACGTCGGCTCCCGCGTCGACGTACGGATCTTCGTCCGGGTCCGGTCGGCGATAGAACACGCCCGGCATCGGTGCCTCGATGGTGTCTGTTGGCATGAGTGAGTACCTCTAGTCCGCTGATACTACTTCCTCCTCGTATATAGTTCCCGACCCGTTCGAGCGGACGCCCGTGAACGGAACGCGATCAGTCGCCACCACGCGTCACCGCCACGCCGGACACGCCGGCGACGCCGACGGTTCGGTGCCGCCAGCCGTCGCCGACGTCGACGCAGACGGCGCCCGTCTCGGTGACTGCCACCGAAAGCCCGGGACCGTACCCGAGCGCGGCGATCGGCGCGTCGACCGGGAGATCGGCTCGGCTCCACGCGTCGGTACTCCACTCGTCGGAGCCGGTGGCCTCGTCGCCCACTGGGTTGCCGGCGTGAACCCACAGCGTGCCGTCGCCGCCCGCCATCGCGTGGCCGCTTCCGTCGGCGGCGACGACGTCGAAGGATCCGCCGAGGGCGTCCATCCAGCCGTTGCCGAGCCAGTAGAGCCCGTCGGAGGTGGCCGCGAGCGGGATCCCCGACCCGGCGACGTCGCGAACGTCGTCGAGGCCGACCGCATCGACCGCGTCGGAGCCACCTCGTGAGACGACCCGATGAACGCCGTCCACCGCCGCGATCAGGGGGCCGTCGATCGAGCGCGGGTCGGGGACCTCGCCGATACGTGCGACCGTGACGTCCGCGGCCGTCAGTTGGGGCGACTCCCGCGACCGGACCCCGGCGACTGAGACGCTCACCCGTGAGACGGTCCCGTCCGCTCCGGCCACGAGAAATCGGCCGTCGTGGATGCCGACCGCGACGCTCGGTCCGACGCCGACGTCGACGAACGTCAGCTCGTCGTCGTCCGTCGCCGATCCCGCCCCGAGCAACGCGACCGTGAGGTCGTCGTCGGTCACGACCGCGAGCAGATCGTGGCTCGCGAGCCCGGTGGTTCGTTCGGATCCGTCGGCTCGTTCGGATCTCTGCCCGTGGGGGATCGCGTTCGGGAGCACCGCGACGTCGCGTGCGGGGTCGCGGCTCGCGAGCTCGAACTCGCCGACGAGGTCATCGGAGATCGCGACCCGGACGAGACCCACGTCGCTGGCGACGTAGGCGTCGGTTCGCCCCGCCGTGCCGGCGTACACGCGCTTTTCCTCGATCGAGATGTCGTCCTCGGCGGGTGCCATGCGGGTCGATAGCCGCCCCGATCGAAAAAACGCGACGGGATCGTCGGTCCGATCACGACGCGAAGTCGCCGGTCGGACGCCGATCCGGAGATCGACATCGATTCGACGTACCTTTGACCGCACGACACCACGTTTCGGGCGTGCAATCGGTCGCTCCCGAGGCGGTTGCGCTGTTCGCCGAGGT
>LKMJ01000920.1_pt1 | contig 24769 bp, 8 predicted proteins | sample 643391 | NCBI WGS metagenome assembly LKMJ01 (sample SAMN04112250, study PRJNA286221) | soda lake metagenome | biome: soda lake; feature: Kulunda Steppe; material: water; isolation source: sample PL-Br10 brine of Picturesque Lake | place: Russia: Kulunda steppe | collected 2010-07 | reverse complement strand
TCATCCACGACGAAGTCCCGCGATGACGTCGTGGCCAAAAGGCCCGGCTGCACTGGTATCAGGACCGTCTCGCGAGTGCCGTCCGGTGCGCAGAATGTCCCGGAGGAGGAGACAACAGCGCGGCAGCCTTGGGTCTTGCCGGCGAAGTGCTTATACTGATTGTTGAAAATCTCAACATTGAGGCAAGCCATGGCGACGGTGAATTTCAGCGTCCCGGACGAGGTGAAAGAGGCGTTCAACGCCACCTTCGCCGATGCCAACAAGAGCGCGATCATTGCCGAGTTGATGCGTGAGGCCGTGGAGCGCGAGCAGCAGCGGCGTGAGAGTCGCGCCGCCAGTGCCCGGATTCGCGCACGCCGGCGACATGCGCCCGTGCGCAGTGCCGAAGAGCTGCGCGCCGCCCGAGAACAGGGGCGCCCCTGAGTGCTCTTGGTCGTTGATGCGAGCGTGGCCCTGAAGTGGTTTTTCCAGGACCGTGAAGGCGAAGACCACGTGGAGGCCGCACTGGACGTTCTTGATGCGCTGGACCAGGGGCAGGTGCGCCTCATCCAGCCACCGCATTTCCTCGCGGAGATGGCGGCTGTCCTGATCCGCGAGAAGGGAGAGACCGCGTACGAGGACTTGCACGACCTGCAAGCCCTGGACTGGGAGGTTGTGGATGAGCCGGCTTGCTACGAGGAAGCGATGCGTTTGGCAGCAACCCATCAGCATCACCTGTTCGACACCCTCTATCACGCGACGGCGTTGCGGTTCACCGATGGGCGATTGCTGACGGCGGATCGCCGCTACCACGACAAGGCAGCCGGAGAGGGGCGAATCGACCTGCTGGGTGAGCGCCTGCCATGGGGCAAGTAGAGGGGTAAGGCCGCGGTCCCACCCTCCATGGATCTGCCGGTGATCTCAAGCAGTCCCAGTACGGGCGGGTGATCCTGCCGTTCACGCTGCTGCGCCGCCTGGAGTGCGTTCTGGAGCCAACCAAGGCGCACGTGCTGGAGGCGGCGACGGAGCACGTTAGCAAGCCCGAGGGCGTCCGCGAGCGGCTGCTGCTGCGGGCTGCCGATCAGCCGTTTTTCAACGCCTCGCCGCTGACCCTGGGTACGCTCTCGGACACGCAGACCGCCGACGACCTCATGAGCTACGTGCAGTCGTTCAGCGCCGATGCCCGGGAGATCTTCGAGCACTTCAACTTCGAGGACTTCGTCCAGCAGCTCTCCGTGAACAATCTGCTTTACCAAGTAGTGCAGCGGTTCGCGAGCATGGACTTAAGCCCCCAGCGCATCTCGAACTTCGGCATGGGCTCGATCTTTGAGGAGCTCATCCGCAAGTTCGCCGAGAGCTCCAACGAGACCGCCGGGGAGCACTTCACGCCCCGGGACGTGGTGCACCTCACTACCTCGCTGGTGCTCACCGGCCAGGACCACAAGCTCAAGCCGCACAGCATCGTCACCGTCTACGATCCCACCGCCGGCACCGGCGGGTTTCTCTCCGAGAGCGACGAGTACATCCAGCAGGTGAGTGAGAATGTCACCGTCTCCCTGCACGGCCAGGAGCTGAACCCCGAGTCCTACGCCATCTGCAAGGCGGACATGCTGATCAAGGGCCAGCAGGTGGAGAACATCAAGCTCGGTGCCCCGCAGATGAAGGCGGTGCTGAACGCCCTGTCCGAGCGGGACCCGGAGGCCGAGCTCTGCACGGACAGCAAGGGCAACCCGGAGCCGGACACCAGTCTGCGCGACAACGAGAACGTGCCGCTGACCGAGTCCGTGTACGACCGCCACTTCTACGTCTTCAATCCCGCGAGACCGCTCGAGGAGATCGACGCCGATCTCAAGGAGTGCACTGACCGGATCAAGCGGATGATCGAGGAGTTGTCGGCGTGACCGAAGTCGTGATCTACGAGAGCACGGCCGGTTCCGTCGAAGTTCGGCTGGAGCGCGAGACGGTGTGGCTGCGGCAGGAGCAGCTCGCCGAGCTGTTCGGCCGGGACCGCACGGTGATCGGGCGCCATATCCGAAACGTCTTCAAGGAGGGCGAGCTGGATGAGGCGACCAATGTGCAAAATATGCACATTCCTTCATCGGACAAGCCCGTTCGCCGCTACAGTCTGGACGTCATCATCTCCGTCGGCTATCGCATCAAGTCCCACGAGGGCGTCCGGTTCCGTCAGTGGGCGAACCGGGTTCTGCGCGAGCACCTGAGGCAGGGCTACACGATCAACCGTGATCGCTTCGAGGCGAACGCGCGGGAGCTTGAGGCCGCGCTGGAGCTGGTCCGCAAAGCGGGCGCTGATCGCCCGCGGCGAGGCCACCGAGTTGTTCGCCCGCGAGCGTGGAGAAAGCCTGGCATCCCTGCTCGGGAATCTGGACCAGACCGTCTTCGGGGAGCCCGCCTATCCGAGCGTCGAAAGCAAGGCAGCGCATCTGCTCTACTTCGTGGTGAAGAACCATCCGTTTACGGACGGGAACAAGCGCAGCGCCGCCTACCTCATGGTGGATTTCCTCAGCCGGAACAGCCGGCTGATGGATGACAAGGGCGAGCCAGTCATCAATGACAACGGCCTCGCGGCGCTGACTGGTTGCTTTCATGACGAGTACGCATGCCGGCGATTTGCTGCCCAATGACTGCCCCGCGGGTAAAGGTGGACGGTGGAATGCAAGCCAGCGACTAAGCCGTCGGGACGTCGGGGAACAGCCCGGGCATCCAGTGGGGAGCAAGCGATGCCGGAAACGCGAGGTGTAGTGGGGCCCGCGACGAGGTCGCGTGCACCACGCCCTGATGGAAAAGTGACTGGACCACCCGGCGGGCATGGCGTTCGGATACGCCGAGCAGGCGTGGTACTTCACCTCGCTCGAGCTGGCCACGATAGAGTAGCGCATCGACAAGTATGTCGGCGCCGCGGGCAAGCTGGTTGGCCCCGATTGCCTGTGCAGCCCAAGCGGAGACACGCTCCCGGAGCTGGTTCGGCTCGACCAGCCGCTCCATAAATCGAACCTGATCGAGGCAGGTCTCGAGGAAGAACGCGGTGAAGTTCGCCAAGGCCTCTTCACTCAGAGTCCCGCCGCCATCGAGATCGTTGCGTCGCGGTGCATCGCATCCGGATAGCATTTCCTTGTATTTGGCTTCGGAGCGAGCCAAGCCTCGGGCAGCAGACCAGATGTTACCTGTATCCAGTGCACGTCCAAGGAGTGCATCTGTCATGAGGCGGGCGACTCGACCGTTTCCGTCCAGGAACGGGTGAATCCAGAGTAGGCGATGGTGTGCGGCGGCGGCCACAAGAATGGAATCCGTCTTGCCCGTTCGGGCATACGCATCCGCGAAGCGGTTGAGAAATCGGTCAATGGCCCCTGGGCTCACGGGTACGTGACGTCCGACCTGGACGTCGTGTTGTCGCAGTTCGCCGGGGACGACAGGCAATAGCTTGCCCGTGCCGGGGTGCTCAACCCAGAGCATGATCTCCGGGAGCTGCTCGCAGAACCGGTGATGGATTGCTTGCAATGTCGCTTTGCTGGGTAACGGTTCCTGCAGATCGACCGTGTCGATCCATTCCTGGACGGCAATGTATGCTTTGGCTTCGAGTTGGAGGTCGCGTTTGTCGGGGTCGGCGCTATAGTCCTCATTGAGCGCGTTCTCGATCTCAACCGGATGGGTGTCGTGTCCCTCGATGAGGTTGCTGTAATAGCAGTTCATGGAGCGCACGAGCTTCGCCAATGAAGCCACCATCGCGTCCGGAAGGCTCCGCCTGAGCCCGGCCGATGCCTCGGCAAGCTCGACTGCCAGGTCCGTCAGATGGGCGCGGTGCCGCGATGCCTCGCTGATCCGCATGGGCTCCATGAGAGCCGGCCGCTCTCCCCGGTCTTCGACCCCGTTGGTGTCCGCTTCCATGTCCGGTTCGTGTGCGCGGCCCGAATCGGCCCGTCCGTAGAGCCGGGAGCCGGACCCGGGAAGCTTCCGGGTATTGGCCGATCTGAAACTTCTCTTCCGCAACCGCGGGCGCCTCGTCAGGATTGCATAAGCCCGGGCGATGGCGCTGGACGTCTACAAGGATCTGGACTTGGCGAGGGAGTTCCTCCGCCGGCCGCATCACCTGTTCGATGGGCGCTCGCCGCTAGAGGTGGCTGCAGCCAGTGAGGAGGGTACCAAAGCCGTAGTCGAGACGCTTGGTCGACTAAAGTACGGCTCGGCCTCCTGATGCAAGCGTTGCCATCGGTGGAGGGTGAATCAAGAGGTGGTTATGGCCAAACCTACGCGTTCGGAAATTCGCCGGTATCTGAACCAGGCTTCGAGAGAATCGCTCGCTGCGGATCGGCGCCGTGACAAGGGTTGAGGCTTCTAGCGGGGCGTTTGACGTCAACAAAGTGGGAATGCAGCTGTTGTCCAAACCGCTCTCCGATATCCAGGAATCAATGACTTGGCGCGATGCTACGCCTCGAGTTTTGGATAACTTGTTCGTGGTGTGATACCGATGCTCTGGGAACTTGTAGTGGTGTCGACAACTGCATGGCATGCAGGAGGTCGGCGGTTCGATCCCGCCTGGCTCCACCACCCCCCCCCACACACCCTCAATCACTACAGACTAGCACCAGCCCACGGCCGAACACCGAGCGGATTGGCATGGTTTCGCCCAAGATCCGGGCTTTGACCCGAAGACGACTGACGATGACATCGATTCGATGGGGATCGGGCTCAACGGTACTGTCTTCTTCTTTCCAAAACAGTGCGTGATATAGAGTCGCTTTGGTGACGGTTTCCCCGGGGTGATGCATCAAGTAATCCAGGAGTTGATACTCGGTACTGGTCAGCGCAATGCGCTGGCGCGCCGGTGTCACAAGCTCGCAGGACACCGCATCGATCCACCATTGCGTGGTCGGGCTGACCGCCCTCTGCTGGCACCCGGTGCGTCGCCACAACGCGTTAATGATGGCCAGCAATTCATCCGGATCCACGGGTTTGACCAGGTAGTGGTCGGCGCCGCGAGCAAAGCCCTCCAGGCGTTTCTCGCGGCTGCCCCAGGCGGTCAGGGCGATGATCCCGCAATCGAGCGTGTGGCGAAGGTGGCGGATGACCTCCATTCCGCTCTCGCCGGGCAGGCCCAGGTCCACGACGCAGACATCCGCCCGCTCACTGAGCAGTGCCCGGTAAAACGCCTCGGCACTCCCCGCCCCCCAGGCGGTGTATCCCCCGTCGGCAAGGAGCTGCAATGTCTCTTCACGCAGCGCGTCCAGATCCTCGATTACCGCCACCACCGGTGCAGTGTCCAGGGGGCCCTGATTTTTCTCGGTCTCATCCACCTCAGTCACCATCATCTGTTCCCCGTATTCGCGGCAGCTCCAGCGTAAACGCGATTCGTTCGCCGGTATTTTCGTTGAGTCTGATGGACCCGCCATGGGCCTCAATCAGACTGGCGGAGACAAAAAGACCCAGGCCACTGCCTGGCTTGTCGGATTTGAAGTTCGAGGCCCGGAAGAATCGCTCAAACACCAGATCCTGTTCATCGGCGGGGATGCCCGGCCCCCGATTCCATATCTGGATCCGGACTTTGGTGTCGTCCGCATCAATCTCGACGCTGGCCCGCTGATCACTGGAGAATTTGATGGCGTTGTCGAGCAAATTGGAGAGGGCAATCTGCAGCAGCGGTGGGTCCGCGTTGATCTTCAATGCCGTCGGCTCCAGGGCCTCGGCGCGCGGCGTCAGAACAATGCTGATGGCATTTTGCCCGAGGGAGGTCACCACGGCAGCAGCCTCTTCCACCATAGCGCGGACACTGACCGGTGCCAGCTCGCCCAGCGCTCGATCCGAGGCGATGCGCGCATCGGCCAGGCAGTTGTCCACCAACCGGGTCATCCGCTCGACGCTGTGTTGAATCCGCTCGATCCGCGGCCTCTGATCCGCCCGGTCGTTATCGGGCAGACGCAGCAGGTTGCGCGTCGCCCCATCGATCACGGCCAGGAGGTTACGGAACTCGTGAGCCAGCATGCCCACGAACTGCCGTTGCCGAAATCCCGCCTCCCGTTCCCGTTCAAGGTCACGTTCCAACAGGGTCTGTTGCTGGGCAAGAAATGCACTCCGATAGATGCCGCTGATCAACAACCCGCAGATGATGAGCATCACCGCGATGAGGGTGTAGTGCCAGGCGTCATAGAAGATCGGTGTTGGTGGTTGCCAGAGACCGAGGGTGATCAGGACCGCCGACGCGGTGGTCAGGCTATGGGCGGCGAAAGCCAACAAGAGTAGCGAGTAGCGAAGACCTTCTCGGGGCGCAACGGTGAGCACACTCAGGCACATCACGATCTTTATGGACTCCGACAACCCCATGACCAGCGGGCCGCTGACGTAGTAGAGGTCCAGAGGAATAGTGACGATGGCCGCCACAGGTAGCCAGCTGAAGAGACAAGCGATCTGGTCGATACGTGGCCGCAGGCGGCGCAATTCAAAGAGCTCGCGGCCGATCCAAATCACCGCCGCGTAGCCAAGGAATAGCGACAGGCTCACGAGCGGATCGGCAAAGGGGGTTATGATCGCCGGAAGAATCAGCGGCAAATACCCCTGAATGCCGGCGACCAGAATGTAGGCAACACCGCTGGCGGCAACGGCAAGCAGGGCGCGGTTCCGGCTGACCCAGCCGATCGCCAGTGCCAGCACGGTGCTGGCAGCGGCCAGGGCAAAGTACCCTCCCCAGAAGAGATTGTCGGATACCGTGGCATTGACCAGCGCGGCCGGCGACCAGAGCTGGGCGTCCATCATCACCGAGCTGGTGGTTTCAATTCGGATCAATAACTGCCGGTCATGCCCCTGAGCGGGCTCCAAGGGAAAGACCAGTTGATGGTGCCTCACCGGCCTGTCTTCGACGGGAACGCGGTCACCCAGGGTGAGCGCGGTGAACGCGACGTCGGCGTCCAGGGGGCGCTGATAGACCGTCACGCGATCCAGATAAGGCGGTGAGACCGTCAGCCATGGTCTTGGATCAGGCGCATCGGCCTCGGGAATCGTCAGGCGCACCCAAACGGGGGCATGGGTAAATCCGAGCCTGAGCATCCCCGTGCTAGGGCGAAAACTGGACGCAGGCATCCGGGCCACTGCCTCCGCGCCCAGGTCGCCCCGGGTGTCGATCAGATATTCATATTCCAGATCGCCGGTAACGTCGATGACTTCATCCGCGGCGGCATGGGCAGTGGGGAAAACCATGCCCAGATAACCCAGAATGATCCCTGCCATCACCGCTCGGAGCCGGGTGCCCCGGCGGCGATGCCTTCGATTTTTTGCCCCCATGATTCCGTCGCCAGTGTGGTCCTGAATCCGAACCCTAGCCGCATTTCGAGACCACGGCGAGCCTTGAGAGTAATTGAGAGTTTTTGTGACTGACGGGCTGATTGGCCGATGGACTAGTCTGCTTTAGGGATAAACGGCGGCTAAAGCCAAGGACAGGGTGCGCCGAATGGCGACGACAGAGGGCACGAAGACAAAACACGGGTTCACGGCTTGGGTCATCGTTGCCTGCGCCGTGGTCAAACTCCTGTTCGCATCGGCGGCGATTGCAAATGTGCAGGTGAGCACCGATCTGGCTGATGACAGAGCCACCATTAGCATTCACCTGCGGGCCCCCATTGGGGATGTTCTCCAGACTTACCTCTCTCCAGACTCCCGGCGGCTGGCGCTGGTCCTGTCACCCGAGGCCAATCTTGCGCAATGGCAGGCTATTGCAGAAGACCTGGAGGCCGCCGATCCCTTCATCCAGCGGGTCAGCACCGAGGGCTTTCGCGGCGGCCCGGGCATCGTGTTGCAACTGCGCGAACCGGTGACTCTCACTTCGGAGACTTTGTCGGTCATCGATGCGGAGAGCATCCGCTGGTCCGTCGAGCTACTGGCCCGATCCCGGACCGCTCCGGACGCCGCCCCCGAAGACCGTGCCACCGAAGCGCCGCCCCCGGATACCCGAGAGGACCGGCAGCCGCTGGCCCTGGCCAGTGTGGAGTCACGCCCCCGGGGCGACATGTTGGAGCTCACCCTGCTGGGCCGGCGGGATTTGATGGCGGAGGTAATCTTCGAATCCGACCCGGAGCGCCTGATTCTCCGTTTCCCTGCCGGCCAGCGACTGGGCCTGCGGCGTGCACTGGCGGATCAATGGCCGGAGCTGCTGGGCGACCCGGTTCGACGCCGCTCCCGGGACGGTGAGGAGCGCCTCATTTTCGAGCCGAGGGTGCCCCTGGACCTGATCGGTGCCACCAGTGAGCTGGATGCCGAGCGGGCACTCAGCCGGACCCGTCTGCTATTTGGCCGCGACAGCCGGCCATCATTGACCGACGACGAAGTTCCCCGGTCGATGCGCTTTTCCGTGGCGGATGGGCCTCGCCTGACGGTGACTGGCGATCCCACCGGGCCGGTACAGGCATATCTGCTGGCGGACCCACCGCGACTTATCGTGGACCTGCCGGGAGTGACCCCCGATCAAGCCCGACCGTTGCTCAGCGAACTCGAAGAAAGCCTCGACGGTAACTATGTGGTGGGCTTCGAAATGGGCCGGTCCCGGCTGGGTTCCGCCCGTGTTCGACTGGATCTGGCCCGCGCCTATGCGGCTGGGCTGGCCCTCGACATGATTCCATTCGTCCGCGAGCTGGACACCGGCGAGGTGGCGGTGGCCCTGCCGGAGACCACTCGAATCCTGGACGGCATCGCCCGATCGGCCGAGCCCATTTCCCTGGAGGCCGGTGGGTTGCGCCTGTCCCTGCCCGAGGGCTTTGCCGACGAGATGGGCGTGGCCGAGGGCCTTGGGTCAACGCTGCTCCTCGATGAGTTCTACACCGATCTGGATGTCCCCGCCGAGGAAGAGCTGGGCGAGCGATTCTCCCTGCGTCGTGCATTCCGGGATGCCCTTGCCCGCGATCCCCAGTACCAGGCGGCCCTGGCCGCCGCTCGAGCCGAGCGGGAGGCGCTGCCCCAGGCCGTGGCCGGCTACCTGCCCCAGGTGGCGCTGGTGGGCAATCGGTCCTACTCCGAGCAGGATGTTCGGGCATCCGGCACCCTGGAGACCGGCCGCACCGATGTCTCCGCCTGGTCGTATTCCCTCGAGGTCTCTCAGCCCGTTCTCAATGCACCCGCCCTGCAGCAGATCCGCCAGGCCCGGGTGGTGGTCGAGCAGACCAAAGCCGCCGTCCAGGCCGCTCAGCAGGACCTGATCCTGCGGGTCGCCCAGAGTTATCTTCAGGTGCTGCAGGCGCTGGACGAGGCCGAGGTGGCGCGGGCTGAGCGCGAAGCGCTTCAGGCACAGTTCGATGTGGCGGAGCAGCGATTCTTGAGCGGGCTCGGAGAGCGTAACGAGTTGAACGACGCCCGAAGCAGCCTCGCCATCGCCCGGGCCCGGCAAATACAGGCCGATAACCAGCTGGATGACGCCCGTCTGGCTTTGAAGGAAATCGTTGGCGTCGAGGTGGCCGGGCTCGATGGCTTCCGCGGCGACTTCAATCCCAGCCTGCCGTTTCCCGACGAGCCCAGTGTCTGGATCCAGGCCGCCGAGACCAATAACCCGGCCCTGCGCAGCCAGCTGCTCAGCAACCGGATCGCCCGGCTCGAAATCCAGCGCCAGCGGGCCCAGCGACTGCCCACCGTGGATCTGGCCGCCTCCGCCGGCCGCCAGGCCGACGACCGCACCTTGTTCTCCGAGGAGCGCCAGGACATCGACAACGCCCAGGTGGCGCTGGAAGTGCGGATGCCCATCTACACCGGCGGACGCACCACGTCCGTTGTTCGCGAGGCCCAGGAGCGCCTGACCGAATCCCTGCAGCAGTCGGAAAGTGAGCGTCGCCGGGTGGAGCGGGCCGTCCGATCGGCGTTTCAGGGGGTGGCATCCACCGCGGAGCTGATGCGGGCGCTGCGTGAGAGCATTGAAGCCGAGGAAACCCGGCTGCAATCCCGCATTGAAGGGCTCGAATCCGGTGTGGTGTCCCGCATTGATGTGCTGAATGCCTATCGGCAGTACTTTTCGGTGCGCCGGGATTATGCCTCGGTCCGACTGGACTATCTGGTCAACCGTCTGAGCCTCCAGCAGGCGGTCGGCACCCTTGATGAACGCGATCTGGCGGAGCTGGATCGGTTGCTGGATGTCTACTAGGAGGTGCTTGTATGAGCACTGCAGCCAACGATCCGCGTTTAACGAAAGCCCGGTTGGCCCGACAGGCGACGCCCAATCCCCTCAAGGCCTGGCTGAATCGCTCCCGGGACCGTCGTCGCGTCATCCCGCAACACCGCCCCACCACGGTGGTGGAGTCGCTGGAGCCGCGCTACCTGCTGTCCGCGGATGTCCTGGTGATGCCGCCTCAGGACCAGCAGGCCTCGGTGCTGCGGATCGACCAGGACGCATCAGCGCACGAGGCGTCGGCCACCGAGGCAGCCGCCCATCAGAGCCATGACTCGTCAGCCGACGGCGGCGACCCCGTCGATGAAGTGGTCTTCGTGGACGCCGGGGTGGAGGACGCCGAGTCCCTGATTGACCAGATCATGGCGGATCTGGGGGATGGCCGTCGCCTGGAGGTGGTGTATCTGGACGGCGCGGATGATGGCATTTCCCAGATTAGCGACTGGCTCGGTCATCGCGAAGCGTTGGCCGCCGTTCACATCCTCGCCCACGGTGATGAAGCCCGGCTGGAGCTGGGCACCGCGACGCTGGACGCCGACGCCCTGGCGGAGCGACAGGCCGCCATTGCGGGCTGGGGGACCGCTCTGGCCTCCGGCGCCGATCTCTTTATCATCGGCTGTGATGTCGCCGCCGGCGACGCCGGCCAGGCCTTCGTCGACGATCTGGCGGCGCTGACCGGCGCCGACATCGCCGCCTCCGAAACCCCCATCGGCAGTGCCCTGTTGGGGGGCAACTGGGAATTCGAATACCTCACCGGCAGCATCGAAGCCGAGAGCCTGATTTCCGATGCGCTGATTTATGACTTCATCCTGGATTCCGAAGCTGATGACGCGGCCGAGGAGAAAATTGACAGCGAGGAAAAGCTCGACGAGCTGACCACCGCCCTGGATAACGCCGATAAAGCCATCGATGCCGCGCTGCAGGATGAGCAGCTCAACAAGCCCATCGAGGGGCTGGACGATGAAGACAACAACACGGTCAATGAACTGCTCGGTGCCGGCGAGATCGACGAGGATGTGTCGGATCTCGGTGAGACTGTCAAAACCACCGTTCAACTGGAAAAACTGGCGGATGAGCTTGAGGAGGAAACCAGCGACGACCTGATCGATGGATTTTCCCGTGACGACGAAAAAATCGTGGTGGACCTGGATGGGACGCCAGAAGAAATTGATAAGCAGGGGATTTTTATCGTCCATGGCGACGGGGATGAGCCTCAGCCAGATCGTGCCAAGGTCACATTGACGGAGAATGGTTCAACAACGGAAAGGTTGGAATTCGACTTCTCGGACCTGCGAGAAAAACTCATTGATGCGGAGGACAACGACTTTTTCTTCATCAATGCCACCGGCGAGCTGGTGTTCAACGGCGGCGATGAAAAAATCACGGTTGCCGCGGCGAATGCCGAGGTGGCGCGGACCAATGTCAAGATTACCAGTGAGAGTGACGCGGATGACCTAGACGATGGCACGGAAGCCGAGTTGGTCGAAGACGGAACAAACGGCGACGACGAAGACGGAACAAACGGCGACGACAGTACGCAAAACTACAAGCTTCGCTATACCTCAAACGCCGATCTTAACGATCTCAAGGCGGCCATTGAAGCGCATACCGATTTCCGGGCCAGTGTCACGGCTGGAAACGGTGATGAGAATGTTTCAGCGCTCAATCTGAACGATGATACCGAACTGCTAAGCACAACATGGCGTGACGACGCCACGTCGCTGGATATCAGCAGAAACCTCGAAGATTATACGGATATCCATTCCCGGCTCACCCTCGGTGATCTGAAACAATCCATCGAAAACTCCAGCCGCGTCTATCAGAAATTGAAGGCGGTTGACGAAGCCGCTGAGTCCGTGTCGCTAACTCTTACGCCGTTCAAAGGCGACACTGATATCCATGGCGATCATGTCTACGGGCTGCGCCTGTCCATGGATGCGACGGTCGAATACAACGACAACGACATCGGCTTGACTCTCACCTCCCCAAGTGGAACCGAGGATTCGCGAACGCTGACAGGCGATGCGATCCTGCGCTTCGATCTGAAAGCGGGCTTCGATGTCGATGACCCGGAAGACTCCGCCTTCATCAAAGCCATGCCCAATGGCGACGATGATGCCCACTGGGTGGCCGGCTTTATCGACGTCACCGATGACTCCGACACCTTCGATCTCACCTCCCAAGTCGCCCTCGAGCTTTACGACATCGACGATCTGGACGGTACCGGCCGCGTTTTTGATATCGACTTCGATGACACCGCCCCATGGAACCGCACCAACATTGCCGAATTGACCGGCACGATGGACAGTGGCGATGTCTTCCTGAATGCCGACCTGGATGATGGCGAGTTCAAGATTTCCTACGTCAAGGACACCACCATTGGCGGGAATCAATCAACTTGGGAAGCCGTGTTCGCTCAGATGGCGAGTGTCGGGGAGCAGATTGATCAGGCCTCTGAGCTGGGCATTGATCTGCCGATGGTGGGTGTCCCCTTATATGACCTGATGCTGCCCTCGGATGGGCGCACCGTGGGTGATGTATTTGCCTTCATTTATTACCGCGACGGCTTCGAGCGGCGCTCGGTGCTGGATGATGTTTTTGATGAGCACGAAGGCAGCACGAAATACTCTCACCTGATGGCGGCCATCGGTGACTACCTGGCGGGCACCGGAGCTTACATCGACCTGGATGGGTTATTGCCCACGGATTTTCTTGACTCCGGTTATGTCATTCGCGGGGGTGAGCAAGCCGGTGGCAACGTGGACTTTGGTCTCTCGCTGAACCTGGAAAATGCCCGCAATCAGGCGGTGTCGTTTGATGATCGGCTTGAGTCCATCGGCTTTGACTGGCAGGCGGATGAAGGCCTGCCGATTGCCGCGCAAATGCGAGCCAACATCACTGCCGAGAACGTCAACTCCAACCTCATTGAATACGACGGGTTGGAATTCTCCGCCGCCATCAGTCGGCAGAATTTCAATGCCAACGGGTTGATCGGCGCCGCACCCGTGTTGCTAAAAGGCGAAGCCCAGTTCGATTCCGGGGTGATTGAGGCCCAGGTGGCTCAGTCATCGAATCCCGCGCTGAGCTTCACGGAAACTGACCCGATGGTGCTGGCTTACGCCAGTTTTGAACTCACCGGAGATCTTTTCGGCCAGTCCCTGAGCGTCCTCGGGGGCGGGACACCCAGCGTTGAGCTTGACTGGCGCGATAATGATGACCCGGTGCGCTGGTCCAATCTGCACTCCGTGCCGCTGGACTTCACCTTCACCAATCTCTCCTCGCTGAGCGCGTTGGGCGCATTGTCCCCGGGGGAGCTGCTCGCCATGGCCCGGGACTTTGGTGAGTATCTGGAGGATCTGCGCGACAGCGGTGAATTTGATGGGCAGCTGCCGTTTACCGAGCTCGGCATCGGTCAAACCTTCGACTTCAGTCGTGGCTGGTTTGACCTGATTGATCAGCAGCTCCAAAGCGTGGAGCAGGCGATCTTTGCCTCCGGCGTTATCGCCCCGGTACTGACCCGGGATCTGGCGTTTGACGTGCAGTTCCAGCGCCCGGGCGATCCGCGGCTGCAGATGGTGACCGTCACCCTCAGTGCCGAGGACACCCAGGACTTCACCCACATCGATGAGCTCGCAGCGCTGATTGATCGTGAGATGGCGGCGGCCGTTAACGCCGCGCTGGGGTATCAGCGCTTCGAGGACGGTCAGTGGGTGGATGTGGATGCGGAGCTGGAGGTTACCCAGCTTACCGAGGGAGGACAGACCCTTGGCGATAGCGCTGCTTTGACCAACGAGCAGCAGCGCCTGCGGGTACTGGCCAGCGAGGGCGATTTTGAGCTCAGCTTCGATGGTGAGACGACCGGCGCTTTGTCTCCCTACATCAGTGCAGCACGGCTGCAGAATATCTTGCAGGCCCTCCCGGGTATTGGTCAGGGCAACGTCCGGGTGCAGGGCGGTGGCAAAGACTGGACGATTGAATTCCGCGGCGATCTGGCGGGCCAGAGCCAGGATGAGATCGAGGCCCATTTTGTCAACTCATCGACCCGCGGCGGGCTCATCAAGGTCACCAGCCAGAATCTGGATCGGGTCGAGCGCGGCGTCAACGTCGGCAACGTCAATGGCTCGCTGATTTTCTCGCAGGTGGATCCCGGCACATTCGATGTGCTGCGAATTGCCCCCACCGCCGGTGTGGCGTTTAACCAGGTCCAGGCCGGTTCTGGCGCGGGCACCAGCAACCCGACAGCGGCCATTCAGCGCATGCAGGTGATTCATGCCGCCGGTGGCGAGGTGGCGCTGCAGTTTCAGCTGGGCACTGAGCGCTACACCACCGACCCGATCAATCTGGATTTCAATGATCCGGATGATGGCCACCCTGAACTTCATTCAAAGCTCAGCGTGCGCATCGCCCATGCACTGAACGAAGCAGTGGGTGGCGGTAGTGACACCTTTGCTGTCGAGGTTTCCGATCCCAACGCCGGCGGGCCGATTGTGGTGGATGGCGTTCAGGCATTCGATATCAAGGTGGTGGGCGACGATTTCATTGGGCAGCGGTTTGGCAGTCTGGCGTCGGATTCCGCCGATATCCTCTCCCGCCCGGGCGTGCAGGCGGTGGTGCAGACCCTGCGGGATGGCGCCGTGGCGGTGGGTGGCGATCGCGCCGCCAAAGAGCTGCAACGGCTGACCATTCAGAATGCCGACGACGGCACCTTCCTGATGAATATCAATTTGAATGGGGAGGTCTTCGTCAGTGACCCGATTGATCATGACGCAACCGCTGGCGATATCCAGGACGCCATTCTTGCCATGCTGCAGGAGCCTCTGCCGGCGCTGAGCGCGGGTGCGGTGCAGGTCACCGAGGCGACCGTGGAAAATGGGCAAAACAGCGACGCCAGCGATGGCATCAGTTTTGACATCGAGTTTGACCAGGGCCTGACGGGCACCAACCTGCCCCGGTTGTCCGTGAATCCCTTTGATCTGAACCGGGCGGCCTTTAGCCGGACTGATCTGAATAACGGTCTCTGGGGCGAAGGCAGTGGCCTCGATGAGGCGGATCGGCCGGCTGGCTTCTTCAGTATTGACCGTCTGGGCTTCCCACTGTCGGGTCAGGATCAGCAATCCATCGCCGAGGCGAGTTTCGCCACCTGGCAGGACTTCGCCAGTCGTATTGACGCCGGGCTTGATACCAGCCTAGCTGATCGATTCGGCAGTCTCGACGCCCATGATTTCGATGTTAACCCGCAATTCGACGGGGACATCGTGACTTTTGATTTGGTCATCGGCAGCGGCGAGCGTCTTGATCCGGCCGCCGTGAACGTCGATGGCAGTGTCGGGGATCTGGGTGGATTTAGCACGGATACACGGCTGGATATTGAGAGCGAGGTCTATTTCAAGACCACGTTAGGCTTTGATCTGTCCAATGTTACCCCCGTCACCCTGGAAGGCGGTGGCTTCCCAATAGCCAGCCTGGTGGGCACCCCCAGCGGTGGGCTGGCGAATGGTTCGGAAATTTCCTTCGGTGTGGAGATTGACGGCAAGCACTATGGGACGGTTTCCGTCGAAACCGAATCCCTGGATGGCATCGCCCGCAAGAGCGGAAATCAGTTGTTATTGGCTGATGAGGGGAATACCGCCTTCACTCCTGAATTGGAAAATCTTCAGGTCAGATTTTTCTTTTCCGACGGCGATAACGGGCAGGATAATACCGAGTTTCTGAGTTTCGCAGATTCGAATTCGCTTGCGATCGGGGATTGGGCGGGTGTTGATGAGGAAGATGGCGGCTCTGAGGGCGCAGCCGGGTTTTTAGCGGATGCCAAAGACAAGCTGGCAAGCAATCAGCGCGTATCCTTCGCGACCACTCTCGTTAATACATTCGTTGACGAAAGCGAGCTGAAAAGCATCGCGGACCTCATCAATGCCCACAACCTCTTTTGGATTGACTCTGAGGAGTTCGAGAGCACCGAGTTCTATAAGCAGCCGACAGGAGAGGATTTTTTCTTCGGCCTCAGGCCGTACTTCTTTTTTGATAACGTTCCGGAGTTCCTGGTTCTGGAGCTACAGCTCGATTACGAGCTCGACGGATCAGACAAGACTATCACCACAGTCCTCTCCTTCAACGACGACAACCGGGTCACCTTGGACAGCATCGCTGATGACATCAGCCGGGCTTTTGCCGAGGCGGAAGACGACGTTGCCAGTATTGATGATGTGCTGGCGGCACTTAATGAAGGGGTAACGACTGGCGACAATGTCGAGTCGGCCACAGGTCTTTCAAGCAAGACCACCGATCCGGATGATCCCCTCGGGCGTCTTGGGTTTGACAATCTGAATGACGCCATTCAGTTCAAGCTGGTCGATGACGAAGTGGTGCTGGCGGTCAACGCCGGCGTCGGTCAGGTCAACCTGACCAATGTCAGTCCCACCATGCGCTCAGTGCTGGGCATTACCGCCACGCCGCTCTCTCCCTCGCCGGATACCGACGGCTTGTTACCCGCCAATGGTCAGCTCAGCAGTGACGCGACCTTCCAGATTATTCTGGATAACGCGCCGGCGATTGACGTGACGGTGACGGAGTCGGCCACTAGCGGTAACACCAAGACCGAGGACCTGATCGCTGATATTCAGGCCGCCATGGACGCCATCGATATCTCCGGCGATTCCTATCTCGGCAACGGCTCCGACGGGCTCGGATTCGAAAAGCTGGGCGATATCGTCTCCGCCCGACTGCTCAGCCGGGAACTGCCTTCATTGGGGTCCGGCTCCAATGGCGACCCCACGGGTTTTCTGGCGCTGGATGTTACGACTCCGGAAATCTCCCGACTGCGTTTTGAAATTCCCGATCAGTCTCAAGCCGGCGCGCGGGAGTTGGCGGTTGCCCCGGGGCTGGAAGTCAATACCCGTTCGGCGACCTTGACCGTCGATGACTTCACGATTGAAGGCCAATGGTCTGGTGAAGTGCATGGGCAGGCCGGGTCAGCGGCCGAGACCGTGGCGGCCAGTGATATCGGGCTGACCGAGGCCGTCACTGCGGATGCCGGCCAGTCCGAGAATCTTAACGATGCGCTGACCGGCAACCCGGATAGCGGTCAGCTCGATCACGATGTCGGCATTCGTCTGGCGCTGGAGCCCATCACGGGTTCCCCATTCACCGTAACGGCCGCGGTCTTTGCCTCTCAAACCGCAACCAATACCGATGTCTCCGACCTCGTCGCCAATTTGAATGCGGCGGCCCAGCAGGCCATTGCCGCCCACATCGCGGCGGGTGGAGAGGCTGGTCCGGGTTTGGAGACCCACGATTTCTTCTCGGTGAGCGGCTCGCAACTCCAACTGGTCGCGCCTAGCGATGTCGAGGTCACGCTGACACCGGGGTCGGTGGATTTAAGTGCCAACGCGGTAATCGGCCTGGTCAACATCGCCATGAGCGATTTCGCCGTGGAGGACGACGAGTACCAGGGCCGCTTCACCTACGAACTGGCGGACCAGCGGAACGGAGCTGGGGATCCGGTTGATCTGGGCGATGCGCGGGCCGCCCTGTTTGGTCAGTCCGCCCGGTTGGGTGCTAGCGACGGGCTGTCCTTCCGCTCATCCCAGGCATTCCCCAGACTCCCCGAAAACACCAACGGCGTGATTGACCGGGATATCGGGTTGCGGCTGGAGTTTGCCCGAGGCGGGGGAACCGATGGCCGGGATCCGCTGGTCATTACGCCGACGTTGCGGGCATCTGACACGGCCGGCAATACCTCGCTCTCGGATCTTGCTGATGACCTGAATGCCGCCATTCGTGTGGAAATTACTGGTGATCCGTTTGACGGTGACACCGATACCTTTGACTTCATCACCGTTGTGGGCGATCGCCTGAAGTTCAATGTCCCCGAGATCGGCGGCAACAATGTCCGCGTGGCATTCGGTGACCGCGCACTGCGCAACGACTTCTCTGAAAACGGCTTGACGTTCGATTTCACGGACGACGCCACTATCGCCAAGCTGAATCTGTCCGGCATCTCCGTGGACGTGCTCGAGGGGATGCCGCAGCCAGCTTCGCTGGACGATCTGGTGCTTTCTATCGCCAATCTTGACGAATCCCTCAGGGGAGAGGCCGTCGGAGAAAGCGCCGTTGAATTGCCGGATTTCGGAATTTATCAAGGTCTGGTCCGGTCCGGCTGGGGGGCGCTCACCGAGGCGTTGTCTGACCTGCCCGGGCTGCTAGGCAATCTGGCCAACATGGGTGAGCATCCGCTCTTCAATCAAAGCGTGCCGATACTCGACCAGAGTGTGAATGAATACTTTGGTCTGGAGGCGGAGCTCCGCAACATTGTCGCGGCGCTTCAGGCCCAGGACGACGCCGGCCTGTTGCAGTTTCGGGCCGCCTTTGCCCAGGCGTTTAGCCTGGCGGAGGCGGATATTGATATCCGCTACGACGACTCCGAAACCGAAAAGGAAGCGCTATTCGTCGAGTTTGAGCGGCGATTCGAGGTCGAGACACTGGAGCAGTTCGACCTGCTGATTGCCGACCCCCGCCTGCTCGCCCTGTTGCGCCCGGTGGAGCGCGAGCGCCTCGAGCAGTTGGCCGGTTCCCTGAAGTCCCTCACCGACTCCGGGGGTGACACGCCGCTCCCGGTGACGGGGCTGTTTGACTATCAGATCAGCCTCGGAATTGATCTTTCCCGAGCCAATGATGATGCCGATCTCGGTCGGGTCTTCCTGCAGGAGGGCGACCGGACCAACGGGACCGGCACCTACGGCGACTTCAGCCTGTCCATCGACCTGCCCAATGTTCTGTTCTCGGTGGTGGATGAGCCGGGGAGCGAAGCGGAAGCCGAGCGTCGTATCACTCTGGACGAGCGCGATCTGAGCGAGGGCAACCTGGTCTTTGTGCAGGTCGGTGGCGTCACTCAGGCATCGCTGCAGGTGGGGGCAGATGATAGCCCCGGAGACATTGCGGACGCGATTGCTACTGAACTGGGTGGTGATGTCTCGGCGAGCGATCAAGTCATCACCATCGATGCTGCAAAAGATTGGGGCCAGCGCACCATCGAGCTTCTGGTCTTTGCTGAAAGTACGGAGCGTGATCAGGACTCCAGCGTTGAGGGCCTCAAGACCGAGGCCGAAAGCAGCCGGGACATCACCCTGGTGGGCACTGACCTGGTTGAGGGTCGCGTGCTGGAAGTGCTGGTGTTTGACGACGCCGAGGGCACCACGCTGACTGATCGCATTGCGGTTGAGGTGACTGGCGCTGATGAGACGACGATCGCCAACAGCCTCCGTGATGAGCTGCAAAACGTTATCCCCGGGGGAGATTCGACCAATATCGAAAGACTCGACGGCACCACCGTTATTCGGCTCGGAGAGGACCTGGACCTCGGCGACCGAAAAATCGAGCTGAATGTGCTGGCATCCCGTGTTTCGCCGGTTCAGAACAATTCCGGAGATCCAAGGACGATTACGCTGCTCGAGGAGGACATCCAGGCCGGTCGAATCCTGGAATTCGAGTCGCCGACAGAGACTCGCCGGATCCAATTCAGCAGTGCGGACACCCCGGCTACCGTGGCGGATCGCCTGGCAGACGCACTGAACGACGCAAACGCCGACAACGGTGAGATCACGGTCAATGACGTCGGCGATAAAGATCTCACACTGCGGTTCTACGACCTCCGTGGCACCTCCCCACTGGCCGACGGCGTCGGGTTGAACCTGAGCAGTCAGGCCGGGCTGTTGACCGTTAACGCCGATGGCGGGCTGCTGGATCTCAAGCTGAATGGCGAATTGACGCTGGATACCCCGCGGCTCTACCTCGACGACTATGCGCTGGCGGTCTCCGGGGCGGCCTCCCCCGATACATTGCCCCAGGTGCTGGCCAATGTGCTGAGCATCCCGGGTTTTGACGCCGGGGATTTGGACGTCAATTTCTTCCGCCCGGTGGATTACACCCTGCAATCCGCGGTGAGCCCGGCGGCTTCTGCCGCCAATAACCCCCGGGACATCACGTTTGCTAACGACGATGTCGATGAAGGTCGACTGTTTGAGCTGCTGGTCAACGGAGAGGTCGAAGCCCGGTTCCGAGTTCCCGACAGCAGCACAAACGCCGATCACGTTGCTGACGGTTTAGCGGACGGGCGCACTGGGTTCTCCGTGGAGAACGAAACCCTCACCTTGGAAGAGTCCCTCGGCTGGGGTGCGGCCAACATCGTCGTGCGCGCCTTTGATGCCGATGGTGACACGCTCGACAGTGAGCTCGAGACGGACCAACTGCGCATCGATGCCGCGGATCTCAAGCCCGGCACGGTTCTGGCCATCACGCTGAATGACGGCACGCAGGTCTTCGAGAACATTCGTGCCTCTGACGATGTGGTCCGCGTGGCGGCACGTCTGGCGTCTGAGGGGCAGCTGGACGGCGCCCTCGGCGCGCAGTTGATTCTCGCCGCCAGCGAAAATCTCGGCGATAAGCACATCGATATCGAGCGCTTCGTGAAGCTCGATGACAGCGACGTGGCCAGCCTCGTCTCCGCCCGGGCGTCGGAGGCGGCTGCTGAGCGGATCATCGGCATTGCGCCGGATGATGTGGTTGAGGGCCACGTCTTCCAGCTCAGTGATGGCGAGGGGCAGATCGCCTATTACGTGGTTAAGTCGGGAGACGACGCCAGCGACGTCGTCGATGGGCTTGTTACCACGCTGGGTTCGGATGTCGAGGCGGGCGGTGAGTTGCGCGCCCCCCGCACTATCGAGCTGGAGGATTCGGCCCCGTCAGAGGGCGACAAGTACCGCATCAGCGTGGGGGAGTCCGGCAGCACTGCCGTGATCGAGTACACCGCTGACGCCGGCAATACCATTGAAGACGTCGCCGACGCGCTCGCCGCGCGAATAGGCAACGACGCCCAGGTAGACGGCAGGGAAATCACCATTGCCGCCGCCACCGGCTGGGGCGCTCAGCTCATTTCCCTGGAGGAAGAGGCCGCTGGCGGCACTGTCAGCGACGCATTCACGACACTCACCTTAGAGGCCGATCGCGAGGCAGGGCGCAGCCAGGTCACGCTGCGGGTCTTCGAGCCCAACGGGGTTGACGTTCAGTCCAGCGCGGATGGGACGGGTGATGCAAATGCCGAGCGCGTCATCTCCCTCAGCGAATCTGACATCGAGGCCAACCACCTGCTACAGATCACCGTCGGTGACACCGTCATCCGCGAGGATCTTCGCGTGGGCGCCACCCTGCAGCGAACCGCCGAGCAACTGGCGGATGCGTTCAAGGCCGAACTCTCCCTCGGTGACACCCCGGATCTGCGGACCGGTCTGATCTTCAAGGACGGTGTGGGCGACGGCAGCGCCACTATTGAGCGCCTGACGCCGGTGAGTGTTGATCTTAACGTGGACATCGACTCGCCCCAGGAGTCCCCCGGGGCCGCCTTCGAACGGACATTGACCCTTGATGAAGTCGACTGGACGGCAGGCGATGTGCTGGAAATTCGGTCCGGGGAGGCAATTTATCACTACCAGGTTGCAGCCGGCGACGATCTGGCTGCAGTGACCAATGGGCTGCTTTCGCAACTCACAGCCGACACCGATAACTTTGAATCCGGTGATGTTACGGCCGATGGCGCATCCGGGGAAATTACCTTTGCGGAGTCGGCCGGCTGGGGCACCCGCGGCATTGTCTTCACCGTCTATACCGCCGACGAGTCCAGTCTGGATACGGCCGCCAATGAATTGGCCCTGGCTGCTGGCGATATCCGTCAGGGGCGTTTGGTGGAACTCACCCTTCAAGACGGCGATATCACCGAAACGATCTCCCACCGCATTGCCGCGGGTGACACCGTCGGTTCGGTGCTCTCAGCGCTGGCGGATCAGGTGCCTGGTGAAGTCCAGGTCTCGGGGGATATTGCGCTGAAAAGCGTGTTGACGCTGCGGCCTGCGTTGGATCTCGACGGCAAGACGATCAAGCTGGAGATCGATGGTGGGGCGGTCATTGATACCACCGGCAGTGGTGACACCCAGGAGATCGTGCTCACCTCGGCCAGCCCATCTCAGGGCCGTGCCGTTAAGCTCACATTGGACGGCCACGACATCGATCTTGCCGTCGGCGACGAACTGACCCTCACTCTTGACGGCACCGAGTTCACCTACACCCGTGATGCGAACACCTCGGCTGCCGATGTCGCCGAGGATCTGGCGACCCTGATCGGCCTGGACGCCAGTGTGGCCTCGACGCTCAACTTCTCCGGCCTGAACAACGACTCAACATTGCAGTTCAAGCGCAATGACGCCGTCGATGAGTCCGCCACGGCGGACAACGCGATCACGCTGGCCCCGGGCGATGTACAGCGCAACCGCCTGGTGTTGGTGTCTGCGGACGATGGCACCACGGATGCTCAGGCGTTTGCCCGGATGGTGGCCAACGATTCCGCCGAAGCGGTGCTGGCGCGCCTGACGACGGATCTCACCGATGCGGGCCTGACAGATGTCAAGGCCGACGCGGTGATGCAGGTGGCTGCGGGCATCACTCAGAGCTTTACGGCAATTAACATCTTTGAGGCCATCGAGAACATCAGCAGCAGCGCTGACGCGGCTTCCGAAGCTGATCCCGCCAGCCCCCGGAGCCTGACCGTGCTGGCATCGGACATCGAGGCCGGCCGGGTGCTCGAGCTTCGTGCCAATGGTGAAACGGTTAACTACACCATTGAAGAAGGCGATGATGTCAGCGCTGTGGCTGAAGCTCTGGCCAACGAAATTGGCGGCGAGGCCAGCGCCAACGCCATCGAGATCGGTTCAGTCTCCGAGGACGACGTGGTTGAGGTCTGGACCGCCGGCCGACTGTTCCGCTTCGTCGCAGAAAGTAACGATTCCGCAGACGTGGCCGAAGCCATCGCGGCGCGCATCAACGCCCGGGATCTCGGTGTGACCGCCACCGCCAGTGGCAGCACGATCACCTTGCCCGGGCAGATCGAAATTGCGGCGGGCCAGGAATGGGGCCTGCGGCCATTGAGCTGGGCGCTCTACGACGGCATTGAAACCGATGCCGATGCGTCAACTGCAGTCGAAAGCGGTGGCGATGTCACCTTTACCGTGGACGATGCAGACCTTGAAGTCGGTCGGGTGGTGCAGCTGCGGCTTGGCGATCTGGTTCGGGCGGATCATCGGGTCCGGGAGGGACAGACCAGCGCGGACGTGGCCCAGATTCTCCAGCGGCTTCTGAATTCGAGGCTTGATGCAAGCACCCAGGTCACGCAGTCCGGCGCTGGGCTAACCTTTGCCGAGGAACTCAAGCTCAAAGACGCAGAATCGACGTCGGATCCCATTGAGACTGGCGACATCAGCTGGGATGTCTTCACCGCCCAACGGTCCACCGACTCCCGGGTTGGCCCCCTCGCCGAGGGGGAGGCAGTCCGCGAGCGCACCATCACCATCGACGATGGCGATCTGGATGAGGGCAAGATCTTCCAGATTCGCGTCGCAGGCGAGCGCCCGGTGCGGTATGAGGTGCAGGAAAACGACGACCTCAGCGATGTGGCCACGGCGCTGGCTGAATCGCTGAACGTGGTCGCCAATGGACAGAATGGTGTGGACCGCGTCACCGCGGACGGCGGTGAAATCACGATCACTGAAGACGCCCGCTGGGGTGGTCGCGAGATCACCGTGCAGGTGTTCGAGCGGGACACGGATGCCGCGAGCGAAGTGGTCGATGGCTCTGGCGCCCCGGGCAGTGAAAGGACCCTGCGACTGGCAGCGGACGACATCGAAGCCGGTCGATTGGTGGAGGTTCAGCGGGCCGGCGACGATCCGCTGTTCGCCCAGGTTGGCACCAACCAGACCGCGGCGGATGTAGCGCGAGGCCTGGCCCGGCAGATCTCGGTGGCCGAGCGGGGTGGCCCGGGGCAGATCAAGCAGAACGCGTTCTCGGTGTCGCTGGGTGCCGACAGCTATGCCGAGATTACCCTGCCCATCTCGATTTCGGCGTCTCCGGCGCTCACCGATGCACTCTCCGAGCGGCTTCCGGGGTTCACCAATCCTCAGGATATCGGCACGCTGGAGGTTAATTACCAGCGTCTGGACCAGTGGCTTGGTGCGCGAGCGGGGGATCCCGGCATACAGGCCGAGTTGGCGGTCCAGGAAGCCGCCGGACCTCGGGACACCAGTTTTGGCGTCGGCGACACCGTTGCGGATGGAACACCGGTGGACACCGCGGATGAGTCCGGGCTACCGGACTTCAATCCGGTGCCGTTTAATGACGCCACCGGTGGCGAGGGCTTCACCACCACGCCCACTGAAGGGGCCGCATCCACCTTCAATCCCGCGTCCTTTGCACCCACGGCGCAACCGGGCCACACCGCCACCGGCGTCTCGCTCATTCTCCCGAACCTGGGGGAATGGGAGACCACGACCCAGGATGTCCTGTTCGACGTGGTGGGGCCCATTGATCAGAGCCGGCCCACCAACGGGCCGCTGCTGTTCCTGCTCAGTGATCCCTCGACGATCATCGAAAACATCGACACCGTGCTCTCCGGTATCCATCAGGGCATCGAGACTATTGCCTCGCCACTGACCAACGCGCCGCTGATCGGTGATGAGCTTTCCAGCTTCCTGACCTTTGTGGAAGACATGCGGGAAGACTTCGTCAATTCCCTGCTGGATGCCATTGAGTCGGTGGAATTCAGGTTTG
>LKMJ01000919.1_pt1 | contig 24769 bp, 17 predicted proteins | sample 643391 | NCBI WGS metagenome assembly LKMJ01 (sample SAMN04112250, study PRJNA286221) | soda lake metagenome | biome: soda lake; feature: Kulunda Steppe; material: water; isolation source: sample PL-Br10 brine of Picturesque Lake | place: Russia: Kulunda steppe | collected 2010-07 | reverse complement strand
GCAAGTGGCGCTGCGTCATTTAACACTGGTTCAAAAACTTTCGGATACGGATTTGTATGGTGCCCGGGGCCGGACTCGAACCGGCACGCCTGTAAAGGCAAGGGATTTTAAGTCCCCAGTGTCTACCAATTTCACCACCCGGGCGGGTCAGGTATGGATGATCCGGGCGCGGATTGTATAAAGCCCGGGTGGTGAACGCAATGCGCTTTATTCGCTGCGGGCCAGCATCACGTCACAGGGAAGTTGGTGCACCAGCCGACTGGCAACACGCCCGGGTAACCAGCGGGTCAGTCGATTGCGCCCATGCCCGCCCATGACGACGAGATCTGCGTTGTAGCTCTCAGCCTGTGCGGCCACCTCCTCCACCGGATGACCATGGATGATGTAGATTTCAGTGTTGTCCCGATTCAGGCCGCTGTTGGCGATCATCTCTTCCAGCTTGGCACGCGCGGCTTCTTCCTGTTCGGCGTGTTCGGTCTGAAGCGCTTCAGAGGCGAGACCAGCGTCCCGCAGACGCTCTTCGGCCCGACTGTCAATAACGTGCAGCACGCGCACCTGCGCACTGGGGAACCAGTTTACACTGGCTTTCATGGCCGCTTCCGCTTCAGCCGAGAAATCTGCAGCGATCATCAGTTTCTGATAAGGAGCAGGCTGATCGTCACGCACAATCAATGTCGGGGGCGTCATGTACCAGAGCAATTGCTCTGCGGTCGCCCCCAGCATCATGTCACGTACCGCATGCCGGCCGTGAGCGCCAATCACCAGTAACTTCGACTGGTTCTGGTCGCCAATGGCGTGCAACTGCTCAGCGACGTACCCCAGCGCACCATGCGCCTTGAATGGCATATCGAATTCCGCGGCGACGGGTTTCAGGGTGGATTCCAGGCGCTTCGTTATGGCGTCCTTAAGCCGGTCCACAATGCTTTCGTGACTCTCGCTCTGGGCCTCGTCCAGCCATTTACGCTCAGGGAAGGCCTCGTCAACCACGTGGACGGCATGCACGGGTAGCCGGTGTTCTTTTGCCATCTGAAAGGCACGTTTCGCCGCCCGGTCGGATCGCTCGGAAAAGTCGTACGCAAACAGAATGCTGGGCTCATCCACCGTCAAACTCCTCTTTTATCTATAGACTTGTTAATTGACTTAAAGCGTATCAGAACGCTGGGGATTTTCGAGTGATTTAACACAAATTACGCCAGTCACCGAGCGATTATCTGTTGCACTTTCCGCTGAATCGGCGCCAGTGGTCCAGGCTCCATATTCACTGCTTTCTGCAATGCCTGTTCGCTGAGGCTGGCTCGGTTTGCGTACTGTAATACTTCCCGGGTACCGAGAATGATCCCATCATTAAGAGGGCGTTCGCTGCTGTCCGATGGCGGTCGTTCTGCGGCCAGCAACCAAGCATGGCTATTGGCAGGTAGATCCCAGAGTGCGGCGATCTGCTGGACTGTCTCCCAACCAAGGCGGGTCAGCATCTGGTACACCAGCGCCGGTGATGGTCGTCCTGTTGTACCGTACTGGCCAAGAAGCTGACGTGATTCACGGAACAGGGTTATATAGGCCAGGGCCGGCAGCAGAGCCACGAGGAAGTAGCCCTGGGCATCACCGACCTTGTGACGAGCTGTAAGCTCAGAGGCGTGGGCACAGGCAAGGCCCCAGCGCCAGCTCCGACGCACGAAGGCCGCCTCCTGGTTGTTACGGGCGTTCATCAGCGGCTTCATCACGGCTGCGGAGACCACATCATGAATGCCTTGCTCACCGAGTACGAAAACAGCCTGCTCAACAGAGGTAATGGTTTTTTCTCGCACACCAAACTGCGGGGTGTTGGCGGTCTCCAGAACCTGAGCAGTGAGCGATGAGTCAGAGAGGATGATGCCGGTGATCTCTCCACGACGGCTGTTCGGCTGACCAATCGCACTCATGAGCCTGGGCAGCACGGACGGCCTTCGAGGAAGTTCTTTCAGGCCGGAATGGCGCAAACGGCGGGTTAGTCGCTGTTCTATCTTTGGGCTTCGCCGGTCAGCTTCCTGCAGCCTGTTGAACTCGGCACTGAGCAACCAACCAAACAGCGATTCCTCAAGCGGGCGCAAAGCCACAGCACCCGAACCAAACGCGCCCTGCTCACTCGCCGCATGGAGCAATTGTGTATCGCCCTGACCTCGCCAGTCGGGGGCCCTGCGAAACCACTCTGAGATACGCCCCATTCCTTTGGCCACCTTCCCTTTTTTGTACAACCTCGGATTACATAGTGCAGTCTAGGCGCGGATTCCGTCAGTGAACAGTCACCGGCGGACTTTCAATAGGCTCAGGAAAGCTCACTGCAAAGCCCTGTATGGCATCAAAGTCAAACTGCTGAAGCCTGTGCAGCAGATCCGGTTTCTCCACGCGCGTTGCTATGACACGCAAGCCACTGACGTGGCCAATACGGATGACTGACTCGAGCATAATTTCCCCGGCCTCACCCCACTCCTCAAGGTCCGAAGTCAGGCTGCTGTCGAGCTTGAGATAATCCAATGGCAGATCCTTCAGGCAGTCAAAAGATGACCGGCTGGCAGAGAAGTGCTGGAGGGCAAACCCGAAGCCTTCATCATTCAGGCGGTGAATGAAGTCCTGCACGACGGACAGGTGCGCCATCACGTCCGGTTCGGAGAGTTCGAACACAACCCGCTGCGGATCAACACCGGTGCGCCTGGCCTGTTGCAGAACAAAATCAGCAAAGTCCTCTGAGGCTGTGGTTGCCACGCCCAGGTTGATCCCGACCTTGTCCGGGAATGCCTCCTGAATTGCCAACCAGGCAAAGACGTAACTAACCACCCATTTATCGATTTCCCCGTCGTAACCATGGCGCCGTGCTGCCGGCATGAACAGTTCCGGTTTCAATGCCTGATCGATCTCTGAGCTCGCCAGTCGCACCAGCATTTCCCGATAGCCTTCCGAGCCGAAAGTATCCGCTTGCTGTTGAAACACCAGAAATCCGTCTTCTTCCACGGCCCGGCGCAGGCGGCTTTGCCACTGGTCTGTTTCCGCTTCGTGGTCTGAAGCGCCGGAGAAAACCCGTACCTGATTGCGCCCCCCGTTCTTGCTCTCGTAGCAGGCTTCATCTGCCTGCTCGACCAGTTGATCCACATTCGCCGTATCAACCGTCATTGGCGCCAGTCCAATGGAGATGCCCAACCGGAAGGTCTCATTCCCCCATTCAAAATGGAACTCGGACACCGAAGCGACCACCTGCTCGCAGATGCGACGCGCCATATCAAGACTGCAGCCATAGAAGAGCACTGCAAACTCGTCACCGCCCAGGCGGGCCATGACATCGGTCCTTCGAAGGTTAGAACGGATACGCTCCACCAGCTGTTTGAGAAGCTCATCGCCGGCGGCATGACCCACGGTGTCATTGACCGGTTTGAAGTGATCCAGATCCAGAAAAGCCAGCACATGCGCTGAGCCCTCAGCGCGTATGGACTCCAGAGCATCCTCTAGGCGAACCTGGAACTCACGTTTGTTGAACAGTCCTGTGAGGCTGTCATGGCGCGCCTCATAGGCTAGCACCCGGGCGGTACGCCTCATTTCGGTAACGTCATGGAAAGACAGTACACCACCTATGATTTCGCTGTTGCGATCACGAATGGGTGAGGCGGTCAGTTGCACGCCATGGTCAGCGCCCGTGCTATCGCGCAACAGCGCGTGCCGTTCAACACGAAGAGTTCGTCCCAGCCTCAGCGCGCGGTCAAGCGGCGACGGTATGGTCTCAGCAGTCTCTTCATCGAAAAAGCGCACAACCTGATCCACAGGCATCCCCATGGCGTCATCGACTTTCCAGCCAATCAGTTTCTCCGCCACTGGGTTGACGTAGTCGATCAGACCCCGGGCGTTAGTGGTCACAACACAGTCACCAATAGAACCCAGAGTAACCTTTGCGCGCTCCGTTTCCGCAGCAAGCTGGCGTGCCGTGGACAGGCGTTCGGTCACATCGTTGAAGAACCAGAGCGATCTGCCCTTGTCTTCGACCCGAACCACCTTAAGCTCAGCCACCCGCTCTTCACCTGAACTCCTGAACTGGACGTAGTGACGGTATTCGGCTACCGATGCCAGAGCTTCGCGGACCATCTCAATCGTGCTCTCGGGGATAAGGGCGCCGAGTTGACTCGATGTGCCGGCCTCAAAGAGTGCTTCAAAAGCCTGGTTGGCCTCTACGATCTCACAGTCTGCATTCGTCAGGCAGATGGCAAGAGGGTTATGCGCCATCACATGACGGACCAGATTCTGATCGGACTCCAGATCCTGATATCCCTGCTTCAGTTCCGTAAAGTCACTCACGATCAACGCGATATGAGTCACTCTTGAGCGTTCACCGTCACCGGCAATGGGGGCAAGGCTCATATGGTAGGCGCAGTAATCGCCACCATCACTCATCTCAAACCAGCTCTCGCCGTAGTCACCCGATTCTGCGGCCCGTGCCAGTTGATCCGGCACACGTTCGTCCAGCTTCTGAACCAGAGGCAGGAGCGCCTGGCCGAGGATCGATCGAGAATCCGTGCCCAGTGTGGCAGCCAGGGCGTCATTGGCGTAAACGATACGGAAATCGCCACCCGCCTCGACAATGGCTATCCCTTCACGAAAACGATCAGTACCGCGATTGACCAACTCCAGTGACGCCATTTTCCGGCGCAGATCACCGATCTCTCGAACGACACAGACCTGCCCTTTCAGGTTGTTGCCGGTCTCGTCCATTGGAGCGCAGGCAATCGAGACGTCCACCAGCTGACCCTGTCGCGTCAGACGCCGCGCTTCATGCTCAACCCAGGCCCCCTGTTGCTGGGAGGGCGGTATGCCTGTGAAGGCTTCCGCAGGATTGCCATTGACCCAGGGAGGCACCAGTCGCGATACACTGCGCCCTACAAGATCTTCATCGTGGTACTCAAAGAGGGCGTGGGCCTGTGGATTGGCGTACTGGATGGTACCGTGCACATCGAATACCAGCACGGCGTCAGCCATGTATTCGGGTAACTGCTCCAGAATGTGGACATCGGTTTCTGCAGCTACGCCAAGCTCCCGCTGGCGCTGAATCAGAGGAGAGGACTCGGTTTCTTCTGTTTCCGGGACCTGATCCGCCAGCAGGCGATTGTTGCGGCCCTTACGGTTACTGGGCTTTGGCGTACTGCCCAGCAGAAGCAGCAAAAGGATCAGGGTCCCACCGCCAATCATCACGCCCAGCCATCGCGGCCAGAGTGCCTCCAGTTCTCCTTCCGGATCGGCAATCAGGCGAAGGGGCGCGGCGTCACTTCCAGGCTGGAGCTCCTCGGTCGGAACCTCGCGCAGGAAAAGCCCGGCAAACCAGTCAGGAACCTGACGCTCCAATCCGTCCTCAATCCGTTCCTCCACTTCAGAGCGATCGTCACTAAGCCGCTCCACGGCTCGAATGCCTTCTTCGGCTGCAAGGCCTTCCAGGTCGTGTTCATCAGGCCGTGCAATCAGGGCCACTGAGTGGCGTTCCAATGTCTCGGACGTTTCTCTTTCAAGTTCGAAAGCCAGCCAGACGCTGGTTCCCAGCATCCCCAGGGCGATCAGCACAATACCGGCCGCTGCCCTTGAATAGGAAAGCCATTCGAATCCTTTCGCCATAGTTACTGCACCAATTGGGGCGACCCCACCCTTACCTCGTTAACGGAAACCTCGGCAATGCCGGTTTGCAGGCCCAGGCCAGCGAGAATGGGGTCAATAACGATCTCACCCAGATCCTCAACGACCGGAACGATGATCTCGGCAATGCCATCCACAGACAGCCCAAGTATATCCATTTCCAGGTCATCCAATGCGTCTCCAAGCGCCTGTCCTACCGGCACGCCCATCGACTGGGAATGCTCCACGCCAAACTCCGGGCCAAAGGTCAGCGACTCACGATCACCGGACAGTGACCCGCTGCCAGACACCGGTTCCGAGCCAATGCCCGCAATGGTAAGCTCGGACTCCAGAACCACTTCGGTGAGTGACGACTCTCCCTCGACATCTACATACAGCTCCCGGGACTCGTAATAGGGCCTTTCGGCCCGGGCCTGACCGCTGCCCAGATCGATTTCGGCTCGAAGGTCAGCGGCAAGCAGATCGCCCAACAGGCTGCCCAGAGAAAGCTCCGTTTCAAGGCCGACCTGGCCCGTATTAACCTCGGTCCGCCATTCACCGCTCGGGTCCTGACCACCCTGGCCGATCGCGATCTGGGGCGTCTCACCGACATTCAGCTGGACATCGATCTCCGCCAGACCCAGTCCCTCAAGCAATCCATCATCGCCAGACAGGTCCAGCGCGACGGCCTGATCCCCGTTTGCAGCCAATGCGCCCAGTTGCAACAGACTGAACGCATCCAGCGCCACACTGAGTGCGGCCTCTTCATTGCCAACGCCCACCTGCAGCAGATCGCCGACACGGAAATCCAGCTGGGTGCTTACCTGGCTGGACAGCGGGCCAAGGATCAGTTCGGCTTGTGATCCCCCCGGTGCCGCCCTTGCTACCAGGTCAATGAACTCACCCAGACTGACATTGGCTTCGAGCAACTCTTCCACGCCACTGTGTCCGGAAACCTCGACCAGATCCATCAGCCGAATCCGGGTGTCAGCCAGCCCCTGGTAACTGGCAATATCCAACTCCAGATCCGTTCCCAATAACCCACTGAACAGAAGATCAAGAAGCTCGCTTTCCTGTGAATCGAGAGAGGCAACGCCGGTCCCGGCCTGCAGGGCGATGAGGCGGGGCTGCTCTGCTGTGGCCTCACCGGTGAGCCGGGCGTCGTCGGGCCAGATCCAGCCTGCCACCATGCTCATGGGTGTACGCTGGCCAATGTCGACCTGAATGGCCATCCCCTCGTCATCCTGATGAAATACCAGCCGTCCGTCCTCGCTTTCCACCCGGCCAAAGGACAGGGAGACGTCGTCCACCTCGTCCAGGCTGCCATCAGCAGCATCCTCCGCCGCTGCCAACGCAGCCGCAGGGTCGCCTGCATTCTCACCCTCGGCATAGGTCGAAACAGCCGCCACCGCCGCAGCATCTGCCGCGCCCTGCACCTGCCCCTGTTGATAGAACAGCCGGCCGGAGTCAACGGCCAAAGCGACCATCGTCAATGAGACCACCATTGCACTGGCCGCAAGCACCGAGAACGCGCCCCGCTGTCTCACGCGATTCACTGTGCTGGTCGCTGATTTCAGAGCCTGTGAGGCCATGATCCCCTCCTATCAATCCTCGGTGCGGAACCGCTCGGGGATGGGGTGAGTAAAGCTGTCCAGGTACCGCTCATAGATGCGCTGCATCTCTTCGCCCCCCAGAGTGGGCCGGGAGCCGGCAGCCTCGCCGGAGCGCTGCAGCTCAAGCCATTCCTCCAGGGATCCACTTTCTTTCCTGCGCTCGTTCTCCTCCGGCGTGTCGTCAGCGGTGGCCGCCACGCTGATTGCCGCAGTCATCGCAACAACTGCCAGGCGCTTTATTACACCCATGATCCCCTCCTCTGCATTACGCAGTCGACTCTTACTTTGTCAAATCACGTTACTGATTATGGTTCCAGTGTTCTGCCTCGCGGCCCAGGGACTGCCATTCATCGGGTTCCATACCCGCTTCCTCAGCAAGAGCGCGGGCCTGCTCGTACTCGCCTTCCTGTAAGGCCAGCAGGACCAGGTTCGATACAGTGCGCTCCCCGCCACCAAGTTCCCGCGCTGTTTCGAGTTCCTGTCTGGCCTTATCCTGCTCCCCCCGGAGCATATAGGCATAACCAAGATCATTTCTTAATCGCGCATCTACGGGGCGATATTCAAGTGCTTCATTAAACTGGCTGACCGCTTCATCCAACTCGTCCGCCTGGGCGGCAAGCAAACCCTGGCCCCGCAGGCCTTCACCGGGCAGGCATCCCTCGGCCAGCCCCTCATACAGGGCTCTGGCGGACTCCACTTCATCCAGACGGCGATGGGCATGGGCGCGGAGCAATTTCACTTCGGCAGGCACCGTGACCTGAATGGATTCCAGTGCATCCAGATGTGCCAGGACCGCGCGGTTCCGGCCCTGATCGGCCATTTCCTCAATCAGGTCAAAGTGCATGGCCGCATCACCCTCGAGTTCGGGGCCACAGGCAACCGGGCGATCCGCTCCATGCTCCATTGCGCTGGGCGCTGTCTCACCTGCCTGTTTGGCGCAGCCAGTCACTATCAGCAAGCAGGCCGTAACGGCCAGCAGGTTCGTGCCACGCATCAATCCACCGCTCCAAAGCCTTCCAGTATGGAAATAAAGCCCGGCCCGGCCATCAGAATCATCAGCGCCGGGAGGAAAAAAAGAACCATGACCACGGTCATGGTGCTCGACAGTTTGCCCACCCGCTCCTGAACCTCAGAACGGCGGCGTTCCTCCAGCAACGCAGCAAACTCGAGCAGGGGTTTCTGGATCGCCCCCCCATAGCGTTCGACCTGGCGCAGCAGCTTGACCAGATCGGTCAGGTCGTCCACGTCAATGTCTTTCGCCAGCGTCTGCAACGCCTCACTCCGGTCTGCGCCGGTTTCGATCTGGCGCATGGCGGTTTCAAGTTCTTTGGCCACATCCGGAATGACCTGGCGGTTTTCCCGGGCCACGGTCACCAGAGCCTGATCAAAGCCCAGACCGGCGTCGAACAGGACCCGCAGCAGGTGCAGCAGCGAGGGGATTTCTTCGCGAATGCGTTTCTGGCGTGCGTGGGCAACACGGCGAAGGATCAGCTTCGGACCCAGATAGGCCAGCGCTACAGGCACAAAAAAACCGAAGAATCCGGCGGCCAAAGTCTCAAAACCTGACGCCAGCGAGTAACCAATGGCGGCGGCCAGAGCCAGCAGAACCATGCCGTTCTGGATCCCCCTGAAAATGGGTCCGGCATCGCGCCCACGCCAGCCAGCGCGTGTGAGCAGCGGGGCCAACTCAGGGTCATGGCCGACCACACTGAGCACTTTGGAATCCAATCGGGCCAGCCACTCAATCCGCGCTCTTACGGCGCTGCGTTGGTTGCCACTACCGCGCCCCTCCTCCAGGCGGCGCAATGCCACAGCCCTGCGCCGGCTTGAAAGCCACATGAAGGTGGCACCGGCCAATCCGCCGGCAATCATGGCAATGCCCAGAATCATGGGGAGGGTAATGGCCGTCATGTCACACCGCCTTAAGCAGACGCCAGAGCGTCACAACACCTGCCACCTGCAGGGCAACCGCTACAAATACCATTACGCGCCCGGTCTCGTGGGCCCAGAGCGCCATGAAAAACTCGGTATTCACCACCAGCATATAGGCGACCAGCAACAATGGCATGGCACCAAGAATCCAGGCACTGGCGCGGGTTTCAGCTGTCATACCCCGCAGCTCGCGCCGCGCACGCTCCTGCTCGCGGACCATGGTGACAATGCTCTGGAGCATCTCACGAATGCTGCTGCCATAACGGCGGCTGATGCGCACAGCGGTGGTCAGCAGGCGAAGCTCCTGGAGATTGTAGCGTTCAGCCGCTGTCTCCAGTGCTTCGTCGACACTGCCCCCAAGGCGGGTCTGGCGTACCACCGGCTCAAATACCGAACGCAGCGGAAGCGGGGCTTCGCGGGTGGCGCCAACCAGCGCTTCCTCAAGTGTGCTGCCCACATTGACCATGCGCATGAGTTGATCCACGTAGCTGGGCAATTGATCAATCATCCGCCTACGCCGGCGCTCAGCCTGCAGCAGCAGCGCCCCATGGGCCAGCCCCAGGACCATGAGCATGCCCATGAAACCACCAAGCCAGCCCAGGGCTGAGATGCCAATCAGGATCATGACGACCAGCGCAAGCACCAGAGTCACCAGTTGCCACTGCGCCGGTTGCAGGCCAGCCTGCCAGAGTCGCCCTTTGACGCTGTCGACCAATGGCTGAATACGTTGAGCCAGAGGCCCCGGCTCCCGCTCTAAGGGCGGGATGTACTGATGAAGTACTGCCAGCGCCCGCTCGCGCAACCGGGCCCTGCTGTGCTCTCGCACCAGGTACAGGGCCATCACCAGAGTGCAGGCAGCCAGCCAGGCCACAAAAAGCGTCACCAGCATCACCAGCCTCCCGGAGCGAACGGCGATTCGCGACGCTGGACGGATTCATGGAGTTGCAGCTTCTGGCTGGCCGGTACAATGCTGTGGCGCACGAACTGATCCGTATCGTGGCGATAGCCGAACAGCTCCTGCATCATATAGTTGTTGTCGCTGACGCCGGTAATCTCCTGAATTGATGTCAGGCGGCGCTCACCGGTGCGAAGCCGATTAAGCTGAACGACCACATCAATGGAGTCGGCGATCTGTTGGCGTAGCGTATGCTCACTCCCCTGGTAGCCGGCAAACCCAGCCAGCATCTCCATCCGGTGCAGCGCATCCCGGGGACTGTTTGCGTGCAGGGTGCCCATGGAGCCGTCATGCCCTGTGCTCATGGCCTGCAGCATGTCCAGGATCTCCACACCCCGCACCTCCCCGACAATGACGCGCTCCGGGCGCATCCGCAGGCTGTTTCGGACCAGATCCCGGGCAGTAATTTCGCCCTCGCCCTCGAGGTTGGGAGGACGGGTCTCAAGCCGGACCACGTGGGGGTGATTCAGCTGCAGCTCGGCCGCGTCCTCTACGGTAATGATCCGCTCTTCATCGGGAATGTAACCGGAGAGGATATTGAGCAGCGTGGTCTTGCCGGAGCCGGTGGAGCCGACAATAAGCATGTTGCAGCGGGCTTCCACAGCCCGGCGCAGGAACTGGATCATTTCGTCATTGAAGGTCCGGTAGGCCAACAGGTCCCCGGGCTGGAGTGCCTCACGCTGGAATTTGCGGATCGACAGCGTCGGTCCGTTCAGTGCCAGCGGTGGAATGATGGCGTTCACCCGTCCACCGTCCGGCAACCGCGCGTCGACCATGGGGGTGGATTCGTCCACCCGCCGACCAATCGGTGCCAGTATCCGCTGTATGACCCGCAGCAGATGGTCGTTGTCGATAAAGCGCCGGTCCGTCTCTGCCAACTGGCCCCGCTTTTCGATGTAGATGCTGCCGTACCCGTTGACCAGAATGTCACTGATGTCGTCCCGGTCGATGAAGGTCTGAATTGGCCCATAGCCGCGCAGCTCATCGAGCATATCGCGGCCAAGGGAATCCACCTCGCGGCGGTTGACGGCCAGGCGGTTGGTCGCCAGGTACTCATCCACCTTGGTGTCGACGTAGCGCCGGGTCTGATCATCTGACCACTGCTCCAGATCCTGCTCTTCGGATTCGATGACCTCAATCAGGTACCGATGCAGGTCCCGCTTGAGATTCTGATAGCGCTCCGTTTTCTGGACTTCATCATCATGCCCGGGCCTGATCCAGCTCATTCATCGCCTCCGCCTGGTTACGCCGATGTCCGGCCGCTAAGCCGGGCCAGAATCCGCCCAAGGCCATGCCTGTCATTATGGTCAGCCAAAGGTGCACCACGAAGGTTTCCGGCCAGTTCACGGATGGCCTTTGAGTAGCGGTCCTGGGGCCCTTCCTCAAAGATGGTCCGGCCGGTGTTCAATGCGCGCAGTCGGATCAGACCACTGGATGGGAGCTTCGTCTCCAGCTCCAGATTGAGTGCCTCACACATGTCAGTCGCCTCAAGCCCAACCTCCGGCGTGTATCGATCCACAAGCAGCTGGATCTTCTCAATAGAGAAATCGTGTGCCTGCAGGTAGTTGAGCAGCCGCTTACTGGCATGGGCGATGGGTACAGCCTGTTCGGCCACCAGCAGGGTCCGGTCAGCACGACTGAGCACCAGTTGCACGAACTCGGACGGCGCAACACCGCCGAGATTGACCACGATGTATTTGAAATAGCCCCTGAGGATGTTGAACAGGATCATCACATCGGCCGGCGTGAACTGAGCTGTGTCCACTGGTTCTTCCGGCAATGACAGCAGTGTCAGCCCACTGCGATGCTTGGTGAAGGCGGTACGGATCAAAGTGTGGTCCAGCCGGCGGACACTGCGCACGGCGTCCACGAAGGTATAAGTGGACTGCAGATCCAGAAAAAGCAACGTATCGGCGGCTGGCACACCCAGATCCAGCAATAGCGTGGTTTCTTCCGGTTCTTCCTCATTCAGCGCCAACGCAGTGTGTACTGCCGCAGTCGTCACCCCTTCGTAGGGCCGTGCCGAGAGAAAGGCGTAGATCTCGCCATCTTCGCCCGTGCTGCCCGAGGCCATGGCGGCAGCGCTGTCACTGGTGTTCACCGCACGCCCACGCAGCCGGTAGAGTACCTCCTGAACCTGCCGTTCACTGGTACCAACGTTGATCAGATCACGGGCACCCGCTCGCATGGCCGCAACCACCATCTCAATATCCGAGGATTCAGACACCACAGCAATGGCGAGGTGCGGTTTGACGGCAAGAATGCCCTCGATCAGATCCAGGTGTGATGCGCGCTCCCCCCCACCAAGCTGAACAAAGATGCTGTCTGCACTGACCGCATCCACCAGCTGCAGGACCCGCTCCACGGTATCGTCGTCGGCCACGACCAGTTCGGCGTGCCCGGAGAGCACCTGATTCAGCCACTCCAGATAATCTTCGCGGTCAGTGACTACCAATACCGTCTGCATGCAGAACTCCGTGGTCAGTTGGAGAAGCCATGGGAAGGCGTTGACCCACGCCCAAGGCGGTCCTCGGAGAATGGGTCCGAGAAGGTTGGTTCGAAATCACGCAATTCCTCGCCCGGCAAAGGCGGCAATTCGGCATCACTGGCCATGGGGCGGACCAGATGGGGGGTCACCACCATCATCAGCTCCCGATCGCTGCGCTCCGTCTGTTGCGAGCGGAAAAACTGGCCAATCACCGGCAGACTACCGAGCAGCGGCACGCGGTCTGTCTGGGCCAGGGTCTCCTGGCTGATCAGCCCGCTGATGACAAAGGTCTCGCCGTCGCCGAGCTGGATGGTGGTTTCAGTGCGACGGGTGATCAGCCCAGGTATGTCCTGACCGTCCACCTGCACACCGGTGGTGGCGTCCAGTTCACTGACTTCCGGGCGGACTTTGAGGACAATGCGGTCCTCATCAAGCACGGTGGGCGCCAGCTTCAGCCGCACACCGAACTCCTTCCATTCAATGGAGGTGGAGCCAAGCCCGGCATCCGTCTGCAGCGGGATCTCGCCACCCGCAAGGAAGGTTGCGGTATGACCACTCATGGTGACGAGGCTGGGTTCGGCCAGTGTGTGAGCCAGATCATGGGACTCGAGCAGACTCATCACGCCCAGAAAACCACTGTCTCCATCGCCCGCAACCAGGTTGAAGGCATCCGATATGGGAAGAAACCCACTGCTGCCACCATCAATGTCAATGGACCCACCGTCCGGCGCTGAGACCTCGCTCAAACCACCCGGCCCAGTCAGCGACAGCGTGGTATCGCCGGAGCGGCTGAACAGATTGAAACCCGCCTGACGCATGGCCCTGCGACTGACCTCCACCACCCGGATGTCCGCCTGTACCTGGATGTCCTGAGCCTGTTCTGTGCCATCCTGAACGGGCTGATCAATCACGTCCTCAACCGCTGATACCGCCTGACGACCCGAAGGCAGCGACTGGGGCTCACCCTGAAGCTGTACCGCACCACCCACCGGCGATGCGCTCAGACCGGTTTCTCCTGCCTCATCAAACATCTGATCAATCACGCTGGTATCGGCCGTCACGTTCAGTTCCTGCTCACGCGGCTCGGATTCACCGCTGACCCAGTACCTGAGAGCGGTGTGCCCCTGGCCGACGCCGGTCACCAGCACCTGCGTGGAATCAAGCATTTCCACATCCGCCACATCGGGATCACCGATTGCGACACGCTCAATGGCCTGCGGTGCTGTAAACACCGTCTGATCATTCACATTCAGGCGTATGGGGTCTGCGCTGGCCGGCACTGCGAGAAGCAGAATCAGTCCAAGCAGAAACAGATGTGCGGGTATTGTGAATCTCGCAGTCAATGGATGATCTCCTCGGTTTCACCGCCACGGTGCACCCGGGTGCGGGGTGCAGGCTGCTCGGGTTCGTCTCCGGACAGATCCGGAAGCGTCTCTCCTTCCTCGTCCGCATCGGTCAACTCACCCATTCGGGCACTGTCCTCGCCGGTCAGTTCGCTTCCAGGTACTTCGGATTCCCCGTCCTCACTCACCGCCACGAGATCACCAGCGCTGCCCCGCAAGGTCAACGACACCGTGCCGCTGGAGACCCCGAGCTTGACTCGTGGCACCAGCTCCTCGGGGACCGCCAGGACGGCCGTACGCACATCGGGATGAGGACCGCTGCTGCGCTCCTCCGTATCCACTGATTCTTCACCGAAGGCAAGCACTGACACATTGGAGAGCAGAATCCGCGCCTGGGAAGAGCTCACTTCCTGGCCACTGGAGAGAAACACCACCACATCGACGCGGTCACCGGGCTCGATGAAACCAGCGACATTGGAGACATCGCTTACGGAGACCGCCATGGCCCGCATGCCCTCCGGAACGTTGGAGGCCATCACACCACCATCGCGGAAATGGCGCTCAAGAATCGGTTCTCCGGTGCCGATACTGGATACCGCCCGACGCCCAACCACGTCCTCCAACTCGACAAACCCGCTTTCAGGCGCAACACCGACCGACTCCAGGCTGACGTCGTCAGCCTCAATAACCTCGTCGGATTCGATGGACGACACGGCGACTACCGCCTGGTTTTCCGGCTGGAGGACTGGCGCTTCCTCAAATTCGGGATCGGCCGTGTCAACACCGGTATCCCGCCCCGCCAGCTGCAGGGACAACCACAGGAGGATAGCCCCGGAAATGATAAGTACGGCGATGGACCACTTCAGCACGGTGCTGCTCATCGAGCCCTTTCCTCCAAGAATCAGTTCGCTTCAGGCACAGTGCGAAGTGGCATACGCGCACTGGATGTCACGCCATCCTCTGGCACCAGGCCAACACCCTGAAACAGCCCAAGATCGGCCACACCGGAGACGGGTGTGCCTTCGGGGTAGCGTAGTTCAACCACGACATAGTCGCCGTTCATGCTCACAGGACCGTCGTCGCCCCAGGCTTCCTGGATCGAGTCGGCCCAATTTGATGGGATAATGGACAGAGCTTCCACCACCTGTTCCGTGACGACCTCATTAATGGCTTCTCGGTAACCATCGGGATCCCCACGATAGGGTTCGGGGTCAACCGTCATGGCCGTCCGAACAGATTCCTGAGCCGCAGAGCTCATAGCACCCTGGACAAAGAACATGGTGCTCCAGGCTACAATAGCGAGAAGGATCATCAGAAACAGGGGGAAAATCAGCGCAAACTCAATCGCTGTTGCACCCTGTTCCCTTTGAGTTCTACTCACTCTCACCTTCGATATCATCGGTGATGCCTTCGAAGATGGTGCTGAGAAGATCTTGTAGGTCGTCTCCAAATGCGGCGAAAACGCCCACCAAAACCGCCACAACCAAGCCGATAATAAGCGCGTATTCGATCGCGCTGGCGCCGGATTGTTCTTTCAGAAGGGAACGCTCGCGACTGTGTAGCCAGAGCCAGACGGCCAGAAGTTTTTCACCAAACATAGACTACCTCTTACATCTCATTCGATTGTTGTGGGGCGCGCGCTCTGTTGCTGACCCGCCACACAGTTTGCAACTCCCTTAACCAGGGGTGGAACACCTGAACACAGGCTGCAACTTCACTCGCTCATGTTTTGCAACCCTTTGCGCACCCTTTATTCACATTCTCAACCTTTTTATTTCTGTTCGGTGAACTGTATCACTCGCCATTTGCCATGAACAAGCATTCACAATTTATATACCGGTCTGTTGGATACTTGATATGTATCAATCCGTTTCCCGAAAAGATGTATTCCCTATACGCTCAGCCAGTCCGGAAGCCCTGCTGACGCGCTGCTGTACGCCCGCATTCCAGACAGCGCGGGAGCCGATCAGCGTCACAGACTGCTTTGCCCGGGTCAGCCCGGTGTAGATCAACTCGCGACTGAGCACCTGGCTGCCCTGCTCCGGGAGCACCAGCGCCACATGGTCAAACTCTGACCCCTGGGTTTTATGGATGGTCATTGCGTAGACGGTTTCATGGGCCGGGAGGCGCGCAGGCGGCAAGGGGCGGAAGTCATGGCTGCCCTGGGGAAACCAGGCGAGCAGAGCATGGTCACTATCATCCTTTTCCGGCCACATCAGCCCAATATCGCCATTGTAGAGGCCCAGGCTGTAATGATTTTCGGTGATCATGATCGGCTGGCCTTTATAGATGGGTTGCCCGGAGGGATTGAGGACCGACTGGAAGACCTCATTGAGTGCGCTGGAACCACGCGGGCCAACCCGGGTGGCGCACAGCACCCGGAATTCGGCCAGTGCGGCAAAGGCCTCAGCAAGCGTCGAGGCCTCCATGACCGGGCGGTACCACCAGTCACACCAGGTGCGCGCATAGGTGTTGAGATCGGCTTGTTCCACCCAGTGCACAGCCTGGCGATCCTCCAGCAATGTTTCGATGCTCGCCACGCTCTGGCCGCTCAGCACCTGGCCCGCCAGCCGACCGATACCGCCCTCGCTGTCAAAGCGATAGCTGTGCTGCAGGACCGTCACGTAATCCCGGGCGCCTTCCGCCGGTTCCGGGGTAACCGCCCCCAGGGCGCTGAGTTGATTGCAACGCGCGTGCGAGAATACCCCGCCGCCATCCTCCACCAGATCGGCAAGCACAGAGCCGGCCGCAACCGAGGGAAGCTGGTTCGGGTCACCCAGAAGGATCACTCGGGTGTGCGCCGGCAGCGCCCTGAACAACCGGGTCATCAGCGGCAGATCAATCATCGAGACCTCATCCACCAGCAACACATCCAGCTTCAGCGGTGTGTCCGCGTTGTGGCGAAAGCCAACCCGGTTGGGAATCACACCGAGCAGTCGGTGCAGGGTGGTCGCCTCAGCGGGAAAGACTCTGTCGGCCCGTTCTTTCAGTGGGCCTGGCAGAGCCTCAAGAGCTCCGCGCATGGACTCACCCAGTCGCTGTGCCGCTTTCCCCGTGGGTGCGGCCATGGCGATCCGCAGTGTACCGTCCTCATGGCCCTCAAGGGTTTCAGCAAGCAATGCCAGAAGGCGGGTGACGGTCCGGGTCTTGCCCGTACCCGGGCCGCCGGCAATGACACTGAAGCGCTGGAAAACCGCATTGCCGGCAGCAATGGCCTGCCAGTCCAGCTTTTGGGCGGCATGCGGGAAAAGCTGAAGAAAGACTTCACGGGCGCGATCCATATCGGAGGGTGCCGCTGACGCCAGGCGCTGCTGGATCATCTGCGCCAGCTCCGTCTCAAAGCGCCAGTAGCGACGCAGGTAGAGTCGCCCCCCTTCCAGCACCAGTGGAGCCTGGTCTTCCGGGGCGCTGCCCAGCTCATCCAGCCTGCGCTGCCATTCAGCCAGTGGTGGCAAGGCACTGGCGCGCCCGGCGGCCTCAGCCAGGACCAGGCAGGCATGGCCCTCACGCAGCGCTTCACTCAGCACCATGACGGTGTGGCGGAGCCAATCCTCGCGGCACTGGAACCAGTTGGCCAGCGCCTGTGCCAGGTGCGTGTCGATGGCGGCGTTCATATCCCGGTCTGCAAAACGCGTCATACCTTCATCTCCCGGCCTGAAAACAGTGCATCCAGCGCCCGGAGCGCCTCGGTGTCCGCCGGGCGGTGGTAGATGCCGCCGGAAGCATCGGGCGCCATGCCGCGCAGATAAAGGTATTCCACCCCGCCCAGATGTCGCTCCGGGTCGTAATCGGCCAGGCGGGTGCGCAGGTAGCGGTGCAGCGCCAGGCTGTAGAGCAGGTACTGGAGATCGTAATAGCTGTCCCGGACATTGGCGGTGAGGCGTGCATCACTGTAATCGGACAGGCGATCCCCCAGGAAGTTGGATTTGTAGTCGGCCACATAGAAGCGCCCCTCCCACTGGTAGATGAGATCCACATAGCCATGGAGCATGCCCTTGAGCCTGGGTGGCTCCGGCAGCATCACCCGCTCCACCGCCCGGTGACGGGCCAGAATCCGGCCCAGTTCACCCCGGCTCTGGCTGGCCATCGGGAAATAGAACTCGCTTTCCCGCAACGTGTCTTCCAGGGGCAGATCCGACAGACGGGCACCGCTGGCCAGCGGCGTATCCAGAATCTCTTTAAGCCACGCCTGCAGGGCGGGCTTGTGCTCCTGCTCGGGCACCATGAGTTGCGGGTAGCGCTCGGTGGCGCGCTTCAGCACCGTCTCGAAATCCGGGTTGCTGAAATCCAGCCACTCCAGCACATCGTGGAGCAGGTTGCCGGATTCCGCCCCTTTTTTCAGGGTGAAACGCAGCGCCTCATCGGGAGCGGCCTCGGTGTCCTCTTCGCTTTGCTCCTGATCCCGCTCGGGGCTGGACAGGCCGCCGTGCCGGGCATTGCGCGTGAGCGCTGAGAAGGAGCTGAGCCACCAGTCGCGCTCAATGCGGCCTTTGAATTCAGGCGGTACCGGGCGTTGCTCATCACTGCTGTCGTTCAGTGGGGCCGGCGAAAGTGCCTCACCACTGAGGTCGAGCACACCACAGGCCCCTTCCTGTTGTTGTTGGACCAGGTTCTGACCCAGGCTGTCAAAGTCTGTGATGTCCAGGCAGCTGGCCAACGGCGAGGTGTCAAACTGGCGGAAGGCCGCAGCCAACAGGTAGACCCGTCGCTCGCCCCGGGTAGCGCCGACGTAAAGCAGGCGCTTCTCCTCGGCGCGCTGCTCCTCCTGGTAATACTGCCACTGCCGGTCATCCGGGTTCAGGGCCTGCACCGCATCAAAGCTCTCACGCTCGTGGTAGCGCACCAGCAGAGGCTTGTTACCCTTTTTCTTGCCATAGCTGACGAACGGCAGAAACACCACGGGGTATTCCAGGCCTTTGGCGCCGTGCAGGGTCAGCACCTGAACCAGGTTGGCGTCGTTTTCCAGACGCAGCTGATCGGCATCGCTGCCCCGCCCGCTGTCGCGGATGGCCTGGCGGAACCAGTGCAGCAGCTCCCTTGGCTGGTGATGTTTCTGGCTGGCCTGCTGCACCAGTTCCAGCAGGTGCAGGCTGTTGGTCAGGTGCCGCTCATGGCGCTCCGGGTCCGGGCGCGCATGGTGCTGCAGCAGGCGCAGGGCCATGCTCATGAAGCCCTGGCTCTGCCAGCGTCGGCGCAGGTCGGTGATGCTGTTCAGGGTCCTCGCCCAATCGTGGGCACTGCGCTGGAGCTCGAAAAGTCGGCTGCTGTCATAGCCAAACCAGGGGGTGGCCAGCGCCGCCAGCAGCGCCCGGTCATCCTCCAGATCCAGTATGCCCTGCAGCGCCTGCAGCAGGCTCTGCGCTTCGCGGCTCTGCAGCACATTTTCCCGGGCACTGCGGTAGACCGAATTCAGCCCCTCTGCGCTGAGTGCCTCCCGCATGGTGTCCGCCTGGTTTTTCTGGCGCACCAGAATGGCCACATCACCCGGGGAGAGCGGCTGCTCACCCTGGCCGTCGTCCCGATCCATCTGCGCTTCTGCAAGGAGTCTGCGAATTTCCCGTGCAGTCCAGTCTGCCAGGGTACGCATGCCTTCTTCCTGGTTGTAGGGGGCCGGCTTGCCTTTTTCATCCTCCTGTGCCGGCAGCAGACCCCACTGGAAATCCGCCCGACCAGCCGGGTCCTTAAGTCCGCCAAGATGGGGTTTGCCGGTTTTTACCGGGGTGTATTGGATGCCAAAGCCGAACACATCTCCACCCTCCTCTGCGCTCAGAGGGGCTCCGTGGAAAAGCCGGTTGTAGCCCTCAATAACGCCACCGGCGGAGCGGAAATTGCTGTCCATGACCCACTGGTACTGGGCGTCACGCCGTGCCTTGAGGTAGGCGAAGACATCGCCGCCTCGAAAGCCGTAGATGGCCTGTTTCGGGTCGCCGATCATGCACAGAAAGTGATCGCCCTGCCGGTAGATGGCGCGCAGGATGGCGTACTGATCGGGGTCGGTGTCCTGAAACTCATCCACCAGTGCTGCCGGGAACTGCGCCAGCAGATTGCCGGCCAGCACAGCACCGGCCTGGGGGGCCTCCAGGCGTTCACGCAGCAGCGTGATCAGGTCATTGAAATCCAGCTGATCCAGCCGGTCCTTGCTCTTTTTCAGATGCTCGCGGGCATAGAGCACGCCTTCGCGCACCCAGCCGGCCTTACGCGCCTGTTCATGATGCTTGACGGCCCCAAGCAGCGCCTGCAGTCCTGGCAGTGATTCTTTCTTTTTGTCCGTCTTCAGCGCATCGCTGTGCAGCTCCGGATCCTTCAGCACCTCAGGCACCTCGCCCGGCCAGGGCGCACCAGTAAGGTCACTCAGTCGCTCAAACAGCCACTGCCAGTGGGCCTTGATGCTCTCCTTACGGCGGTTTTTGATGTTGAGCGTCTGAAACGCCTGCGCCTCGTCCGTCCAGGCCTGGCGAAAGGCCTCCCAGACCCGGTGCATATCCGGCGCCGAGGGTTCGGGAAGGGGCTCACTGGCCTGAATGGTCATGCCCCAGGCCTGGGCGAAGTCTTCCGGCGTGGCGTAGAAGCCCTGCAGTTCCTGGAATTCAGGCCGACGTGACTGGGTGCGGTACCAGTCCTCCAGTGCCTCCATCATGAGCTGGCTGGTGTCCGAATCCAGATCCGCATCAAAGCTGATGCCGCTGGCAAAGGCCTGCTGGGTCAGGGCCCGCTTGCAGAAACTGTGGATGGTGTAGATGGCCGCCTCATCCATGAACAGCAGTGCCTGATGCAGCAGTGCCCGCGCGCGATTGGCCGGCAGCGTCTGCTGCAGATGCTCATAGAACTCCCCTTGCAGCTGCCCCCAGCCGTCATGGGCCTGTTGCACTTCCCGGGAGAGCCGTGCCTTGAGTTCGGCGGTGGCCGCCCGGGTGAAGGTCATCACCAGGATATTCTCCACCGCCAGCTCCTGCTCCAGAAGCAGCCGCAGAAACAGCCGAGTGATGTTGAAGGTCTTGCCGGTGCCGGCGCTGGCCTCGATCAGGTGACGCCCCTGCAGTGGCAGCCTGATGGCATCAAGGGGCTGGACCGGAACCTCAGTCATGGGCGGCCTCCGGGCTGTGGGTCTGACTTTCGGTGTACTGCTGAATCAATTCGTAGCGGGGGCCCATGGCCTCATACAGCTCATCCGCATCGGGCGGCGAGGGCCAGAACCAGGCCATGTACGCATCGTCCTTGAGGCCATCGCGATACCAGTCGCCCTCCCAGAGATTGGTGAAGGGGCCAGTGCCGCCTTTGGCCGCCAAGGCAAAGCCCAGATCGGGGTGTTGCGCCAGGGGCCTGCAATGGCTGGCTTTCCACAGCGCCAGCCAGTCACTGAGCCCGGCTCTGGCCTGCTCTTCGCTGAGCGGCGCTAGCGTGAGCTGCTCCACGGTGTCGTCCTTGCCCCGGAACAGGCCAAAGGTCGTCGTCTCCTGCCGGCAGTTGGCCATCAGGTGATGCAGCCAGAGCCGCAGCCGATCGCGGCTTTTGGCATTGGCCAGGCGCCAGAACACCAGCTGTCCAGCACGGGCACGGGGCAGCTCGGCGTCCAGCTCCATGTCATCCACTGTCTCGGTCACGCTTTCCAACTCAAGCGTACCGGCACCCTGGGCACGCAAATGGGCCACAAACTGCTGACTCTGCGCGTCCCACTCATCCATCTCCTGCGCAACGAAGCGGTGATCCGGCGCCTCTCCGGAAAGCATGAAACGCTCCCGCGCCCAGTCCGCCATTCGTGCATCGTCGATCAGACGCGCCTGTACCAGTTGCTGCTGCAGACGGTGGCGATCCAGATGGGAAGTGGCGAAGGGCTCGGCGTCCGCCAGTTCGGTTTCAGTGCGTTGATCGAGAAACAGCCCCAGGCGTTCGCGGGCAAAATGACGTGCCGGATGCTCCAGAGCCCGGATCAACGACTCGAGATCCAGCCGCTGCGGCCACTGCTCCGGTTCAGGCAGATCAACGACATTCTCAGGCCGGGCGTGGGGCTGAGCCAGGCGCAGCCAGTTGCCGTCAAAGCTGGGGAAGGCACCGACGTAATTACGCGGGCTGAACGGTTGCAGGGGCAGCTCACGGACGGCCTGGCGGGACCACCCCGAACGCCCTTCCAGATAATGCAGCAGTTCGGAGAGCACCAGTGATGGGGGTGTTTCGGTGTTGGTGCGCACGTCACGCCCCTGGTAGCTGAGATAGAGTGCGTCCCGCGCCGACAGAATGGCCTCCAGAAACAGATAGCGGTCGTCCCCGCGACGGGAGCGGTCTCCGGGTCGGGGCGTGTCACGGGCCATAAGATCGAAACCCAGCGGTGGACGCTGACGGGGGAACTCGCCGTCGTTCAGCCCCAGCACGGCAATGATGCGAAAGGGAATGGAGCGCATGGGCACCATGGAGCAGACCGTCACCTGCCCGGTGAGAAACTGCCGACCGGTCCGTGCAGAGGATTGAAGCGCCTGCTCAATCACGCTGCGAACAACGGGCAGAGGTACATCGCCGGTGAAACCGGCTCGATGCGCATGCTCACTGAGATCCCGAATAGCGGCCCGCAGATCATCGTGAGCCGGCTCGTAGTCGGAGTCACTGGCAAACAGCGCCAGGCGCAGCCGCTGATGCAGCAAACCCTGCCAATCCGCCACAGACCGCGGCTCACGTAGCTCCCGGGCCAGGTGGCGCAGTTCACTGATAAACGAAAGCAACTTGCCCAGAATGATGGCCTCGCCTCCTTCGACCTGGGGCAGCAGCAGCCGCTCGCCAACAATGGCCTCCTCATCGCCCCAGGCAAAGCCCAGCAGCAGGCGTTCAAGCCCGTCCGCCCAGGTGTAACGTGCGTTGTTGCCCTCCCCCGTCCATTCGTCTTTCTGGCCTGAGTCCAGCCCCCAGTGCACGCAGGCAGTTTCCAGCCACTGGGCGATCCGTTCGATGTCGTCTCCCGAAAGCCCCAGGTGTTCCCGGATCGCCGGTACCTGCAGCCAGCCCATGACCTGATTCACCTGAAACCGGGCGTCCGGCAGTGACATCAGCTCGAGGAAGGCCGCCACGGTGGGATCGGAATCGCTCAGGGCACGATCGGCGATGGAGCTGGGCAGTGGTGGCACAGTTTCACCGATGTCATCAAAGCGGCGGGCAAATACCGCCTCCACAAAAGGGGCGTAGTCCTCTACATTGGGGCACATCACCAGCACATCACGGGGATTGAGGCTTGGGTCCTCATTGAAGCGGTGCAACAGCCAGTCATGCAGGCCCTGTACCTCACGCAGCGCACTGTGGGCGCTGACCACCTCAATGGAGTCGTCGTGCTGGTCAGTGGCCGTCTCCCGACCATCGAGCAGCTCCAGCACATCCGCCTGAAGCCGGTTGAGCAGGGTATCGCGGTCGGTATCCGCGACCGGATGGGCAAAGAGCGCGGTTTCAATATCGGCACGCTCCATCAGCTGGTGCACAAAGGTCTGGCCCTGGCGCCCCAGACTGCCAATCAGCGGATTGCCCACATCCAGAATCAGACCGTCATCACTGCCCTGCTCCTGCACCCAGTTCGCCCGCTGGCGCGCCGCCTGTTTGTCACTGACCAGATCGCCCCAGTACTCATCACTGGGGTTGAGGCACAGAATGTGGAAGTCCACCCCGGCGTGATCCGACAGGGCCCGGATAAAATCCAGCCAGACCGGTGGCAGACTGTTGATCCCAAAAAGGAACAGCCGTTCAGGCAGTGATTCGGCCGGGCGGGAAAGCCGTTCATGGGCGCGGCGGATGAGTCGCACGGGATGCTGGGGCTCGCCTGCGGACAGGTAGCGCCACAGCCGGGCCTGCCAGTGCTCCCCTTCACCACCGTCCCAGGCCTCGACCCAGTCCGGGCGGTACAGCAGATACTGCTCGAACAGATCCGCCACTTCCCCGGCCAGTTCAAACCGCCTTGGGGCCTGCTGACGTTCGGATTGCTGCTGCCAGTAGCGGTTGGGTTCGGCAAAGGCTTCATCCTCGATGACCTCTCTGTCTGCCAGGAGCTCATACAGGCGCCAGACCATGACCTCACGCTGATACAGCGACTGCTCCGGAACCTCCTTCGAGCCGAGAATGTTGCGTATCAGTGACCACATCTGGGCCGCCGGCAGCGGATAGGACAGATTCATGGCCACCTGGCGTTCGGGGTGCTTGGCCAGCTCCATGCTCAGCCAGTGCTGCATGCCCTGATGCTGGACCATGATCACATCCGGCGTCAGTGGGTTGGCCACCGGCATGGCCAGCAACTGCGCCAGTGGATTGACCAGTTCTTCCATGCGGTTGCTGAGCAGGGTGTGAATCATGGGAGCCGTCCGTCGCTTTTCCTAGAAAACGGCTACTGTGCCACAGGCTCGTAATGGTTGGGGAGAGCTGTTTCAGATATGAGTCGGCAGAAGCCGATGGGAACCAAGGGACGCCCGATCCGCGTGCAGATCCACGCAAAGCACCTGTGCCCCCCTGGCTGTGCGCACTAGACAGGACGCGGTCACTGTGCGCACAGTATCGGGAAGAGCAACGTAGGGGCGAGAGAGACAGACATCGCCGGGTCGTTCCAGGGCGTTGCGGAAGTAATCCCGATGGGACCAGGTTGCGCCGGTGGCCTTCATGAGTGGATTAAACGCGGCTTCCTCCACATCGGAGGAACCCCAGGCGTGCGCTGTTTCTTCATTCTGAACCCCAAATTCATCCAGAAGATAGCAACGCTTGACGCCTGCCTGGCTAAACAGCATCTCTGACGAATGGGCAACGCTATACCCCAGAGCCAGTTGACCGCAGGCCCAAAGCACACCGGTTCTAAGGTCTGCCAGAT
>LKMJ01000918.1_pt1 | contig 24771 bp, 27 predicted proteins | sample 643391 | NCBI WGS metagenome assembly LKMJ01 (sample SAMN04112250, study PRJNA286221) | soda lake metagenome | biome: soda lake; feature: Kulunda Steppe; material: water; isolation source: sample PL-Br10 brine of Picturesque Lake | place: Russia: Kulunda steppe | collected 2010-07 | reverse complement strand
GCGTCGAGGATGACCTCGTCCTCCTCGAGGGCGTCGATGGCCTCGCCGAGGTTCCCCGGCAGCGTCTCGATGCCGTACTCCTTGCGTTTCTCCTCGTCGAAGTCGTAGATGTTCTCCCGGATCGGGTCGGGACACTCGAGGTCCTTCTCGATCCCCTCGAGACCGGCGTTGATGAGCGCGGCAAAGGCGAGGTACGGGTTACACGACGGGTCGGGGAACCGGGCCTCGATGCGGCTGGCCGCGGGGACGCGTGCGGCCGGTTTGCGGATCAGCGCCGAGCGGTTGCGGTCGGACCAGGCGACGTAGACGGGTGCCTCGTAGCCCGGCACGAGCCGCTTGTAGCTGTTGACGGTGGGGTTCGAGACCGCGGTGATCGCGGGGGCGTGCTCGAGGATCCCGGCGAGGAACGATTTGGCGGTGTCGCTCAGGTCGAACTCGTCGTCGCCGTCGTGGAACGCGTTCTCGCCGTCCTCGGTCATCAGCGACATGTGGGTGTGCATCCCCGAGCCGTTGATCCGCGGGATCGGCTTGGGCATGAACGTCGCGTGGAGGTCGTGTTCGGCGGCGATCGCGCGGACGACCGTCCGGAACGTGCCGACGTTGTCCGCGGTCGTCAGCGCGTCGTCGTACTCGAAGTTGATCTCGTACTGGCCCTCGGCGACCTCGTGGTGGCTGGCCTCGATCTCGAAGCCCATCGACTCCAGCCCGTAGATGATGTCCCGGCGGACGTCGCTCGCGAGGTCCTTGGGCGCGAGATCGAAGTAGCCGCCGTGATCGGCCGTGTTCGTCGTCGCCCGACCGTCCTCGTCCTCCTCGAACATGAAAAACTCGGGTTCGGGCGCGCAGTTGACGGTGTAGCCCATCTCCTCGGCGCGCTCTAGAGCCTGTTTGAGGACGTAGCGTGGGTCGCCCTCGAATGGTTCGCCCGTCGAGGTGTCGATGACGTCACAGATCATCCGGGCTGCCGCGCTGTCCCCGTCTGCCCGCCACGGGAGGACCGCGAACGTCTCCGGGTCGGGTTTCAGCCGCATGTCCGACTCCTGGATCCGGACGAACCCCTCGATCGAGGAGCCGTCGAAGTAGATCCCCTCGGTGAACGCCTTCTCGGCCTGCCGGGCCGGGACGGCGACGTTCTTGACGACTCCCAGGATGTCGGTAAACTGTAGCCGGAGGAAGTCGACTCCTTCCTCGTCGATCTGATCCAGTACGTCCTCTTCCGCAGTAGTGAGTTCTCCGCTTGTCATCTCGTGCTCGTTTTCCTACAACCATCCGTACTACTAAAACGCTGCTGTTCCAAGCAATTCTGCCCTTCGAGCCACAGAGCTGGACGTTTGTAAATAAATTTCGCACGTGTCCGGTTCCCGACCGAGAGACCGTCGAAAATCCAGGCTGGAACTCGATGAATGGGCTGTGCGGCCGGCGTTCGGTGGTCCTGTGAGCCGGACAGATCGTCTCCCACGCGAGCGTGTCGCCGGCTCACTCCTCGAGCAGCTCGTCGAGCAGGGCGGTGAACCGATCGAGCAGTCGGTCGGCGACGGTCGGCTCGACCTCCCCCAGAAGCGAGGCCGTCCACTCCGGATCGGGAACCGCCAGATGGACGCCGTCGCCGTCGTACCGTTTCTCGAGCAGCCCACACGCCGCCAGATTGCTCGCGTGGTACTCGACCGTACTCCGGGCGAGGTCGAGCTCCTCGGCGACCGCCGCCGGGTGTGGGGACTCTTCTCCGAGCGCCGCGATCACGATCCCCCGACAGCTCTCCCGGCGGAGCAACGCGATCGCCTCCCGGTCGGCCGGCTCGTACTCCGTCGGGTAGTAGTGGGTCCGACCGTGGAGAGAGTCGCCGACGACCTCGCCCGCCCCGGTCAGCCGACGCAGGTGATACTGGGTCTGTCCGGCCGCGAGATCGAGCTCGCGGACGAGCTCGTTGAAGTGGATCCCCGGCTCCGTACACACGCGCTGCCGGATGCGTTCTCGTACCTCGCTCATGTGGATGTGTCCTCGGTACGAACGTATAAAGAGCCGTTATGTGACGGGTCGGGTGGTTACCAGCTTCCGGGAATCGGCCCGGCGTTGAAGTTCCGAGCACCGAACCGGTCGTCGCCGTCGCCGGACCGAGCGACGCTCCCCACCGACCGCCGAACGCTATTCGTGCCCGGGAGCACCGCCGAACGCTATTCGTGCCCGGGAGCACCGTCGGACGCTATCTGTCCCCGGAAGGACCGTCGGACGCTATTTGTGCCCGGAAGCCGTACGGTCGGCCGTGTCACGTCTGGTTGCGATCGCCCTCGTCGTCGTGCTCGCCGGCTGTGCCGGCGCGATCGGCGACTCGGCGTCCGACCGGGGCCCCTACGAGGTCGAGGAGCCGATCACCGTCGGGGAGCCGTCGGTCGGCGACTCCCCGTCGACCGACGAGGAGGGCTCGGCGTACGCCGCATCCCACCTCGAGGACGGCCACGCCGTGGCGGGGCTCTCCGAGCGGGGGATCGTCCACCCCCGTACCGTGACGACGGTCCACCGGAACGCCCTCGAGGGCGAGCCATACTCGATCTCCAGTTCGCTCGTCGTCGTCGACATGAACGGCTCGATCACCTTCGCCCGCGATCAGCGGCTCCGGCGTGGCGCGTCCGGGGACCCCCTCCACGTCCGGGAACGCCAGCGTGGGGACTCCCCCTCCGCGTTCCCCGCCTCCACGCTCCCGGGCGGGAACGGCACCGTCGTCGCCGAACACTGGGAGGACGGAACGGCCGCGAGCCGACTCGAGACGACCGGCGGCGAGGTCGAGTACGGCGACGGTCTCTACGGGGAGCTGTTCTCCAGTGAGTACCACCTCGACTCGATCTCCGACGTCGGCCACGGCTCGCTCGTCGCCCTGGACGACGGCGAGCGTATCTACTACGTCGTCGAATCCCGACAGCCGAGCCGGTGGGCACCCCACCTCGAGGAGGAGCCGTTCGGGGCGACCGTCGTCGTCTCGGAGGAGGGTATCGTCGAGCGGATCGACACCCTCGGCGTGATCGAGGAGGACGGCGAACGGTACCGGGTCCAGTTCAGGTGGTCGCTGGCCCACGGCGACGACGTCGCGATCGAGGAGCCCGAGTGGGTCGAGAGAGCGACCGAGAACGGCTCCACGGACACCGAGCCGCCGGTGCGGACGGACGAGCCGAGCGACGTCGCGGCGTCGCCGGAGGCCGAGGAATCGTGATCGTCGCGAACGCGTAGCTACTTCACCGAGCGGACGCAACTCCCCGGCAGTGAGACGACTGCTGGCGGTCGGCCTCCTGATCGTCCTCGCGGGCTGTGGCGGCGCGATAGACGGGGCGGACGACCGGGAGCCCTACGAGGTGACAGAGCCCGTAGAGCCCGTGGCCAACGTGTCCACGGAGGCCACGGCGTCGCCGGGTGAGAACCCACTCGACGGCCTCTCGGCGGACGGGATCTCGAACACGGGACTCCTCGTCGAGCGCCACAGGGTCGCACTCGAGGACGAGCCACACGCCGTTAGGACGTCGATCGTCGTCGTCGACGCGAACGAGTCGCTCGTCTTCGGCCGCGAGCAGCGACTCGAACGCGACGCCGGTGGCGACCCCCTCTCGGTTCGGGAGTACCAGTACGGCCCCTCGCTCTCTAGGCTCCCACACTCGGACCTGCCAAGCGAGAACGACACCGTCCTCGCCGAGCACTGGGAGGACGGTGGAACGGCCGTGAGCAGGATCGAGACGTCCGACGGCGAGGTCGAACGCGGCGACGGCCTCCGGCGAGAGCTGTTCGTCGGCGACGCACACCTCGGTGTCGTCTCCGATCTCGGCGAGGACTCTCTGGACACCGAGACGGACGACGGGACGGTTCGCCACGTCGTCGAGGCGACGGAGCCGGCTCCGGGGAGCGCCTACCTCGAGGAGGAGGCGTTCGAGGGCAGGATCGTCGTCTCCGACGACGGCGTCGTAGAACGGGTCCTCCTCTCCGGCACCGTCGAGGAGGACGGCGAGCCACTCGGCGTCTGGTTCGCCTGGCAGCTCGATCGCGACGACGTCGTCGTCGAGGAACCAGAGTGGACCGATGAGGGTTGAGCCGGTCTCCGACGGGGGTTGGGTGCGTCACTCCCTGCCCGCGCCGTAGATCCCGAGGTAGATCGAGAGGACGCCGAGGGCGATGCCGGCGTAGAACGCGAGGCTGTACCCCGTGTCGGCCGCGAGCGGCGAGGCGTCGCTCGCGACGGCGCCGACGAAGCCCACCACGACGAGCGCGAGCGCCACGGCGCGTGCGGTCGCGAGCGGTCTGAGAAACCTCCTGTCGACCATCGGTTCCGACCAGTTCGTCGGCCGAAAAGAATCCTGCGTTCGAGCGCTCACGTGGGTCGTTCCGGGCGGCTCCCGTCGAACTCCTCGCCGACGAGCTCGACGGCCTCCCTTATCGCGCCGATCGAGGAGAGGTAGCCACCGGCGACGGTGGCTTTCGCCGCCTTCGCGGCCCGTCCGGTGAAGACGGCCGGGCCCAGCTGGGCGACCGCGTCGTCGCCGACGCTCACCAGCCAGCCGGGGGATTCATACCGGTACCGGGCGAGGCGGGGCTCGAAGAGGCCCCCGTCGCGTTCGTACTCGACCAGCCGGGAGACGTTCTCGGCGACGACGCGGGCCTGCCTGACGGCGGTCTGAGCGCTCGCCGGCGCCGGCTGGCCGTCCGCGTCGACCACCCTGGCGGCGTCCCCGCAGGCGAACGTCCGGTCGGCGAGCCGGAGATCCCCCCGGACCGTCGGGCGCTCCCCCGCGAGGGCATCGGAGCCACGGATGCCGCCCGTCCAGACGACCACGTCCGCCGGCAGGCTCCCCCCGTCGGCGAGGGCCACCCGTTCGGCGTCGACGCCGGCGACCGTCGAGCCGGTCCGGACCGTCACGCCGCGTTCGGCGAGGACCGCCGCGATCCGCTCCCCGAAGGTCGCCGGGAACGCGGGGGCGACCCGGTCGCGTGCCTCGAGCAGAGTGACCGTCGCCTCGACGTCCTCCTCCCGGGCGAGTTCCGCCAGCTCGCCGGCGACCTGGACCCCCGAGAGGCCGGCGCCCCCGACGACGATCCGGGGATCTCCCCGGTCGAACGCCGCGAGCGTCTCGGCTCTGATCTCGCGGGCGTCGTCGATCCGCTTGAGGGGGGTTGCGTGCTCGTGGAGCCCCTCGATGCCGTAGAATGCCGTCTCGGCGCCGAGACAGACCGCGCCGACGTCGTAGGCAAGCTCCCCGTCCGCGAGGTGGACGACCCCCGCCTCGGCGTCGACCGCCTCGACGCGGTCGGTCCGGACGGTCGCCCGGTCGACGAGCTCCGTCAGGGGGATGGTGATCTCCTCGGCCAGCTCCGGCCGGCGGACGAGCCGGTGGAGCTCCTGTTGGACGACGTGGTCGGTCGACTCGTCGACGAGGGTGAGCTCGACGTCGGCGGGGAGTCGGCGCTCGAGCAGCCGGGTGAGGGTCACGCCCGCGTAGCCCGCACCGAGGACCGGAACGTGCATAGCGCCCCTAGGGAGTGGGTTCGTATATGTGTGACCGTCCCGGAGGACGAGCGCTCCCCGGATCGGTCATCCGTCGCCGGCGTCGTCGGCGACCGTCGCGACGAGCAGCCGCCTCATCCCGCGCCGGAGCAGACCGCCGGCGGCCGGCTGGGAGACGCCGAGTGCGGCCGCGACCTCCCGGAGGCTCGCCCCGCGTGGCTCCTCGAAGTAGCCCATCTCCAGGGCGAGGGACAACGCCTCGCGCTGGCGGTCGGTCAGCGAGGCGTCGGCATCGACGGGACCGGCGTACTCGTTGACCCGGCACAGCGAGAACTCGATGCCGCCCTCGATCGCGTGCGCTCGGAGCGTCGAAAGCGCCCTCCGGTCGGGGAGCCAGACCCTGACGGTCCAGGCCGTGCCGTCGTTTCGCCACTCGAGGGAGACGCCGTCGACGGCCGCGATCGCCGGCGAGAACAGCGTCGCGTCGTCGTCGTACTCGAACCGGTAGATCGCCTCCCGCCCGGCGTCGACGAGCCGCTCGAACGCCGCGACGGTGCGATCGCGCTCCAGACCGGCCTCGAACCGGTCGAACTCCGCCGAGCGGATGGTAAAGAGGTGTCCCTCCGAGTCGGGGACGGTACCGGTTCCGGTGACCGGCCGGACCGTCGCGCTCGGATCGTAGGCGACGGTCTCGGTCAGCGCGAGGGTGGGGGATTCGAGCCGGAGAGTGGCAGTCACGTCGGTCATCGGTTCCTGGGTGGTCGGGGCGTCGGTCGTCGATTCCCGGGGTGGTCGGTGTGTCGGTCACCGGTTTCCGGCGGCGACGCCGTCGTCGGCTCCTTCGAACCGACGGCGTATCACTCGTTCGGCGGCCGGCGAGGTGAGGACGACCCCCGAGAGGATAAGGGCCGCACCGACCCCGATCGAGGGGGTCAGCGTCTCCCCGAGCAGGGCGATCCCGAGGGCGACCGTCGTCAGGGGTTCGCTCGTGCTGACGATGCTCGCCGTGCTGGCCTCGATCCTGGCCAGCCCCTCGCTGAACAGGAGCATCGGCGCGACCGTGCCGAGGACCGTGACGCCGGCGACCAGCGACCAGCCGGTCGGCGTGGCCGGCACGGCCAGCGACGCCGTCGCCACTCCGTAGACGAGGACCGTCGCCGTCACGCCGAGGAAGACGTACGCCGCGTGGACCAGCGGATCGACGGCGGCGAGGGCGACGCGGGTTCCCATCGCGTACGTGGTGTAACACACCGAGGCGACGACGACGAGGACGATCCCGACGGGGGCGAACTCGAACCCGCCGTCGACGACGACGAGGGCGACGCCGGAGACGGCCGCGATCAGCGCGAGCAGCTTCGGGAGCGTCACCGGCTCCTCGAGAACGAACGCGGAGGCGACGGTCACCTGTACGGGGTAGGTGAAAAGCAACAGCGCCGCGACGCCGGCGGTGAGCCACACCAGGCTCTCGAAGTACGCGATGGACATCACCCCGTAGACGACGCCGAGCCCGAGCTCGATCCCGACGGTGCGCGCCGGGAGGACTCGGAGCCGGCCGACGAGCGCGAGCAACCCCCAGAGGATCGCCGTCGCGGCCACGAACCGGAGCGCGAGCAGCGTCGCCATCGAGAGCTCGACGGCGGCCGCGGCCCGCCCGAAGACGCCGAGTGTGCCGAACAGCGCCGCGCCGGAGACGACGAACGCGAGCCCGACGCTCCGCCGATGCATACCGGTCGTTGGGTCCCGGCGGGCACCGGTCTACCCCCTATACTGATAATGCGTTCAAGTCGGCCGTCCGCGGTCGTCGGTCGACCCACCGTCTCGGCGTCCACGATCGCCGGCGACCCACCGCCTCACCTCCACGGTCGTCGATCGTCGCCGCCGCGTCGGCGTGCACGATCGTCGGTCGGCCCGGATCGCGGCCGGCGACTCTCAAAACAGGTGGTCGTCCTGGAGCTGTGCGGGGCCGCCGACGTTCCAGACCGTCGTCGAGACGCCACAGTCGGCGACCTGCTCTTCGACGTACTCGGCGTGGTCGTCGGTGGTGTTGACGTAGACGCTCGCGCCGGTGTCCGTCGAGAAGTAGACGGGGATTCCCTCCTCCTCGCGGAGCTCGCGGACCCGGTTGAAGATGGCGAGCGTCGCGGGCTGCCAGTAGACCCACCCCTCGGGGCCGGTCATCGTCGTCGCCGCCAGCGAGAGCGAGTCGTGCTCGGCGAGCTCGAACGCCCGGTCGAACTCGTCGTTGCGCAAGGCGTCGCGCATCTTCGCGATCTGGCCGTGGACGTGGGCGTTTCTCGCCTGGAACATGTGGCTGTCGGCGGCCTCGTCGTGGGCGTCTTCGGTCTCTTTGTGGTAGGGGACGAGGCCGACGACGATCCGCAGCTCCTCGTGGAGGTCGGTCGGCACGCGCCGGGAGCGACAGTCCTCGTCGTTGAGGCCGGTGTACAGCTGGGAGAACGCGCCGGTCACCGACCGGGCCGCCGAGGCCGAACCGACGCGGGCGATCGTCGACACGTCTCCGAGGGAGGCCTCGAGTTCGGCGGCCTCGGCGAGTGCGCGGGCGGCGGCAGCAAACCCCGACGACGACGAGCCGAGCCCGACGTTCGAGGGGAAGCTGTTCTCGCTTTCGATCCGGACCGGGTAGACCGTGTGGGCGGCCTCGGAGAGTCCGCGAGCCTTCTCGACGACGCTCTCGAGGCGTTCGAACGCCCGCCCCTCGAGGGTCTCGCCGTCGACGACGTAGACGTCGTCGTCGTACTCCATCGAGAACTCGACGGTGGTCCGTGTGTGACTGGGCGCCGTACAGACGCTGATGCTGTCGTGGTACGGCAGTCGGGCGATGTCGTCGCGCATCCCGTGGTACTTGATCAGCCCCTGGATCGGGTGGGCCGTCGCCGTCGCTTTCATACGAAAGCTCGCTCACGACTGGCGCATAAAACTGCCGCCCCGGGTTCACTCCTCGTCTATCGGCGCCAGGGCGTCCTCGAGGGACTCACGCCACGCCTCGGTCTCCGCCGTCCGTTCGTCCAGGCGTTCGACGAGCGCCTCCAGGTCGGCGATCGACGCCCCGAGCTCGGACTCGATCGCCGACAGCGACGACTCGAGGGCCGCCAGCTCGGCGTCGCGTTCCTCCCGGAGGCTCTCGAGCTCTTCGGCCGTCACCTCCTCGACGTCCTCCTGGCGATCGGCCAGCTCGCTTTCGAGCTCGCCGATCTGGCTTCCGATCGACGTCACCTCCGACCGGAGCCGTTCGTCGAGCTCCGAGAGGTCCTTCCGGGCCCCCTCGAGCCCGTCTTCGAACTTCGAGAGATCGTCTCGGACCCCTTCGAGCCCGTCTTCGAGCCCCGAGAGGTCCTCATCGACGTTCTCGACCCGTTCGCCGAGGTGTCGCTCTAGCCCCTCGAGGTGTCGTCTCAGCCCCTGGAGCTCGTCTCCGACGCGCTCGAGTTCCCGTTCGAACTCGCCCAGCCGCTCGTCGACGTCCTCCTCGAACTCGCCCAGCCGCTCGTCGACGTCCTCTTCGATCCCCTCGAGCCGGCCGTCGAAATCGTCCCTGAACTCGGCGAACCGCTCGTCGACACCGTCCTCGATCCCCTCGAGTCGGTCGGTCAGGTCGGCTTCGAGGGTCTCGAACCGGTCGTCGACGTCCGTCTCGAGGGCGTCCAGCCGGTCGGCCACTCCGTCGACGTCCGTCTCGAGGGCGTCCAGCCGGTCGGCCACTCCGTCGACGTCCGTCTCGAGGGCGTCCAGCCGTCCGGTCGCTCCCTCGAGATCGTCCTCGATCGCCTCGACGCTCGCAGCGACGGTCGCGATCCGCCCGTCGACGGCCTCGACCCGTTCCTCGAGGGTCGCTTCGAGGCTCTCGATGCGGTCCGCGAGTCGCTCGTCGGCGCGACGGCGTTCGTAGATCTCCCGGCGATTGGCCAGCAGTTCGGCCTCGAGGCGCTCCCCTCTCTCCTGGACGTCCGCGAGGACGGTCTCGGCTCTCCCCTCCTCGTCGAGAAACTCCTCGAGCGCGTCGGTGTACGCGTCGAGCGACGCCACCGTCGACTCGAGACGTTCGAGCCGGACGTCGGTGCTCGTCGCTTCCTCCGCGGGCGCCGGCTCGTCGAGATCCAGCGCGCGCCGTAACGCCGTCTTCTTCGCCCCACCCTGATCCTCTTTCAGCGTCTCGAGCAGCGCCGCGAGCAGCGTCTCGCCGTCCGTCGCCCGGCTCGAGTCCGCCTCGGTCGTCCGTCGGTTCGTACCCATACCAGTTGCCCCGTCCTCGTGACGTGCGCTCATTATGTGGTAGCGAGGATAATATTTTGGGCCACGCCCGCGAGCCGCGAACCCGAACGCTCAACCGGGCGCCGGCCAACCAGCGGACATGGACGGCCCACGCGAGGACCGCCGCGAACGGACCGAGATAGTGATCGACCGGCTCGAGGAGGCCTACCCCGACTCGACGATCTCGCTTCGGTACGCCGACCGTCTCGAGCTGTTGATCGCGGTCGTCCTCTCCGCACAGTGTACCGACGAGCGCGTGAATCGGGTGACCGAGGAGCTGTTCGCGGCCTACGACGGGCCGGAGGCGTACGCGAACGCGCCCCAGGAGGAGCTCGCGGAGGCGATAAACTCGATCACCTACTACAACAACAAAGCCTCCTACATCCGGGAGGCCTGCGCGAGGATCGTCGACGAACACGACGGGGAGGTGCCCGACACGATGGACGAGCTGACCGAGCTGCCCGGCGTCGGCCGGAAGACCGCGAACGTCGTCCTCCAGCACGGCCACGACGTCGTCGAGGGGATCGTCGTCGACACGCACGTCCAGCGTCTCAGCCGGCGGCTCGGGCTGACCGAGGAGGAGTATCCCGACCGGATCGAGGCGGAGCTGATGGAACTCGTCCCCGAGGACCGCTGGCGCCTCTTTACCCACCTCTGTATCGACCACGGGCGCGCGGTCTGTACCGCCCGCAACCCCGACTGTGAGGAGTGCACCCTCGCCGACGTCTGTCCCTCCGAACGGGGCGACGGCGCCGTCGACCTCGCCTCCGGGGAGCCCTGGTAGACACGCCGACGGCCCGGTTCGGTCCGTCAGCGGCCAGCCCGATCCGGCGACGACGGCCCGGCTCGACCTGTCGGCGACCAGCTCGATCCGGCGACGACGGCCAGCTCGGTCCGTCGGCGCCCCGGCTCGGGGAGAGTGCGTTCCGGAGGAAGGGACCGCGTGGCTACTCGTAGAGCCAGGCAGCGTCGTGTTGCTCGTACTCGATCAGCTCCTCGTCGTCGAAGTGGATGGCGATCTCGCGTTCGTTCGCCCCCTCGTCCTCGTGGTCGGCGGCGTGGACGACGTTCCGGCCCAGATCGAGCGCGTAGTCCCCGCGGATCGTCCCCGGGGCGGCCTCGAGTGGGTCCGTCGCGCCGATCATCTCCCGGACCTGGCGGGTCGCGTCCTGGCCCTCCCAGACCATCGGGACGACCGGGCCGGCGGTGATAAACTCGATCAGGTCGTCGAAAAACGGCTTGTCGGTGTGCTCGGCGTAGTGTTCTCTGGCGCGCTCCTCGGGCAGGTTGACCACCTTGATGCCGACGAGCTTGAGTCCGCGCTCCTCGAGCCGGGAGAGGACCTCGCCGACGAGCCCGCGGGCGAACGCGTCGGGTTTCACCATCACGAAGGTGCGCTCGCGGTCGCTCATCGGTCCTCCGTCGACGCCGTCTCGGCTTCGACCTCCGACTCCCCGTCGGCCGCGTCCGATTCGGCGTCGGAGTCTCCGTCCTCATCGGCGTCGGCCTCCGCGTCCGCGTCAGGCCCCGCGTCGGCGTCTTGATCCGCGTCAGGCTCCGCGTCGGCTTCGACGTCGGACTCTTCCTCGGTCGTCGCCTCGTCGGCTCCGTCGTCGACCGCTCCGAGGGGCTGTCGGGGGCCTTTCTCGCGGCGGCCGGCCTCCGTCCACTCGAGGTCGCGGGCCTCCCGACCCATCAGGTAGTTCTTCTCGGCTTTGGAGTCGACGAAGTGGAGCACGCTGCCGTCGGTCCGGACGTACATGATGCCCGTACCGGGCTCGATCTCCTCGCCGGTGTAATCGCAGGTTCGCTTCTCGACCATTATTGCCCTCCGATGGAGTCGGCCTCGCGGGCGGTCTCGCGGAGCTGGAGGACGTCCCCCACGCGGACCGGCCCGAGGCAGTTGCGGGTGATGATCCGTCCCTGGTTCTCGCCTTCCTTGATCCGACACTTGACCTGCATGGCCTCGCCGTGCATGCCGGTCTTGCCGACGACCTCGATGACCTCCGCCGGCGTGGAGCCGCTTTCCTCCTCAGCGCTCATCCTCACCACCTCACCGGAGCTCCTCGACCTTGCCGGCGATGTCCTCGACGTCGCCCGAGGCCTCGCCGGCGTCGACGATCGCCGCGGCCGCCGAGCCGACCTCGAGGCCGGCGGCGTGGCCGACGTCGTCCTGTGTCTCGACGAAGACGAACGGGATGCCCTTCTCGTCGGCGAGCTCCGGCAGGTGCATCACGATCTCCTCGGGCGTGACGTCCTCGGCGACGTAGACGAGGTCGGCGTTGCCTCGCTCGATCGCCTTCGTCGTCTCGTTCGTTCCTTTCTTTACACTACCCGTGTCCCGGGCGACCTCGAGGGCCTGCAGGGCGTCTTCCTGGAGGTCGGTCGGGACTTCGAACGTTACGTATACTGACATTGTTGGTTACCTCTCCCACGCGCGGGCTCGCGCTCCCCTGCCGTTCCGGGGGGTGTCCCGGGCCGGACCGTCCGGCGGAGTCCTGTGGGGCTAGGAGCATCATCAACCCCGCGTAGGGTGTAGGATTTCGTAGCGTACCACTGTTTAAAAGCGTGTCCAAATCACCTCCGGGGTGAGTACCGTTGGCACCCCGGCGGCGAACCACGGCGCTTAGGCCGTCGCCGACCGAACCGACGGCCGGATGGACGTCGGCTCCCTCGCCCGCGAGCTCCGCCGGGAGGCTCTCGCCACGGACGAGCGACGGCTCCTGGTCCTCGCCGGCGACCGGGAACGAGGGTACGATGCCCTCACGGACGTCCTCGATGCGGTTTCCGTACCGATCGCCGGGACGACCCTCGTCGGCCCCGACGACCGGCTCCGGTGTGAACGGCTCCCCGTGGCGAACGCCGACCGGCTGCTCGGAACCACCCGCGACGCCGTCGTCCTCGACGCACACGACGCGTTCCGACCGAACGCCCTGGCCCGGTGTGTGGGGGCCGTCGACGGCGGCGGGCTGGTCGTGCTCCTGACGCCGGCGCTGTCGACGTGGCCCGATCGACGCGACGGCTTCGACGCCTCCCTCGTCGTCCCGCCGTTCGAACTCGGCGACGTGACCGGCCGGTTCCGCCGACGGTTCGTCGAACTCCTCCGGGCCCACCGCGGAGTCGCGATCGTGGACCTCGATGGCGGCGAGATCGTAGACGACGGGCTCACCCGGCCGGCTCCGGCGCTCGCCGCAACGGCCGACGGTCCCGGGAGACCCGAGGACAGCCGGTTTCCCGACGCCGTCTACGACGCCTGCCTCACGGCCGACCAGGTCGAGGCCGTCGCGGCGTTCGAGTCGTTCCTCGGAGCCGACGGCGGCCGGCGGGCCGTCGTCCTCGAGGCCGACCGCGGCCGGGGCAAATCGAGCGCGGCGGGGCTGGCTGCGGGTGCGTTCGCCGTCGACGGGATGGACGTCCTCGTCACCGCACCACGCTACCGGAACGCGACGGCGGTCTTCGACCGCGCCGAGGAGCTCCGTGAGACGCTCGAGGCGGGAGCGTCGACGGAGAGGACGGAGTCGTCGACGGAGAGGACGGAGTCGTCGGCGGACGGGACGGAGTCGTCGGCGGACGGGACGGAGTCGTCGGCGGACGGGAAGGAGTCGTCGGCGGACGGGACGGAGTCGTCGGCGGACGGGAGGGAGTCGTCGGCGGACGGGACGGAGTCGCCGACGGCCGGTCGACGACGCCTCGAGACGGCCGCGGGCGGTCGGGTCCGGTTTCTCGCGCCCGAAGACGCGGTCGCGGACGATCGGATCGGGTCGGCGGACGTCCTCGTCGTGGACGAGGCCGCCGCGTTACCGGTCCCGCTCCTCGAGTCGACGCTCGCGGCCGACCGGATCGCGTTCGCGACGACGGTCCACGGCTACGAGGGCGCGGGACGGGGGTTCTCGGTCCGCTTTCGGGAGCGACTGGCCGCGAGCGACCACGCGGTGACCGACGTCACGCTCGTCGATCCGATCCGGTACGCGCCGGGCGATCCGATCGAGGTCTGGCTCTTCCGTGCGCTCGCGCTCGACGCCCGGCCGCCGGTCGAGTCGCTGGTGGCCGACGCCACGCCCGAGACGGTCGACTACCGGCGTCTCGAGCCCGAGGAGCTCCTCGCCGACGAGAGGCTGCTCCGGGAGGCGTTCGGCCTGCTCGTGCTCGCTCACTACCGCACGGAGCCGGACGACCTGGCCCGGCTGCTCGACGCGCCGAACCTCGAGGGCCGGGCACTGCTCTACGACGGCCACGTCGTGAGCGTCGCCTTGCTGGCCCGCGAGGGCGGACTCCCCCCGGAGACGCGAGCGCGGATGTACGAGGGCGAACGGATCCGCGGGAACATGCTCCCGGACGTGCTCACGAGCCAGCTCAGAGACGAGGGCGCGGGCGAGCCGACCGGAGTCCGGCTGCTGCGGATCGCGACCCACCACGCGGTCCGGTCACGCGGGATCGGCTCCCGGCTGCTCGAGTGCGTCCGGACGGAGTTCGCCGCCGACGTCGACTGGCTCGGGGCGGGTTTCGGCGCCACCCCCGAACTGCTCGCGTTCTGGGAGCGAAACGGCTACGGCACGGTCCACCTCTCGACGACCAGAAACGACGCGAGCGGGGAACACTCCGCGCTGGTGCTCGCGCCGACGAGCGCGGACGGGCGGGCGCTCTCCCGTCGCCACGCCGGGCGGTTCGTCCGCCGGCTCCCCGCGGTCGCCTCTGACACCCTCTCGGGGGTCGATCCGGACGTCCTCGCGGCCGCCCTGGCGAGCGTCGACGCCACCCCGCCGCTGGAGCTGACCGACGACGAGTGGCGGATCGTCGCCGGCGCGGCGTACGGTCCGGGGCTGCTCGACGTCGATCCCGGCCCGTTCCGCCGGCTCGTCGTCCGCTATCTCGTCGACGACCCCGAACTCGGCCACACCGCCCGCGAGCGGCGGCTGCTCGTCCGCCGTCTCCTCCAGGCCCGGGACTGGACCGCCGTCGCGACGGAGCTCGAGTACCCCTCCACCGGAGCGTGTATGCGCGCGGCGGGTGACGCCCTCAAGCCGCTCGTGGACCGCTACGGTGGGACCGTCGCCGACGAGGTGTGCCGACGGTTCGACGGCTAGGTCGGTGGGTGCCGCCGACTACCCGCCCTCCGGCGGTAGGGAACGTCACCGATTTCAGCCCGCCACCCCTCCGGAGGGTATGGCCGACGCGATCACGATGCTCGCCGTCGCCGCGCTCGTCGCCGGCGTCGTGGGGACGCTGGTGCCGCTGATCCCCGGCGGGGCCCTCTCGTTGGCCGGGATCTACCTCTACTGGTGGCACACGGGCTTTACCGAGCCCGGGACGACCGCCCTCCTCGCGTTCACGCTGCTCGGCGTGCTCACCCTGCTCGCGGAGTTCGCCGGCGGAGCGGTGGCGGCCCGGGCCGGCGGCGCCTCCTGGCAGACGACGGCGGTCGCCGTTCCGGTCGCGATCACCCTGCTGGTCGTCGCCGGCCCCGTCGGCCTGCTCGTCGGGCTGTTCGGGACGGTGTTCGTCCTCGAACTCGTCGGTGGGAAGGACGTCGACGGCAGCCTCCGGTCGGCGCTGTACGCCACCGTCGGGGTCCTCGCCTCGACGGCCGTCCAGGTCCTGCTGACCGCGACGATCCTGGCTGGCTTTCTGGTCGTCGTCTTCCTGCTGTGAACGGCTCCGATATCGTCCTCGCGCCGTGAGTGGCTCCGATGGTCGTCTTGCTACGACGGGGCCGATCGCCGCCGCCCTGCTGTGAGCGACCGTCCCTCCGTCGACGCGGGAGCCGGTCGCCCACGGCCACGACTCGGAAGCTGAGTCGATCCCCGGATTGATACGGCCGGCCGCGGGAGGCTCCGGTATGGGCGAGCCGACCGAGAGCCGGACCGGTCCGACGGCCGGACTCGACGACGTCCGCGCCGACCGTCCGGCTGACCGGTTCGTCGACGGCCGGAACCCGTGGCACCACCTCACCTCGGGCGTGCCGGCCCGTGACCTGCTCGTGCTCGCCGTCCCCCCGGCGGTTCTCTGTGGGGTCTACCTGCTTCCGGAGGGGAGCAGGTCGGCGCTGGCGCTCAGATACACGGAGCCGTCGGCGCTCGCAGCGTACGGGACACACCTGGTCCACTTCGAACTCGCCCACCTAGCCGGAAACCTGCTTGGCTACGGGCTGCTCGCGACGACCTGCTATCTGCTCGCCGTCGCCGCCGGCCTGCGTCGGTTCCTGCTCGTCGCCGCCGCGGGGATCGCGGTCGCCTTTCCGCTCGCCCTCTCGGCGCTGAACCTCGCCGTCCCCCGGCACGGAGTCACGTACGGCTTCTCGGGGCTGAACGCGGCCCTGCTCGGACTGTCGGCCGTCCTGCTGGTCGAGTACCTCCGGACGACGTTCTGTCCGGCCATCGAGCGTCGGGATGCCGGCGCCGTCTTCTTCCCGACGGTCACCGTGGCGGCCCTGCTCGTCGTTCCGCCGTCACGGGAGGCATACGCCGTCGCCGCGGTCGCCTCGACGATCGCCGCCGGCTACCTCCTCTCGATTCGCGGTCGCGGACGGAACGTTCGCACGCTCCTCCTCGAGGTCCGGGACCGACCCGGATACGGCGACCTCCTGCTCGTCGCCGCAGTGATCGTCGTCGTCTACCCGCTGGTGACGTTCAATCGGGATCCGGCGGCGACGACGGCAGCCGCCCCGAACGTTTACACGCACTTTCTCGGCTACGCGCTCGGCTTCCTGGCGTCTCACCTGCTGCTCTCGACCGGCCTGTTCGACGGCTGAGGGGCCCCGACCGTGGTTCAGGCCCGGCCAGATGGTTTTCCAGCCGTGGTTTCCCGACCGAAAGCCGAGCCTACGACGCGAGGGAGTCGGTGAACCATCGATGTCATTATGTATCACGCGGCTAACCACGGGTTATGCTCTGGGGAAAGCTGGAAGGGGGAATCGGTCGAGTGCGAACGGCGATCGGCGGATCGGACGTGAATCGGGACGTCTCCGCGGACGGCGAGACGGCCGGGGACGAACCGTTCACCGAAGCGGCGAAAAACGGGTCGACCGCCGACACGGCCGTCGGTGAGGACGGACCGACCGTCGGCAGTGAAAACGGATCGGCCGTCGACAGGGAGAACGGGTCAACCGTCGACACGCCCATCGGCACCGGTCGGCTCGACTGGAGCGGGGACGACGCCGAGGAGGTCGAAGACAGACTCGAGGCGCTGTTCGACTCCGGGATCGAACCGGAGGAGGAACGGACGGATCGGGAGGAGCCACCACGGGGGCTCGAGGACGCGTTCGACGAGTTCGAGAGAGCCGTCGGCACGGACGGCAGCTTCGAGTGGGTCGACGCGGCCGAACTCGAGTCGGCCGGCGGCTAGCCGGCGACTCACGAGTTCAGAATGGAGTCGAGCAGCTTCCGCTGGGCGGCCGAGAGGTGTTCGGTGAACGTCGAGGTCGCGATTCCGAGCTCCTCGGCGACCTCCGTGGCGTTCGATCCCTTCGGGTGTTCGAAGTAGCCGAGCCGGTGGGCCGTCTCGAGGACCTCTAGCTGGCGGTCGGTCAACACCGATCGGTCGACGAACACCAGATCCTGTTCGCCCTTCTCGCCGCGGGTGTGTAACAGCCGCTGGACGTCGAGGCTCGGATACCGTTCCCGGAGGCCGCCGACGATCTCCTGGAGCGCGCCCATCTCCGGGGCGTGGAAGGTCAGATACATCGCCCCCTCGTGGACGCGGACGTCGACGACCGGTACCTCGAACCGTTCGACGTACGCACAGGGACAGAGGGCGTCCGGCTCGCGGGTGAACCGGTAGGCGGTCGACGTGCCGTAGGAGAACACCGGTCGTAGCTCCTCACAGTCGACCGACTCGTCGGACTCGAGGACGAACTCCTCGATCACGCCGCCGTCCTCGCTCGGGGTGCCACTCCGGCTGACCGAGTGGCCGGGGGAGTCCGCCGCGGCGGCGGCCCGAACCACCGGACACTCGTTGGGGCCGTCGACTTTCACCTCCGCGCGGATTCCGGTCGCCATCGGCCGACGTTGGATCGACCGACACGTAAACCCCTGGTTTGGTTCCCACTCGGTGGCGATCGATCGGCCGCCCCGTATAAAAAACCCCGTATATTTAGGCATCTTCTACGTGCTCCACGCGTCGAAACGGGGGGAGTAGAGAACTCATGTCCGTACTGAATCCTCAGGGTCGGTCGGGGCACGACTCGACGATAGATCCACAGACCGTCCTCTCGACGCTCGAGGACCCCGTCTGTCGGACGATACTCGAGGCAGTCACCGAGGAGTGGCTGACGGCTCCAGAGATCTCGGAGCGGTGTGACGTGCCCTGTTCGACGACCTACCGGAAAGTCGAGCAACTCGCCGAGAGCGGCCTCATCGAGGAGTCGATCCGGATCAGTTCGACCGGCCACCACGCCACCGGCTACCGGACGGCGTTCGAGGACATCACCATCGGCGTCTCCGACGGCGGCGACCTCGAGGTCGACGTCTCCCGGGCTCCCGCGGCGGGTGCGGCGGCCGACTGACGGCGCCCTCGTCCGGCCCGGATTTCAAGGCCTACCCGATCCCCCTCGGTCCGGATCCTGGCCCTCGCTTCTGTCTCTGCGTCCACGTATCACGTCCTCGCGTTCTCGCCGTCGAAACCGTCAGTTTCGATCGTCCGACGTCGCTCGGCCCCGGGAACGTAACATACGCATTACCGATTTCCGGAAAATACTAAACCCGGTGGTCTTTCGTCTTCTCCTGTATGTTCCGAAAAGTCGTTTCGGCCGAACCGTCCGTCGACCACGCGATCATTGCGGGGGTGGGCCGATGAATCCCCTCGTCGCCGAGGCGATAAGCGAGGAGATCCAGGAGGCTATCGTCGCCCTCTTTGCGTTCCTCCCGGACCTGATCATGGCGATCGTGGTCCTGGCGATCGGCTACGTCGTCGGTGGCCGGCTCCAGGGGGTCGTCAGGCGGATCGGCCAGCGTGCCCGGCTGGACGAGAAAGTCCAGGGGACGGCCCTCGGGCCGCTGTTCCCGGACCGTGCCGGGGCCGTCTCCGAGGCCTTCGGCGCGATCGTCAAGTACTACGTCTTCCTGCTGGCGCTCGTGGTCGCCGCCGAGTATCTCGGTATCGGCCTGTTGACCCAGTGGCTCACCGGCGCGGTCAGCTACCTGCCGTCGCTGATCGCCGGCGTGGTGATCCTCGTCGTCGGCTTTTTCGTCGCCGACTACGTCGCGGACGTCGTCCGTCGGTCGGCGACCGTCAAGGAGGCCGGCTTCTCGGCGACGTTCGCCGCCGGCACCAAGGCGTTCCTCTACTTCATCGTCGTCGTCATCGGTCTCGAGACGATGGGCGTGGACGTGACGATCCTCTACACGTTCGCCGAGGCCTTTGCCCTCGCGCTCGCGCTGGCGTTCGCCCTCGCGATCGGTATCGCGGTCGGCTGGGGTGGCAAAGATTACGTCGCCGAGAACCTGGAGGGCTGGCTCGACAGCTCGAAAGAGATCGCGAGCGACGGTTCCGAGGAAAGCGAGTGAGCCGAAGGCCGGCGACACTCGTCGATCCCACGTAATCGCTTTCGGCAAAGCGCCCGCGAGCGGGTCCGGGCCGCGAGCTCGCGTCACAGTTCCCGGTCGCGGATCCACCCCACAGCTCCCGACTGTGGGTCCACCCCCCAATTTCCCGGCCGCGGGTCCGTCTCACAGCTCCCGATCGCTGTCCGGATTCTCGAGGTCCCACAGCAGCTCCGGCAGGAACGCCTCGAGGTTGTCGATCACTCGTCGGTCGCTCACCCCGAGGCCCTCACAGTGCTCGCGAGCGGAGTCCCGAACGCCGACGTGGAGCTCGCCCGCGTCCCGCCAGACGCCGAGGGGAAACACCGAACACCGGGTCGGCTTCCAGTCGTGTTCGAGGTGTAGCGCACAGAGGCCGTCCTCCCGGAGGAACGCACACGCCTCCCCGTCCTCGGCGACGTGTCCCTCGCGGCCTTTCGGCTCGCGGGTCACGAACTTCTCGCCGCGAAACTCCGTGGTCGTCTCCGCGAGGGTCGCCCGCGCCGCCAGCTCGATGAGGTCCCGGTCGTAGAGCAAGACGCCGTGGTGACAACACCACGTACAGTCGTCGACACACTCGAAGGTGAGCTCCGGGTCGAACTCGACGACGACCTCGCGGCCCGGGTGGACCTCGACGCGACGGGGATCGGTCGACACGGACGGAGGGAACGACCCCAGAGACAAGGCTCTTTCTCCCGGCGTCGTCCCGGGCGTGGTGACGGGCCCGTGAGGATAGGTATCAGTCGGCCCCGACCACCGCGTTCCGGAGCGTCCCGACGCCCTCGTAGGTGATCTCGACCGTGTCGCCGGGTTCGAGCAGCCCCGGGTTCGCGGGGCTGCCGAACGCGACGACGTCGCCCGGCCGAAAGGTAAAGCGCCTCGAGAGGTAGGAGACGACCTCGTAGGGATCGAAGAGCATGAGCTCGGTGTTTGCCTCCTGGCGGCGCTCGCCCGCGACGTCGGTGTGCATGTCGATCCCGGTCGGGTCGAGGTCGGTCTCGATCCAGGGGCCCAGCGGGCCGGAGCCGTCGAACGCCTTCCGGGCGGTTCGCCCCCCCTGGTCGAGCGCGTCGACGTCGTTCATGATGGTATAGCCCCGAACGATTTCGGGAACGGCTTCGGGCGCGACGTTCCGACAGCGCTCGTCGATGACGGCCGCCAGCTCGCCGGCGTAGGTGAGTTCGTCGGTGAACTCGGGGTACGGTATCGACTCCCCGTGGGCGAGCAGCGACGCCGGTGGCTTGATGAAAAAGTCCGGCTCCTCGGGCCGTTCGTACTCCATCTGCTCTAGGGTCTCGGCGTAGTTGCGTCCGACACAGTACAGGGCCGTGGGCTCACACGGCGGGAGGAGGTGTCCGTCTACTCCGACCTCGTAGCGGCCGTCCGTGGCGTGGACCACGCCGTCGGCGTAGCGGCCGGAGACCGGTCCGTCGGGCGTCGAGAGTCGTGCGAGTCGCATACCCGCCCTCTCCCGTCGTCCGGGTTAGGGATGTCGGTTCGACCGGCCCGGATGCCGGCAACTGTTGCTCGTTTCCCGGAGCCGGCCGTGAGAACGTCCCACCGATCGGATCGTCCTCAACGACGGGGATTCGGCCGGAAGCCCGCCGACGGGACGCGGTCGTCCGTCGCAGAACCGGGACAGTGTTGTCCGGGCTGATAGCCTTTTGTCCCCGGCCGTGGTGTCTCCCCGTATGTCCGAATACGACACCGACGTGCTCGTCTCCGCCGACTGGGTCGAAGAGCACATAGAGGAGTTTCAGTCCGACGACTCCGACTACCGGCTCGTCGAGATCGAGAGCCCGAGCCCGCCCGACGACGACTTCCCCTCGCTGTACGCGGAAGGGCACGTTCCGGGCGCGATCGGGCTCAACTGGGCCGAGGACCTCTCCGATACGACCCAGCGGGACATCCTGAAAAAGGACGACTTCGAGGCGCTCGCCGGGAGCGTGGGGATCGACGAGGACTCCACCGTCGTCTTCTACGGCGACGGCCACATCCCCAACTGGTTCGCCGTCTTCGCCTACTGGCAGTTCAATTACTACGGCCACGAGGACGCCCGCGTGCTGGACGGCGGGAAGGACTACTGGGTCGAGAACGGCTATCCGCTGACGACAGACGAACCCGACTTCCCGGCGGTCGAGTACGACGCGAGGGGGCCCTTCGAGAGCATCCGTGCGTACAGAGACGACGTCGACAAGGCCCGGGAGGCCGGTCTCCCGATGGTCGACGTCCGCTCGCCCGAGGAGTTCTCCGGCGAGCTGATCGCCCCGCCGGAGCTCGACGAGACCGCCCAGCGCGGCGGACACATCCCCGGCGCGTCGAACGTCCCCGTCCCGACGAACCTCCGGGAGGACGGACGGTTCCTCCCGCCCGAGGAACTCGGAGAGTTGTACGCCGACGCCGGCATCGAGGGAGACGAGTCGATCGTCACCTACTGTCGGGTCGGCGAGCGGTCGGCGATCGCCTGGTTCGCGCTCAGCGAACTGCTGGGCTACGAGGACGTCCACAACTACGACGGCTCCTGGACAGAGTGGGGGAATCTGATCCGCGCGCCGATAGAGAAGGGCGAGGGTGGCGAGTGAACGAAGTGAACGAGCCACCCTCGAGAATGCGAACGGGAAGCGAAGCGACGGTTACGACCCGTTCGTGATCGTGGTGTGAGCCCCGATGAGCGCACCGGCGAGGTCGAGTTCCTCGATGGTGGTCCCCTCGTCGATGATCGACCGGCGGATGTCGCCGTTTCTGACCGTCGCGTCGGGGAAGATCACCGAGTAGTCGACGTGGCTGTTCTCGAGGGTCGCCCCCGGCATCACGTGGACGTTCTCGCCGATCGTGACGTTCTCGAGGGTGGCGCTCTCGGCGATCAGCGAGTCGCCGTCTAAGTGCCAGCCGACGGCGTCGAGATAGCTCTCGGGGGTGCCGATGTCGAACCACGCCCCCTCGAAGGTGAAGGCGTAGGTCGGCTCGCGCGCCTGGAGCCACTGGACGAACCAGCCGGGCTCGTCGGGGTTGTTGCCGTCGTCGAGATACGTCGAGAGCAAGGATAGCGACTCCCGGGGGAATCCATAGCAGGCGATCGAGACGAGCGTGCTCTTCGGATCGTCGGGTTTCTCCTGGAAGTCGACGACGCGGTCGCCCGCCAGCTCGACGAGCCCGTAGGATTTGGCCCGTTCGCGGGAGCCGACGTCGTAGGCGGCGAGCGTCGGGGCCTCCCGCTCTTGGAAGTAATCGAGGAAGTCGGCGACGTCGAAACTGATCAGGTTGTCGCCGGCGATCACGAGCAGATCGTCGTCGATCCCCTCGCGGTCGATCAGCTGGGCGAGCGCGCCGACGACGCCGAACTTCTCTTCTTCCTCGGTGGTCTCCTCGACCGAGAGGGTCGGCTTCTCGAACTCGCGTTCGGAGAGGTGGACCTCGAAGTCGGGGGCGAACCGCTCGTTCGTGCTGACGTAGACCTCCTCGATCCGGTCGTCGGCCTCGAGCTCCGTGAAGATGCGGTCGACGACCGTCGAGTCGCCGATCGGGAGGAACATCTTCGGCCGGTGTCTGGTGATCGGCCACATCCGGGTCGCGTATCCGCCGGCGAGCACGACGGCCTTCATCGTCCCGGCGTTGGAGTGGGTCCGATAAGTTCTTTCTCCTTGCGTCGTCCCGTCAAGGATATACGCCGATCGTTCGAAGGTCGGGTATGCGAGTCGAGTTCGACGAGGATACCTGCATCGGGATGTACCAGTGTGTCGCCGAGTGGGACGGCTTCGAACGGGACAAGACGGCGGGGAAGGCGATCCTCCTCGACGGCGAGGAGGTAGAAGACGGGGTGTTCGCCCGCGAGATCCCCGCCGACGCCGAACTCGACGCGAAGTTCGCCGCCCGGACCTGCCCCGTCGACGCGATCACGATCTACGACGACGACGGCGAACAGCTGATCCCGTAGCCCGAACGGAGTTTCGCCGGCAAGTTCGGTCCGTCCGGGCCGATTACGGGACCCGTCCGGGTGGATCGTGGGGGACGGACGGGCCCATTGCGGGCTCCGAACGGATTCGAGCCACCGGAAACGGATGGGTTCGAGCCACCGGAAACGGATGGGGTCGAGCCACCGGAAACGAACGGGTTCAAGCGACCGGGGTCCCAACGGCCGGACGTGGAAGCGACCGCACGCGACCGCGTCGTCCTCGCCGGCGTCGTCTTCGCCGTGTTGTTCTCACAGCTGTTGCTCTACCCCGGCGTGGGGACGCTGGTCGTGACCCTCGGCGCCGACGTCTCCACCTCGGGGCTCGCGGCGACGACGATCTCCGCGAGCATGTGGTTTCTCGTGGCCGAGTTCTCCGCCTACGTCGCGTTCGTCGGCGTCTGGGGCGTCCTCAGCGACGCCGCCGGCCGGCGGACGCCGTTCATCCTCGCGGGCGCGCTCGGCGGCGCCGTCGGCTACCTCGCGCTCGCGGCGACGCCGGTCGTCGGCTCGGTCCCGTTCGAGGGCGTCCTCGTCCTCCGGGTCCTCCAGGGGGCGATGACGGTCGGGGCGTTCTCGCTGACCGTGACGATGCTCATGGACCTCGACGGCGGCCACGGTCGGAACATGGGCGCCGCGGGGATCGCCATCGGGCTCGGCGCGGCCCTCGGCGCGCCCGTCGGCGGTGGACTGACCGAGATCGATCCGCTGGCGCCGCTTCTCGTCGCTGCCGCGTTGCTCGTCGTCGTCGGCGGACTCGTCGTCACCGTCCCCGACCGGGCGCCGGCCGAACGCCGGACCGTCCGGGCCGTCCTCGACGGACTCCGCCGACGGCCGACGCTGACGGTGCCGTACGCCTTCGGCTTCGTCGACCGGATGACCGCCGGCTTCTTCGCGCTCGTGGGCACCCTCTACTTCCAGGACGTCTTCGGGCTGGGACCGGGGGAGACGGGGCTCGTACTCGCGGCCTTCTTCGCGCCGTTCGCCCTCCTGCAGTATCCGATGGGGGTGCTCTCGGACCGGGTCGGTCGGCTCGCACCGATGGTCGGGGGCTCCGTCCTCTACGGTCTCGGCATCCTGGCGGTCGGCGCCTCGCCGACGGTCGCCGTCGCGGTCGCGGCGATGACCGCCGTCGGCGTGCTGGGTGCGCTGGTCGCGCCGGCGACGATGGCGCTGGTGACCGACATCGCCGACGACGGCCAGCGGGGGGTGGCGATGGCCGGCTTCAACCTCGCCGGCAGCCTCGGCTTTCTCGGTGGCTTCCTCGTCGGCGGCACGGTCGCGGACGTCCGGGGGTACGACGCCGCCTTCCTCGTCGTCGGTGGACTCGAAATCGTCGTCGCGGCCCTGGCCGTCCCCGCGCTGGTGTGGTTCGGCCTCACCGGGGTTCCCGTCAGCCGGGCGTGACGCATTCCGTGTGGTAAAAAGGAAACCGACACGTTCGGTCCCGCAAACACCCGCCGTCTCGCAGGCACCTCCGTAGATGAACGCGTTCTGGTACGTCTCGAACGGAGTCCGCGCTCGAACACCGAATTTCGCCTCGAGAGCCGTCCTCCGAGCCG
>LKMJ01000917.1_pt1 | contig 24796 bp, 20 predicted proteins | sample 643391 | NCBI WGS metagenome assembly LKMJ01 (sample SAMN04112250, study PRJNA286221) | soda lake metagenome | biome: soda lake; feature: Kulunda Steppe; material: water; isolation source: sample PL-Br10 brine of Picturesque Lake | place: Russia: Kulunda steppe | collected 2010-07 | reverse complement strand
TTTCGCGAGAGCGCCTGGGCGCTGGTGCGCCGCGGGCCGCTGGAGTAGCGGCAGGCGTTACATCCAGATGCAACGAGGGCGCCCGGTGGGCGCCCTCGTTGCGTTGGCGTGTTCGAACGTGGCCGATCGCTTACCGCGCCAGCAGCTGGCCCAGCTCCGGGTCCCGGAAGGCACGGTCGAGGCCGTCGGAGAGCAGGTCGTTGATCATGCGGGCGTTGGTGTCGCGATCCGGACGCACGGCAAAGCTCTGGGTGCGTCGAGAGGTATAGGTGCCGGTGTAGGTGTTGCCGCTGTTGACCGCCTCGGCGATGAGCACCGACTCCAGGCGTGCCTCGTCGATTACCGGCCGGCTCTGGCCGCGCTCGTATCCCAGGTGCTCCAGGGTGAGGGTCAGGCTGGGGCGCCCCGGTGCATTCTCGGAAGTGGGGCTGAAGCCCATGTCGCGCACTGCGCGCTCCGCTTCGCGCTGCAGGTGCGGCACCAGCTCGTGGGCGTTTACCGTGATGGTGGCCGTCGACATGGCGCTGCCGGTGCGGGTGCCGATCACTTCGCTGTCGCGGCCGTCGACGGCTATTACGGTGACCGCCTGGCCGCTGCCGGTGACCGGCACCTCGGCGCTGCGCTGGGGGTTGAGCTGCAGATAGTGGGGGCTGGCACAGGCGGCGAGCAGTCCGGCGGTCAGCAGTCCCGCGCAGAGTCGAAGCAGGAGGCTGGAGAGGGTGCGGTGACGCTGCATGGGGGATCTCTCTGGGCGACGAAGTCAGGCATACGAGAAGCATTATATCTCTTAGCGCCAGGCCTCGGAATTGCTCGGGCAGGGGCTGTGCCTCAACGGTACACTGAAGGGATGGCCGCATGACGACTTCTGTTTGCTGGTTCAGCCCGTTGGAGAAGAGCGATGATCCGTCCCGCCGTCCCCCAGGAGATTCCGCAGCTGGCCGATATCTGGCTGCGCGCCTCGCGTCGGGCCCACGACTTCATCCCCGCAGCCTACTGGGAGGCGCACCTCGATGCCATGGCCGACGAGCGTCTGCCCGACGCCGACGAGCTGCTGGTGCTGGAGGTGGAGGGGCGTGTGATCGGTTTTGCCGCCCTCAACGGTGAGCATCTCGAGGCGCTGTTCGTCGACCCGGAGTTGCAGAGCTACGGTCACGGCTCACGCCTGATGGCCCACGCCATGGCTCATCATCCACGGCTGTCCCTGTGTGTCTTCTCCCGCAACGTGCGCGCCGTCTCCTTCTACCGGCGCCTGGGCTTTCAGGTGGTCGAGGAGCGTCTCGAACCGTCCACCGGCGAAGCGGAGACCCTGATGGTCTGGCAGCCGTGAACCCCATGATCTGGGCGTCTGATCAGCCGCGCGAGCCAAAAATCACGTGCGGCTGAACCGGTAGCGTAGCCTGGGCAGCGAGCGGGCAACCGGCGGCAGGCGGGTCGCCATTATCAGCGCCGCCAGAACGGCATACATCACCCACTCGCCCAAGTCTGCCCGTACCACCCAGAAGAAGTGCAGCAGAACCAGCCCGAGGATGGGGTAAGAGAGCCTGTGCAGCGGCTTCCAGCGCTTGCCCAGTCGCCGCATCGCCCAGCGATTGGACGTGGCACCCAGCACGGCAAGGCCAATCAACGCCAGCGTGCCGACGATAATGTAGGGCCGCTTCACCAGCTCGCTAGCCAGCAGCGACCAGTCAAGCCCCAGAATGAACAGAGCGTAGCTGGCCATGTGCAGGGTGGCGTAGGCGAGTGTCCAGAGGCCAAGCTGCCGCCGGATCAGTGCAAAGCCCTTCCAGCGCGTAAGCTTGGTCAACGGCGTCAGGCTCAGGGTGAGTAGCAGCATCCAGAGCGCGCCAATGCCGATATTCAGCAGCAGGTAGCGACCCGGCTCGGGGCCGGCGGCATTGACGGCAACTTGCCACCCCCACACCAACAGCGGTGTGAGCGCCGCCAGGAATACGCCTACCCGCCAGAGCAACCATAAGCGCTGCGCTGGCATCAGTAATTTGTCCTCAAATCCAACCCCGCATACAGTTCGGCGACGTCGTCGGCGTAACCGTTGAACATCAGCGTATCCATGGTGTTGGGTCGGAAGAGGCTGTTGGGCAATCGACGCTCCGTGGCTTGGCTCCAGCGGGGGTGGTCGACCTGGGGGTTTACATTGGCGAAGAAGCCGTACTCATTGGGGGCGATGAGCTGCCAGGAATTGACCGGTTGCTCTTCTACCAGAGAGATCCGCACGATCGACTTGATGCTCTTGAAGCCGTATTTCCAGGGCACCACCAGGCGAAGGGGAGCACCGTTCTGATTGGGCAGTTCACGACCATACATGCCCATGGCGAGCAGTGTCAGAGGGTGCATGGCTTCGTCCATGCGCAGACCTTCCACGTAGGGCCAATCGATCAGCGAGAATGATGAGCGCTGCCCCGGCATCTGTTCCGGGTCGACGAGGGTTTCAAAGCGGACGTAGTTGGCCTTGCTGGTGGGCTCGGCGCGCTTGATCACCTCTGCCAGGGGCATGCCCAGCCAGGGAATGACCATCGACCAGGCCTCCACACAGCGCAGGCGGTAGATGCGCTCCTCGAACTGCGATGGCCTGGCGATGTCCTCGAGAGAAAAACGGCCCCCGTTGTTGACCTCGCCATCCACCACCACACTCCAGGGCTCGGTCTTCAAACTGCCTGCACGGCGTGCAGGATCCGTCTTGCCAGAGCCAAACTCGTAGAAGTTGTTGTAGCCGCTGGCGTCATCGAAGGGGGTCAGCGAGTCTTTTTCGGGGTCGCGCGGGGTGACGGCTTTCCACTCGGTTGCGCTGATCTTTTCCTTCAGCCATGCCGGGGCGTTGCCCTCGGGGACATCCGAGTAGTCGGCATTGGCACGCACGCTGCCGGAAATGGCAAGCCCCGCGCCCAACCCCGCGACACCACCCATGAACCGTCTACGCGAGAGGTAGATGGACTCCGGCGTTACGTCGGATTCGTGCAGGTCGCTCGGTTTGGCGATCTTGATCAACATCTGGTATCTCCTGCTGGAGAGAAATGCTCCGGATGATGAGAGAGACCGCCGTATATCCAGCAAAGTTCACCGATGTGTCCCGGGCCCGGTCCGGGCCATTCCTGGATGACGTTTCCAACGAGCCCGGTGGTCGGCTGTGGTCCGTCGGCAGCGCTGAGACGCCCTCAGGCCGCGTCGGCGGTGGCCATTACCGCTCGCTCGGGTTGGCCGGCGGGAAATCGGTGCCAGCGGCGCGGCACGGCAAATAGCCGCTGACCGCGACGCAGATCGAGCTGCTCGTAGTCGGCGTGGCGCACCGTGGCCAGCCAGGGCTCCCCCAGCCAGTCCGCCTCGAGTTCCACACGCACCTCGGCTCCCACCGGGGAGATCGCGGTAACGGTCACCGGCAGCCGTGCCTCCGCCGTCGGCGTCTGTGCCAGGCGCACCTCGTGGGGACGCAGCAGCAGCTCCTCGGTGCCGTCCGGCAGTTCCACCGAGAGGCGTGCCTCGCCGCAGGTCAGCACCCCGTCGCGTACCTCGCCCTCCAGATGGTTCACGTCCCCCAGGAACTCGAAGACGAAGCGATTGGCCGGGGCCCGGTAGACCGCATCCGGCGTGTCGATCTGCTCGATGCGCCCGTTGCTCATCACTGCCACGCGATCGGAGAGCTCCAGGGCCTCCTCCTGGTCGTGGGTCACGAAAATGCTGGTGAAGCCCAGCTCGTCGTGCAGGTGGCGCAGCCAGCGGCGCAGGTCCTGCCGCACCTTGGCGTCCAGGGCGCCGAAGGGTTCGTCGAGCAGCAGCACATCGGGACGCAGTGCCAGGGCGCGCGCCAGCGAGACGCGCTGCTGCTGACCGCCGGAGAGCTGGGCCGGGTAGCGGTTGGCGAGCTGCTCGAGCTGCACCATCTCCAGCAGGCGGTGCACCCGGGCGCGGATCTCCCCGCTGGTGGGACGATGCTTGCGCGGCATCACGGTGAGCCCGAAGGCCACGTTGTCAAACACCGTCATGTGGCGAAACAGGGCATAGTGCTGGAAGACGAAACCGACGCGCCGGTCGCGCACGTGCACGTCGGTGACGTCGCGGTCGCCGAAGCGTATTCGCGCGCCGCTGTCCGGATCGGCGTTCTCCAACCCGGCGACGATCCGCAGCAGGGTGGTCTTGCCGGAGCCGGAGGGGCCGAGCAGACCGATCAGCTCGCCGTCGTGGATATCGAGATTTACCGGCTCCAGTGCCCGGGTGCGCTGACGCCCGACGTCAAAGTGCTTGCCGATGTTGTGCAGGCTAATACTCATGCGTGAGCCTCCTGGCGCGCGGCGCGCCATTCCAGTCCGGCCTTGGCGGCCAGGGTGAGCAGGGCGATCAGGGCCAGCAGAGCGGCGCTGGCGAAGGCCCCCACGGTGTTGTAGTCCTGGTATAGCTGCTCCAGGTGCAGCGGCAGGGTGTTGGTCTGGCCGCGGATGGCCCCCGAGACCACCGAGACGGCGCCGAACTCGCCCACCGCCCGTGCGTTGGTGAGGATCACCCCATAGAGCAGCGCCCAGCGGATATTGGGCAGGGTCACCCGACGAAAGATCGTCCAGCCTGGCGCGCCGAGGGTCACGGCGGCTTCCTCTTCCCGGGACCCCTGCGCCTGCATCAGCGGGATCAGCTCCCGGGCGACGAAGGGGCAGGTGACGAAGATGGTCACCATCAGGATCCCCGGCCAGGCGAACATCAGCTGGATGTCGTGGCCGTCTAGCAAGCCGCCCAGCCAGCCGTTGCGGCCATAGAGCAACAGATAGATCAGGCCCGCCACCACCGGTGAAACCGCGAAGGGAATGTCGATCAGGGTCTGCAGCACGCGCCGGCCCGGGAACTGGAAGCGGGTCACCAGCCAGGCCAGTGCCACGCCGAATACCAGGCAGACGGGAATGGTCAGCACGGTGATGAACAGGGTCAGGCCGATGGCCGCCACGGTGTATTCGTTGCTGACGTTGGTCCAGAAGACCGCCATGCCCTGGGCGAAGGCCTGGGCGAAGATCGCCACCAGCGGCAGCAGCAGAAAGAGTGCCGACAGCGCCACGGCGGCGAGGATCAGGCCCCGGCGCACCGCCGGGGCATCACCGATACGTTGCATCAGCCGCCTCCTCCATGCAGGCGCTTGATGAAGCGCCCCTGCCAGATGTTGATGGCCAGCAGAAGTGCCAGTGAGACGAACAGCACCACCGAGGCGATGGCCGAGGCGCCGGCATAGTCGTACTCCTGCAGGCGCACGAAGATCATCAGCGCGGTGATCTCGGTCTCGTAGGGCATGTTGCCGGCGATGAAGATGATCGCCCCGAACTCTCCCAGCGAGCGCACGAAGGCAAGGCCCGTGCCGGTCACCAGAGCCGGCCAGAGGTGGGGGAGGATCACCCGGCGGAAGGCGGTGCCGTCGTTGGCCCCCAGGGTCAGCGCGGCCTCGTCCACCTCCACCGGCAGGTCCTCGAGCACCGGCTGCACCGTACGCACCACGAAGGGAATGCTGGTGAAGGCCATGGCCAGGGCAATACCCACCCAGGTGTAGGCCACCTGCAGTCCCAGCGGCTCCAACAGCCGACCCATCCAGCCGTTGCTGGAGTAGAGGGTGGCGAGGGTGATGCCGGCCACCGCCGTGGGCAGGGCGAAGGGCAGGTCCATCAGCGCATCGAGCAGGCGCTTGCCGGGAAACTCGTAGCGCACCAGCACCCAGGCCAGCAGCAACCCGAAGGCACCGTTGACCAACGCCGCCACGGCGGCGGCGCCGATGGTGACCGTGTAGCTGGCCACCACCCGGCCGTCGCTGATGATCGCCCAGTACTCGGCCAGGCTGAGCCCGGCCAGCTGGCCGAACAGGCCGGTCATCGGCAGCAGCAGCACCAGCGAGATGAACAGCAGGCTCACCCCCAGGGATAGGCCGAACCCCGGCAGCACCCGCTTGGGGGCGCTGCCGATGGCGAAGGGGAGGGCGCGGGTGCTCATGGGTGTGACTCGTCTCCTCGTGGGGCTCAGCGGCGCTGCAGCTGGTCGAGCAGGCCGCCGCTCCCGAAGTGGGTCTCCATGGCCTGATCCCAGCCGCCGAAGATATCCTCGACGCGCAGCAGCTCGGTCTCGGGGAAGAGATCGGCAAACTCCTCGACCACCGCCTCGTGGTGGACGCGGTAGTTGAATCCGGCCAGGGTGCGCTGGGCCTCCTCGCTGTAGAGGTACTCCACGTAGGCCTGAGCCAGGTCGAGGGTGCCGTTGCGCTCGGCGTTGGGCTCGACCACCGCCACCGGGAATTCGGCCAGGATGCTGATCGGCGGCACGATCACCTCATAGTCGTCGCTGCCGTATTCCCCGCGGATGTTGTTGACCTCGGACTCGAAGCTGATCAGCACATCGCCCAGGCCGCGCTCGATGAAGCTGGTGGTGGCGCCGCGGCCGCCGGTGTCGAACACCGTCACGTTGCGCAGGAAGGTGCGCATGAAGTCCCGGATCTGCTCCTCGTCGCCGTCGAAATGCTGGTCGGCGAAGCCCCAGGCGGCCAGATAGGTGTAACGGCCGTTGCCGGAGGTCTTGGGGTTGGGGAAGACCAGGCGCACGTCCTCACGGGCCAGATCGTCCCAGCTCTCGATGCCCTTGGGGTTGTCCTTGCGGACAAGGAAGGCGGTGGTGGAGTAGTAGGGCGAGGCGTTGTTGTCGAATGCCTGCTGCCACTCCTCGGCGACCAGGCCTTCGTCGGCCAGGACCTGGACGTCGGTGACCTGGTTGTAGGTCACCACGTCGGCGCGCAGCCCCTGCATGATGGCCCGAGCCTGGGCGGAGGAACCGCCGTGGGACTGGCTGACGGCCACCTCCTCGCCCTGGCTCTCCTGCCAGTGGGCGATGAACTCGGGATTGATCGCCGAAAACAGCTCGCGGGCAATATCGTAGGAGGAGTTGAGCAGCTCGCGCTCGGCCGCCTGGACCGGGCCGGCCAGACCGGCGCCCAGGGCGATGGCAAGCAGTGAACGCTGGAAGAGAGGACGCAGGGTCATGGGGGTTGCTCCGGAAATCGTTGTCAATGCCGAGAGGTTAAGTGCGGTCAATAGTAATTACAACGGTATTTTTTATTCTATTTTGGACTATGCCTGTGCGAAGGCGCCGCCGTCCCCCACGCTGCCGTCGTGCTGCGGCTCTGCTAGAATGCGCTCTCTCTGCAAGCGACCGCCTGGACCCTCCCATGACCGATGCGACCCGCGACTTCCTGATCGCTCCCTCGATCCTCTCTGCAGATTTCGCGCGCCTGGGCGCCGAGGTCGACGACGTGCTGGCCTCCGGTGCCGATATCGTGCACTTCGACGTAATGGACAATCACTACGTGCCCAACCTGACCATCGGGCCCATGGTCTGCAAGGCGCTGCGCAAGCATGGTGTCACCGCTCCCATCGACGTGCACCTGATGGTCAAGCCGGTGGATCGGCTGATCGGTGACTTCATCGATGCCGGAGCCAGCATCATCACCTTCCATCCCGAGGCCTCGGACCACGTCGACCGTTCCCTGCAGCTGATCCGCGACGGCGGATGCCAGTCGGGCCTGGTGTTCAACCCGGCCACCCCGCTGTCGCATCTCGACTACGTGATGGACAAGGTCGACATGGTGTTGCTGATGAGCGTCAACCCTGGCTTCGGCGGTCAGTCGTTTCTGCCCGGCACCCTGGACAAGCTGCGCGAGGCGCGCCGACGCATCGACGCCTCCGGCCGCGACATTCGCCTGGAGATCGACGGCGGGGTCAAGGTGGACAACATCGCCGAGATCGCCCGTGCCGGGGCCGATACCTTCGTGGCCGGCTCGGCGATCTTCAAGGCCCGCAACGCCGCCGACCCGCATCGTTACGACGGCGTGATCCGCGACTTCCGCGCCCAACTGGCCGGGGTACGCTGACGCCGTGAACGAACCTCGTCCCGAGGCTGCACTGCCGATCTGGCACCTTTACCTGCTGGAGACGGCAGGTGGCGCCCTCTATACCGGTATCACCACCGACGTCGAGCGACGCCTGACCGAGCACGCCACCGGCCGCGGTGCCAAGGCGCTGCGCGGCAAGGGGCCCCTGCGCCTGCGCCACCGGGAACCGGTGGGCAGCCAAGGTGAGGCACTGCGCCTCGAGGCCGAGATCAAGCGGCTATCCGCCGTGCGCAAGCGGGCCTGGTTGGCGACACGCCAGACCGTGGTAGGCGATCAAGGACAGCAAGGAGAAAGCATGCACCCCCTTCTCGTCGACATCGAACTGGTGGCCTTCGATCTGGACGGCACCCTGATCGATTCGGTGCCCGACCTGGCCCTGGCCGTGGACGCCGCCCTGGTCGATCTTGGCCTGCCCGCCGCCGGCGAGGCGAGGGTGCGCGACTGGGTCGGCAACGGCTCGCTCAAGCTGATGGAGCGGGCTTTGAAGCACGCTGCAGATGGCGGTAACGGCGAGGCTTGTACCAGCGAGGCGCCGGGGACCGATCACAGAGGGGGTCCTATGCCAGGGATGGCATCGGTAGCGCCCAGGGAGGGGTTCACAGCGCCCCCTCGGAGATCGGTCGCCGGAAAAGCCTCGCTTGGAACCAATGGTCAGGTCGAAGAGGCGTTACTAGAGCGCGCCCACACCGCTTTTCTCGAGCACTATGGCCGCGACCCCGGTGCCCATACCCGGCTCTATCCCGGCGCGCGGGAGTGCCTTGATGCCCTGCGCGAGCGCGGCCTGCCGCTGGCCTTGGTCACCAACAAGCCTCATGCCTTCATTGCCCCGCTGCTGGAGGGGTTGGGGCTTGGCAAGCATTTCTCGCTCTGCCTCGGCGGAGACAGCTTGCCCGAGAAGAAGCCCCATCCGGCGCCGCTCCTGTACGTGGCGGCTCACTTCCATGTGGCACCCGAGGCCTGCCTGATGGTGGGAGACTCCCGTCACGATATTGCCGCGGGCAAGGCGGCGGGGTTTCGCACCCTGGCCGTGCCCTACGGCTACAATCACGGCGAGCCGGTGCGCCAGACCGGCCCTGATGGCGTGGTTGAATCGCTTGCGGAACTCGTTTAACGTGATTTCGGCTAATGCTATAAGCGCGGCCTTATCAATATGTTATTGCTATAACAAGTGGAAGCCTCTCGATGAAAAGCCGTACCCGACCGAATGCCCGCCTTGCCTTCGGCGGCTGGCGTTGGTGACGCTTTTCCCATATTGAGCCGCGGTGCTTGCCCCCGCTGAGCTACGCCGCCCTGCGCCCATTGCCAACCCGTTTCACCGAGGATTCCCGGGCATGATGACCCCCGAACGCTTCCGCGAGCTGGCCGACGCCGGCTACAACCGCATCCCGGTCACCCGCGAGGTGCTGGCCGACCTCGACACGCCGCTTTCTACCTATCTCAAGCTGGCCAATGCCCCCTGGACCTTCCTGCTGGAGTCCGTGCAGGGTGGCGAGAAGTGGGGACGCTATTCGATCATCGGCCTGCCCAGCCGCGAGCGCATCGAGGTGCGCGGCTTCACCGTGCGTCACTACGTGGATGACGAGCTGCAGGGCGCGGCCGAAGTGGAGGACCCGCTGGCCTGGATCGAGCAGTTCCAGGCGCGCTTCAAGGTGCCACGCCTGGACGACCAGCCGCGCTTCGACGGGGGCCTCGTGGGCTACTTCGGCTACGACACCATCCGCTACATCGAGCCGCGCCTGCGCAGCCCGGCCGTCGCCGCCAAGCCCGACCCCCTGGGGGTGCCGGATATCCTGCTGATGGTGTGCGACGAGCTGGTGGTCTTCGACAACCTCTCCGGGCGCCTGGCGCTCTGGACCCATGCCGACCCTGCCGAGCCCGAGGCCTATTTCCGGTCCACTCAGCGCCTGGAAGAGCTGGAGATCCGCCTGCGCAGCGCTACCCTCAACACCATCAGCCCCGGCACCGGTGGCGCTGCGATAGAGGAGGGCGACTTCACCTCCGGCTTCACCGAGGCGGGCTTCAAGGCCGCGGTGGAGACCATCAAGGAGTACGTGCTGGCCGGCGACGTCATGCAGTGCGTGCCCTCCCAGCGCATGTCGATTCCCTACCGCGCCGCGCCGCTGGACCTCTACCGCGCCCTGCGCAGCCTCAACCCTTCGCCCTACATGTTCTTCCTCGATCTCGGCGATCATCAGGTGGCCGGCTCCTCGCCGGAGATCCTGACCCGCCTGGAGGAGGGCGAGGTGACGGTGCGGCCCATCGCAGGCACCCGCAAGCGCGGGCGCAATGAGGAGGAGGACCGGGCGCTGGAGGCGGAGCTGCTGGCCGATCCCAAGGAGCGCGCCGAGCACCTGATGCTGATCGATCTCGGCCGCAACGACGTGGGGCGCATCAGCGAGACCGGCTCGGTGAAGGTCACCGAGGAGATGGCGGTGGAGCGCTACTCCCACGTCATGCATATCGTCTCCAACGTCACCGGCCGGCTCAAGCCGGGGCTGACCGCCATGGACGCCCTGCGCGCCACCTTCCCGGCGGGCACCGTCTCCGGGGCGCCCAAGATCCGGGCGCTGGAGATCATCGACGAGCTCGAGCCGGTCAAGCGCGGCATCTACTCCGGGGCGGTGGGCTATCTCTCCTGGCACGGCAACATGGACACCGCCATCGCCATCCGCACCGCGGTGATCAAGGATGGCCAGCTGCACGTCCAGGCCGGCGCCGGCATCGTCGCCGACTCCGTGCCCGAGATGGAGTGGCAGGAGACCCTCAACAAGGGAAGGGCGCTGTTCCGCGCCGTGGCCATGGCCGAGCGCGGCCTGGACAACCTCGAATAAGGCGCCGGAGAGAGACCCATGAAAGTCTGCATGATCGACAACTATGACAGCTTCACCTTCAACGTGGTGCAGTACCTGGGGGAGCTGGGCGCCGAGGTGGCGACCCACCGCAACGACGCCATCACCCTCGAGCAGATCGAGGCCATGGCGCCGACGCACCTGGTAATCTCCCCGGGGCCCTGCACCCCCAATGAGGCAGGTGTTTCCATGGCGGCCATCCGCCACTTCGCCGGGAAGCTGCCGATTCTCGGGGTCTGCCTGGGCCACCAGGCCATCGGCCAGGTCTACGGCGGAGAAGTGGTGCGCGCCCCCCAGGTGATGCACGGCAAGACCTCGCTCATCCGCCATGCCGGCCAGGGGGTGTTCGAGGGGCTAGACGATCCTCTCGAGGTGACCCGCTATCACTCTCTGGTGGTGGCTGGGGACTCGCTGCCCGCGTGCCTGGAAGTGACCGCCTGGACCGACGACGACGACGTCACCCCTGGTCTGATCATGGGGCTGCGCCACCGCGAGCTCGACGTGGAGGGTGTACAGTTTCACCCCGAGTCTATCCTCACCCGCCAGGGCCATGAGCTGCTGGCCAACTTTCTGAAACGCCATGCGTAGGCGCCGCTGAGCCGAGCCTGCGTCGAGGAGATCGACTATGCAGATGCGAGATGCCCTCGGTGCCCTGATGCGCCGCGAAAATCTGAATTTCGCCGAGACCCATGAGGTGATGCGCCAGATCATGACCGGGGAGATCAGCGATGCGCTGATTGCCGCCTTCCTGATGGGCATGGCCATGAAGGGCGAGACCGCCGAGGAGATCAGCGCCGCCGCCCAGGTGATGCGCGAGCTGATGAAGCCGGTACAGCTTCCGCCTCGGCTGGAACACGTGGTGGACATCGTCGGCACCGGCGGCGATGGCGCCAACCTGTTCAACGTCTCCACCGCGGCGAGCTTCGTGGTGGCCGCCGCCGGCGGCCACGTGGCCAAGCACGGCAATCGCGGGGTGTCCTCCTCGTCGGGCAGCGCCGATCTCTTCGCCGTGGCCGGTATCCACCTCGACCTCGACGCCGAGCAGGTGGCGCGCTGCATCACCGAGGTGGGGGTGGGCTTCATGTTTGCTCCCAATCATCACCCGGCCATGCGCTACGCCGTGGGGCCGCGGCGGGAGATGGGTGTGCGTACCCTGTTCAACATCCTGGGGCCGTTGACCAATCCCGCCGGCGCTGCCAATCAGGTACTGGGGGTCTACGACCCGGCGCTGGTGCCACTGATGGCCGACGTGCTGCGCCGCCTGGGCAGCCGCCACGTGCTGGTGGTGCACGCCGAGGATGGCCTGGACGAGATCTCCCTGGCCCAGCCCACCCTGGTGGCCGAGCTCCGGGACGGTGAAGTTCACGAGTACGTCATCACCCCGGAAGAGATGGGCATTGCCCGTCAGTCGCTGGACACGCTGCGAGTGAAGTCCGCCGAGGACAGCCTGCGCCTGGTGGAGCAATCCCTGGTGGGCGAGGGTCCAGCGGCGGATATCGTCGCCCTCAATGCCGGCGCGGCGCTCTATGTCTCGGGCGTGGCCGACACCCTCAAGGAAGGGGCAGCCCTGGCCCAGGATGCCCAGGCCTCGAAGCTGCCCCTGGAGAAACTCAGGGAGCTGGCCAACTTCACCCGCGTCTTCCTGCAGTGAGCGCATCTCCCTCTCTGGGCACCCCTCTCTGCGCACCCCTACAAGGAGCTAACCGATGAGCGCATCCCCGGGGGCGACCCCCACCATTCTGACCCGCATCCTCCGTCGCAAGGATGAGGAAGTGGCAGAGCGCTCCCGCGCCGTGTCCGAGGCCGAACTGCTGCGCCTGGCCGCCGAGCAGAGCGCACCGCGCGGCTTTGTCGATGCCATGAACCGCCGGATCGCCGAAGGTGATCCGGCGGTGATCGCCGAGGTCAAGAAGGCCTCGCCCTCCCGGGGGGTGATCCGCGAGGATTTCCGTCCCGGCGAGATCGCCGCCAGCTTCGCCGCCGGCGGCGCGGCCTGCCTCTCGGTGCTCACCGACGCTGACTTCTTCCAGGGTCATGAGGACTACCTGATCGAGGCCCGCGAGGCCTGCGACCTGCCGGTGATCCGCAAGGACTTCATCACCCACGGCTACCAGGTCAGCGAGGCGCGCGCCATCGGCGCCGACTGCATCCTGCTGATCGTTGCCGCCCTGGACGATGCCAGGATGGCAGATCTGAACCGCCAGGCCGTGGAGCTGGGCATGGACGTGCTGGTGGAGGTCCACGACGCTCAAGAGCTGGAGCGGGCGCTCACGTTGGATCTCGCCCTGGTGGGCATCAACAACCGCGACCTGCACACCTTCGATACCACCCTGGACACCACGCTGGCCCTGCTGCCGCGCATTCCGGCGGGGGTCACCGTGGTCACCGAATCCGGGATCCATGTCCGTGACGACGTGCTGCGCATGCGGGAACACGACGTCAACGCCTTCCTGGTGGGCGAGGCCTTCATGCGCGAGTCCGACCCCGGTGAGGCGCTGCGCCGGCTGTTCTTCTAGTAGGGGCACAGCCTGAAATGCCGAAACGGGTAGCCCGAGCTACCCGTTTCAGTCACCCAGCCACCACTTCTCCCGGCACGCCAGAAACATGGCCATCTGTCGCGGCTCCGTTTGTCAGCGTACCGACGCCGGAGTGGCGTCGGCCTAGGGTGGAGAAGCAGCAAAAGCTAAGATGCCACGCTACCCATCACCACGCGTTTATCACCAGGCAGCCATTCAGGGTGACAGGAGAGGGTCGATGCGACTGAAACTTGGCGCAGCGCTTGAAGAGTCGCTCAGCAATTACCTGACCTTTGCGGTCATCATTGCCGCCATCCTGACCTTGCCGCTCACGATCGCTTTCATGATGGACGTGGAGCACCCCCTGATCACGGTCGCCGATTGGCTGATCTGGACGGTGTTCGTGGTCGAATATGCTTTCTACATGGCCATCTCGCAAGACCGCTGGCAGACCACGAAAGACAACTGGCTGTCGGTATTGATCATCCTGCTTTCCTTCCCGCTGCTCCACGAGATACTACAGTCCACCCGGCTGGTAAGACTTCTCCGGCCGTTGCCGCTTCTGCGCCAGTCGGCTCTGCTCCGTCAGATAGAGCTTTTTCGCCTGTCCAACGTCCGCAACGCCGGCGGCAAGGCGGCGATGACAGCGGCCAAGGAAAAGCTGGGTAAGGAACACTGGGCTGTCCGCTTCATCGTTCGCGTCGAGTACTATCGTTCACGCGTTATTACGGCGCTGCTGAAATTCGTGCCATTCGTAAAGTCCAGCACCATTCGCAAGCGGCGTCGGGAAGAGCGCGAGAAGAGCCAGGACATGAGCGAATAGGGCGCGTTCACCTTCACCCTGGCATCCCTGCAACGGCGAGATGGGCTTTCCTTGACCCGGTGCCATCTCGGGGCCTTATCCTGCCCGTCGCCCTTCAGACAACCGGTGATGTGATGTTCCGCTTCTTCGAAACCCTGGTGAATCCCTATCCCGCCGGCGAGCCCGAGACGCCGCCCCGCGGGTTGGGTGCATTCATCCTGCACTTCTCCCGGCCGGTGCTGCCGCTTTTGATCGTCATGTCGCTGCTCACCGCCCTGGTGTCGGCGGTCGAGGTGCTGTTCTTCAGCTACATGGGCGAGCTGGTCGACTGGCTAGCGACGGCCGAGCGAGAGGGCTTCTTCGCCGAATATGGCTGGCGCCTGGCCGGCATGGCGGCGCTGGTGGTGATCGGCCTGCCGCTGCTGACGCTGTTGCAGTCGTTGATCACCCACCAGAGCATCTTCGGTAACTATCCGATGATCGGCCGCTGGCTGGCGCATCGGCACATGCTCGGCCAGAGCATGGCGTTCTACCAGGACGAGTTCGCCGGCCGGGTCTCCCAGAAGGTGATGCAGACGGCGTTGGCGATTCGCGAGACGGTGATGAAGCTGATGGACTTGATGGTCTATGTGATCGTCTACTTCGCAGGCGCCATGCTGCTGATGGGCAGCGCCGAGCCTTGGCTGATGCTGCCGCTGGTGGCCTGGCTGGTGGGCTATATCGCGATCATGAAGCTGTTCGTGCCGCGTCTGCGTCAGGTCTCCATGGAGCAGGCCGATGCCCGGGCGCGGATGACGGGGCGCATCGTCGACAGCTACAGCAATATCCAGACCATCAAGCTGTTTGCCGATACCCAGCGCGAGCAGCACTATGCCCGCGATGCCATGGAGGGCTTCATGGACACGGTGCACCGCCAGATGCGCCTGGCCACCCAGCTGACGGTGAGCCTGACGCTGCTCAACTCGCTGCTGCTGGCCGGGGTGGCGGCCATCGCCATCGGCGCCTGGTATCTGCAGGCGGTGTCGCTGGGGGTGATTGCGGTGGCCATCGCGCTGGTGATGCGCATCCGCTTCATGTCCAACTGGATCCTGTGGGAGGTGGCGGGGCTGTTCGAGAATATCGGCACGGTGCAGGACGGTATCAACACTATCGCCCGCGAACCGGAGGTCAAGGACGCGCCGGACGCCCGGGCGCTGGAGGTATCGCGGGGCGAGATCCGCCTCGACGCCCTGCGCTTCGGCTATGCGCGCCCGGACGGCCAGGCGAACCCGGTTTTCGGTGGAGAGCCGAGGCGGGTCTTCGACGGCATGAGCCTGACCATCGCGTCGGGGGAGAAGGTCGGGGTGATCGGCCGTTCCGGCGCCGGGAAGTCGACTTTGGCCAACCTGCTGCTGCGTTTCTACGACCTCGAGGGAGGCCGCATCCTGATCGACGATCAGGATATCGCCGGCGTGACCCAGACCTCGCTTCGCCAGCAGATCGGCATGGTGACCCAGGACACCTCGCTGCTGCATCGCTCGCTGCGCGACAACATCCGCTACGGCAGCCCGCATGCCAGCGAAGCGGCAATATGGGAGGCGGTGCGGCGCGCCCACGCCGACAGTTTCATCGATGACCTGGTCGACGTGCAGGGACGCCGGGGGCTGGATGCCCACGTCGGCGAGCGCGGGGTCAAGCTCTCCGGCGGCCAGCGCCAGCGCATCGCCATCGCCCGGGTGCTGCTCAAGAATGCGCCGATCCTGGTGCTCGACGAGGCCACCTCGGCGCTGGATTCCGAGGTCGAGGCGGCCATTCAGGAGCAGCTCTACACCCTGATGGAGGGCAAGACGGTGATCGCCATCGCCCACCGGCTGTCGACCATCGCCATGCTCGACCGGCTGGTGGTGATCGATGAGGGGCACATCGTCGAGACCGGCACCCATGGCGAACTGCTGGCCCGGGATGGGCTCTATGCCGCGCTGTGGCGTCGCCAGTCGGGGGGCTTTCTGGGCGTGGATCTCGACGGCGAGTGACGCGGTCCCCGGTTCTCGGGGTCACCCGATACCGGAACCGAAGCCCGGCAATCCGCTCGCCGATCATCTACCGGGCCCTCGACTCCCGGAGAAATCTTCATATTTGCTTCGCTGGCGAGGTTGTTCGGCCATTTCCATGTCCCCCCGTGTCGGCCCTCATGGTCGGTCGTTCGAGATTCAACGACTGAGATTGCCAAGCCGCCCGCACGGCGGCATCGGTGGTCCGGTAAGAACTTTCTACCGTTTTTTCTATCGTTTCTTCTGGGGCGGCAGATCGGTGCACACGCCCTCGAACATTTCAGCGGCCATGCCGACCGATTCGCCCAGGGTGGGATGTGGATGAATGGTCTTGCCGATGTCGACCGGATCGCAGCCCATCTCGATAGCCAGACAGAGCTCGCTGATCAGGTCCCCGGCCTGGGTGCCGACGATGGCGCCGCCGATAATCCGATGAGTCTGTTCGTCGAACAGCACCTTGGTGAACCCTTCGTCGCGACCGTTGGCGATGGCACGACCGGAAGCCGCCCAGGGGAATACGGCCTTGCCGTACTTGATCCCTTCGGCCTTGCATTGCTCCTCGGTCTTGCCGGCCCAGGCCACTTCCGGGTCGGTGTAGGCCACCGAGGGGATCTGGCGGGCATCGAAGACGCTTTTCTGACCTGCCGCGACCTCGGCGGCGACATGGGCCTCGTGAACCGCCTTGTGGGCCAGCATCGGCTGGCCGATGATGTCGCCGATGGCGAAGATGTGCGCGACGTTGGTGCGCATCTGCTTGTCGGCGGCGATGAAACCTCGCTCGTCGACCGCCACTCCGGCGTTTTCTGCGCCGATCTTCTTGCCGTTGGGCGTGCGGCCCACCGACTGCAGGATCATGTCGTACATCTGTGGTTCGGCCGGAGCCTTGTCACCCTCGAAGCTGACCTTGAGGCCGCTCTTCTGGGCTTTCACCTCGGTGGTCCGTGTCTTGAGCATCACGTTCTCGAAGCGTGGCCTGTTGACCTTTTCCCAGACCTTGACCAGGTCGCGGTCGGCGCCGGTCATCAGACCATCGAGCATCTCGACCACGTCGATGCGACTGCCGAGACTGGAGTAGACCGTCGCCATCTCCAGGCCGATGATGCCGCCACCGATGACCAGCATGCGCTTCGGGATGGACGTCAGTTCCAGGGCGCCGGTGGAATCGACCACCCGCGGGTCGTCGGGAATGAAGGGCAGTTTCACCGACTGTGAACCGGCGGCGATGATGCACTTGTCGAACTTTATCACCTGCTTGTCGCCGGTCTGCTCCTGCCCGTCGCCGGTGGTCAGGGCAACTTCCAGGTGGTGCGGGTCGAGGAATTTTCCGCACCCGCGGACAACGTCGACCTTGCGTGCCTTGGCCATGCCGGCCAGACCCCCGGTGAGCTTGCCCACGACCTTTTCCTTCCAGCCCCGCAGCTTGTCGAGATCGATTTTCGGTTTGCCGAAGGCGACGCCGTGTTCGGCCATGCCATTGGCCGCATCGGTAACCGCCGCCACGTGCAGCAATGCCTTGGAAGGGATGCAGCCAACGTTCAGACAGACCCCGCCCAGCGTCGCATAGCGTTCCACCAGCACGGTCTTCATCCCCAGATCGGCGGCCCGGAAGGCAGCCGAGTAGCCGCCCGGGCCTGCGCCGAGCACCAGCATCTCGCACTCGATGTCGGCGCCGCCGGTATGGGTGGCCGCCTGGGGGGCGGGTGTAGCGGCCTTCGCTCCCGTCCCCTGTGCCGGGGCGGGTTGCGATGCGGAAGGTGCCCCCTCCGCTTCAAGCATCAGGATCGATGAACCTTTCGACACCTTGTCGCCGACCGATACCAGCACTTCCTTGACCTTGCCGGCCTTGGGCGCGGGCACGTCCATCGAGGCCTTGTCGGATTCCACGGTAATCAGCGGGTCCTCGGCGCGGATGGTATCGCCGGAGCGCACCAGCACTTCGATGATCGGCACATCGCTGAAATCGCCGATATCCGGCACCTGAATCTCTTCCAGGCTGCCACCGCCATAGCCGCCACCGGCATCACCGGGTGCCGCGGAGCCCACTCCTTCTCCATGCACCGCCGGTTGCGGGTCATGGTCTGCCACTCGGGATCCGGTCTCGGCCGGCTCCAGCATCAGAATGAGCGAGCCTTCGGAGACCTTGTCGCCGGTCTTGACCTTGAGCTCTCCGATCGTGCCTGACATCGGGGAGGGCACGTCCATGGAGGCCTTGTCGGTTTCCAGGGTGATCAGCGGGGCTTCGATGTCGATCGCTTCGCCCGGTGCAACCAGCACCTCGATGATCTCGACATCCTTGAAGTCACCGATGTCGGGAACCTTGATTTCAATTGCCATGGTGTCGTTTCCCCTTACATGATGATGCGCCGCATATCGGCGAGCAGGTTGGCGAAATGCACGTTGAAGCGTGCCGCGGCGGCGCCGTCGATCACCCGGTGATCCCATGACAGCGAAAGGGGCAGCACGAAGCGCCAGTCTGACTGCTTGCCGTCCGGGGATACCTGTTTCCAGTAGGAGCGGCACACGCCCATGATGGCCACTTCGGGGGCGTTGATGATGGGTGTGAAATAGAGCCCGCCGATCCCGCCCAGGGACGAAATGGTGAAACAACCGCCCTGCATCTGATCAGGCTTGAGCTTGCCGTCGCGGGCCAGCTTGGCCAGCGTTCCCATTTCCTGGGCGATCTCGACCACGCCTTTCTGGTCCGCATCGCGGATCACCGGCACCACCAGACCGTTGGGTGTGTCGGCGGCAAACCCGATGTGGTAGTACTGCTTGACAATCAGGTTGTCGCCGTCGAGCGAGGCATTGAACTCGGGGAACTGCTTCAAGGAGGCAACCGCTGCCTTGATCATGAAGGCCAGCATGCTGACCTTGATGCCCGCCTTCTCGTTAGCCTTGTTGAACTGAACCCGGAAGGCTTCCAGGTCGGTGATGTCGGCCTCGTCGTGGTTGGTGACGTGGGGAATTCTCACCCAGTTGCGATGCAGATTGGCGCCGGAGATCTTCTTGATGCGCGACAGCGGCTTGGTCTCCACCGGGCCGAACTTGCTGAAATCGACCTTGGGCCAGGGCAGCAGATCCATGCCTTCCCCGCCGCCTGGGGGTGCCGCAGCGGCCGGCTGCGCCGACGGTGCGCCGCCCTTGGCGAAGCTCTGGATGTCTTCCTGGGTGACCCGGCCCTTGAGGCCGCTCGGCGGCACGCGATTCAGATCCACTTCCAGTTCGCGAGCCAGTCGGCGAGCCGAAGGGCTGGCGTGAACCCGGCTGAAATCGGCAATCTGGCCGGTCGATGGTGCGGTGGAGGCTGCGGCTGAGGGAGCGGAGGGGGCAGCCGCGGGCTGGGGTATCTTCTCTGCTTCGCTGGGAGGCGCCGCGCTCTTGTCCTCCGCTGCCGTTTCTCCCGCCCCGGCTGCGCTCTCCAGCATCATGATCGTCGAACCTTCGGAGACCGAGTCGCCGAGCTTGACCCTGACCTCCTTGACCGTCCCCGCCATGGGCGCGGGCACGTCCATGGAGGCCTTGTCGGACTCCACGGTGATCAGTGGGTCCTCAGCCTGAATGCTGTCGCCGGGCTGGACGTGGATTTCGATAATCGGGACATCGGTATAGTCGCCAATGTCCGGTACCTTGATCTCTTGGATAGCCACTTTTCTTCTCCTCCGGCTCAGGCGTACAGGGGGTTGGGCTTTTCGGGGTCGATGCCGTATTTAGCGATGGCATCCCGGACCTTGGCGCTCTTGAGCTTGCCCTCGTCGACCAGGGCCTGCAGCGCGGTCAGGGTCACGTAATACCGATCCACCTCGAAGTGGCTGCGCAGGGCCTCTCGGCTGTCGGAGCGGCCGAAGCCGTCGGTACCCAGCACTTCGTAACGCCGCGGAACAAAGGGTCGGATCTGTTCGGCGAACATCCGGATGTAGTCGGTCGAGGCGATGACCGGTCCTTCGGTGCCCTCCAGGCACTGCTCGACGTGACTCTTGCGCGGGGTCTTCCCGGGATGCAGTCGGTTCCAGCGCTTCACGGCATGGCCATCGCGGGCCAGCTCATTGAAGCTCGGGCAACTCCAGACATCGGCCGCCACGCCCCAGTCGTCTCGTAGCAGGTCTACCGCGGCAATCACCTCGTTGAGGATGCTGCCGCAGCCCAGCAGTTGAACCCGCGGCCCCTTGCCCTTGCCCTCGGCCTTGCTGAGCGAATACATGCCCTTGATGATGTCGTCCTGAACGCCTTCGGGGAGCGCCGGATGGTGGTAGTTCTCGTTCAAGGTGGTGATGTAGTAGAAGACATTCTCCTGGTCCTCGTACATGCGCTTGATCCCGTCGCGCACGATCACCGCCACCTCGTAATGGAAGGTGGGGTCATAGGCCATGCAGTTGGGGATGAACTGCGCGAACAGCTGGCTATGCCCGTCCTGGTGCTGCAGGCCCTCGCCGTTCAGGGTGGTACGCCCCGAGGTGCCGCCGATCAGGAATCCCCGCGCCAGCATGTCGCCGGCCGCCCAGGCCAGATCGCCGACGCGCTGGAAGCCGAACATGGAGTAGTAGACGTAGAACGGGATCATGGTGACCCCGTGGTTGCTGTACGAGGTGGCCACGGCGATCCACGATGACATGGCCCCGTCCTCGTTGATGCCCTCCTGCAGGATCTGCCCTTTCTGATCCTCCCGGTAAGGCATGATCTCCTCGGCGTCCATGGGCACGTACTTCTGCCCTTCAGGAGCGTAGATGCCGATCTGGCGGAACATGCCTTCCATGCCGAAGGTGCGTGACTCGTCGGCGACGATCGGGGTCAGCCGTGGCCCCAGGGTCTTGTCCCGTGCCAGGGAGACCATGATGCGCACCATGGCCATGGTGGTGGACATGGTGCGCTCACCGGTGTCCGCCAGCACCTGCTTGAACATGTCCAGGGGGGGCGCCTTGAGCACATCGCCGTTGCGCTGGCGCTGGGGCAGGTAGCCGCCCAGGGCCTTGCGCTGTCCGTGCAGGAACTGCATCTCTTCGCTGTCCTCGGGCGGCTTGTAGAACGCCGCCTGGGTGACCTGTTCGTCACTGAAGGGCAGGCCAAAGCGCTTGTGAAAGTGCCTGAGATGATCCTCGCCGAGCTTCTTCTTCTGGTGGGTGATGTTCTGGCCCTCACCCCCCTCACCCATGCCGTAGCCCTTGACGGTCTTCATCAGCAGCACCGAGGGCTTCTCGGTGGTGTTGACCGCCGCATGATAGGCCGCGTAGACCTTCTGCGGATCGTGGCCTCCTCGCACCAGCTTGTAGTAGATGTCGTCGTCCGACATGTGGGCGACCATTTCCTTGAGCTCCGGGTACTTGCCGAAGAAGTGCTCGCGGATAAAGCCGCCACCCTTGACCTTGAAGTTCTGATACTCCCCGTCGACGCACTCTTCCATGCGCTTTCGCAACAGCCCGTCGGTGTCCTTGGCCAGCAGTTCGTCCCAGCCCGAGCCCCACAGGCACTTGATGACGTTCCACCCCGCGCCCCGGAAGTTGCCTTCCAGCTCCTGAACGATCTTGCTATTGCCCCGCACGGGACCGTCCAGACGCTGCAGATTGCAGTTGACTACAAAGATCAGGTTGTCGAGCTTCTCCCGGCTGGCCAGGGCGATGGCACCCTGGGATTGGGGTTCGTCCATCTCGCCATCGCCCAGAAACGCCCAGACCTTGCGCCCCTCGGTGTCGGCCAGCCCCCGGTGGTGAAGATACTTCATGAACCGGGCCTGGTAGATGGCCATGATCGGACCCAGGCCCATGGAGACCGTCGAGACCTGCCAGAAGTCAGGCATCAGATAGGGGTGGGGGTATGAGGAGATTCCCTTGCCATCCACTTCCAGGCGGAAGTTTTCCAGCTGCTCCTCGGTGAGCCGCCCCTCCAGGAACGCCCGCGCGTAGATCCCCGGAGCGCAATGGCCCTGCACGTAGATGATATCCCCCCCGTGGGTCTCGCTGGGGGCCTGCCAGAAATGGTTGAAGCCCACCTCGTACATCACCGCCGAGGACTGGTAGCTGGCGATGTGTCCGCCGGGTTCGGCGGGTTTCTTGTTGGCGCGCACCACCATGGCCATGGCGTTCCAGCGCAGATAGGCGATCAGCCGCTGCAGCAGTGCCTCGTCGCAGGGCAGCTTGGCCTCCCTGTGGGGCGGAATGGTGTTCACGTAGGGCGTGCGGGTGGTGTCCGGCGCCTCGGCGCCGGTCCGGTAGGCTTCTTCCACGGCCTTGTGCAGCAAGTAGGTAGCCCGTTCGGGGCCCACTCGCTCCACCACCACATCAACGGCTTCCTGCCACTCTCGGGTTTCCTGTGGATCGAAGTCGCTGTAGTTTTCGAAGGGCATGGCGCTTCTCCAAGGGTTGTTTCGGAATTGTTCTCGTTATTGATGGGTCTGCGCCTCGACCACGGCGAAGGCACTCATGTTGGTGATGCCTCGCGCGGTAACGGTGCGGTTGAGTACGTGAACCGACTTGGCAGCCCCCAGCAGGATGGGGCCGACAGAGACGCCGTTGCCCAGGGCCTTGAGCGCGGAGAAGGTAATGTTGGCCGCGTCCAGGTTGGGCATGATCAACAGGTTGGCTTCGCCCTCGAGCAGAGAATCCGGCAGAATCCGGCCACGTATGCCCGTGGACAGTGCCGCGTCGGCTTGCATTTCGCCGTCCACCACCAGGTCCGGTGCACGCTCCCGGATCAGCGCCAGGGCCTGGCGCATCTTTCCGGCACTTTCGGAGTCGACGCTGCCGAAATTCGAGTGGGAGACCAGGGCGGCCCGGGGCGTGATGCCGAAGCGTCGAACCTGCTCTGCGGCCAGCAGGGTGATCTCGGCGATCTGGCGGGCGTCGGGGTCGTAGTTGACGAAAGGGTCGGCAATGAACAGGGTGGCCCGCTCGAGGATCAGCAGCTGCAAGGCGGCGGCCGTGCTGACTCCCTCGCGCAGGCCGATGACGTCCAGCACCAGGCCCAGGTGCTCGTGGTAGGTGCCCACCGGGCCGGTGATCATGGCGTCCACATCCCCCCGGCGCAGCAGCAGCGAGGCCAGGATGGTGGCCCGACTCCGGACTCGCTTCTCGGCGGCGTCCGGTTGAATACCACGTCGTCCCATCATCTTGTGGTACTCCCGGGCCAGTTCGGGGTAGCCGGGATAGTCCTGGGAATCGATCAGTTCGAAATCGACATCGGGCGTCACCGGCAGGCCCAATTCCTCGATGCGGGCCTCGACGACCGCACGGCGGCCGATCAGTACGGGTTTGGCATAGCGCTGACTGACGCAGATTTCCATGGCGCGAAGGATGCGTTCGTCCTCTCCCTCGGCGTACAGCAGGCGGAGTGGATTCTGTCGAGCCCGCTCGAACACCGGCTCCATTACATTGCCGGAGCGGTATACCAGCCGTGACAGCGAGCGGGCATAGGCATCCAGGTCTGCAATGGGGCGAGCGGCCACACCGCTGTCCATGGCGGCCTTGGCGACGGCCGGCGGTATGGTGTCGATCAGGCGTGGATCGAAGGGCTTGGGCAGGATGTACTCGGGGCCGAAGGTCATCGCCTGTCCGCCATAGGCCACGGCCACCGTCTCCGGCACCGTGGTGGTCGCCATGTCGGCGATGGCCTTGACCGTGGCCAGCTTCATCTCCTCGTTGATGGTGGTGGCGCCGCAGTCCAGGGCGCCGCGGAAGATGAACGGGAAGCACAGGACGTTATTGACCTGGTTGGGATAGTCCGAGCGTCCAGTGGCGATCACCGCATCCGGGCGCACCGCCTTGGCGTCCTCGGGCATGATTTCCGGTGTGGGGTTGGCCATGGCCAGGATCAGGGGGCGGTCGGCCATGGTCGCCACCATTTCCGCCTTGAGCGCGCCCCCGCTTGAAAGGCCGAAGAAGACGTCGGCCCCATTGACGGCATCCGCCAGGGTGCGTGCCTCGGTCTGTGCCGCATAGCGCGCCTTGTATGGGTCCAGGCTTCCGGCACGATCGGTGTGGATCACGCCACTGCGGTCGCAGACCAGGATATTCTCCTTGCGAACGCCCAGGGACACCGCCAGATCCAGACAGGCCAGGGCCGCGGAGCCGGCGCCATTGCAGACCAGGCGGATGTCGCCTAGCGCCTTGCCCACCACCCGAAGACCGTTGAGCAGGGCGGCCGCCGTGACGATGGCGGTGCCGTGCTGGTCGTCGTGAAAGACGGGGATCTTCATTCGTTCGCGCAGGCGCCGCTCGATCTCGAAGCACTCCGGTGCCTTGATGTCTTCCAGGTTGATGCCGCCGAAGGTGGCCTCCAGACCGGCAATGATCTCGATCAGCTTGTCCGTGTCGCGCTCCTCGATCTCTATATCGAACACGTCCACGTCGGCGAACTTCTTGAACAGAACGGCCTTGCCTTCCATCACCGGCTTGGAGGCCAGTGCGCCGATGGCACCCAGGCCCAGCACCGCCGTGCCGTTGCTGATGACGGCCACCAGATTGGCGCGGGCGGTGTACTCAGCCGCCAGCAGCGGGTCACGTTCTATCTCCTCGCAGGCTGCGGCCACCCCGGGCGAATAGGCCAGAGACAGATCGCGCTGGCTAGCCATGGGCTTGATCGCCTGAATGGCCAGTTTGCCGGGACGGGGGAATCGGTGGTAATTCAGGGCGCTGTCGCGTAGATCGTCTGCCATGTGCCTTACCTCGCTGGCGTTTGCTCGCGGCAAAGACGGCGTCTGA
>LKMJ01000915.1_pt1 | contig 24840 bp, 34 predicted proteins | sample 643391 | NCBI WGS metagenome assembly LKMJ01 (sample SAMN04112250, study PRJNA286221) | soda lake metagenome | biome: soda lake; feature: Kulunda Steppe; material: water; isolation source: sample PL-Br10 brine of Picturesque Lake | place: Russia: Kulunda steppe | collected 2010-07 | reverse complement strand
CCCCGGCATGTTGCCGTGCAAGGCTGCCGCCTCCTCAAACAAGCCCAGGCATGCCCTCTAGGGTAGCAGACACGAGCACCCGCGGCGCGGTCTACCTGCACAGCCACCCACCACTGACTCTCCCTGCAGGGCCTGCACGCTACAGCCACCTTGCCTCATGGCAACCGTGGGCACGAGCGACTCACCCACAGCAAACCCCACCATTATCTCCAAGTGGGGCATGTGTTGTGTCTTTTGTGCACCCCACATGCGCGCACGTGCACACACAGCACACACGCGCGCCTCATCCCCTCCACGTGGGGCATGGGCTGTCTTTTGTGCACCCCACATGCGTACACGTGCACACACAGCGCACACATTTGCCTCACCCCCTCCACACTGCCCACCTCGTCTCGTGGGGCTTGCACCTCTCATAAGCCACGAGGCAGGCAGCGAACACTGCATCACCCACCCCTGCTCTGGTGCATCATTCTTGACCTTGTGCACCGTGTTAGATACGTCCATGCCAGCTGTGCAGCCCCACCTCTTTTTGTGGGGCTTGCTCTTCTCATGGTCTACGAGAGATGCAGCATCCTGGAAGTAGCGTGCGCACGGGATGCAGTAGTGGCGGCCTAGCCCCGGCACATCCTCATCCAGCTCGGCACTGCGCGCACAGCAACACACCCACGCAGCCAATTTTAGGTGCAGGACACGCTGGGGCATGCAGGGGCAGAGATGCAGCGCCCCAGGGTAAAGCCAGACGCGCGATGCACGCGCATCAAGGTATGGCGCTAGCCCTGGGGACGTTGTGCATAACGAGCGCGCGCACATGGCCGCCCAATGCTGATCAGGTCATATGTCTTTGGATTCCACATGAGTCAAAAACAGAAGACCCCCAAGGGCTGCCAAGGCACGCCATCGCCACAGCCAAGCGCGCTCTCCATGATCACTTCACTTCCAGCCTCTAGGGGGCCAAGAGCAAGGTGTGAGAGTGGTTGGTGGGATGTGGTGCAGGGCTGTGGCGGCACCACCCAAGAAGGAGGGCTGCGCTTAGGGAGCTGTTCACTTGTGGCGCAATCTTGTGGCTGCTTCTGCTTCTGTTGCTGCTGCTACTGCTGTTCTGCTACTGCCAATTATGCACTGCTTGGTTGCCAGCGTACCGCCTGCCACTGCTACTTTTTGCCGGTGCATTGCCTGCTGCTACTGTCGTGGCTGCTCCGGCAGCAACTTCGTTAGCTGGATTTTGATTGGTAATTGTACATCCAAGATAAGCGCAGAGCAGTCGTCAGTTCCGGCCGCATGCACACGTGGCTCGTGACTGGCCTAAGCAAGCGTGCTGCGCAGAAAACGCGCGCCTGGCCTTGCACAGCATGCTTCCTCTGCGCAGAAAACGCGCCTTGCACAGCATGCTTCTTCTGCGCAGAAAACGCGCGCCTGGCCTTGCACAGCATGCTTCGTCAAAATTTGTCGCACACAACATACAGCACGCCAGGTGCCAGGCATGCATGACCATGTCACACCTTACAAGGAGGAGCTGACCTAGGCTGAAGGCAGCGCAGGCGCTCCACTCAGTCTGGGCCCAAGTGTATATCTGCACTCACTTGGCAGTGGTGCCCAAGGGTCCTGTCTTTCCGGGCTGGTGCACCTGGCCAGCGACCTTGCGCACATCCTCCCAAACTTGGTCTATGTGGCGTGCCTCAAATTTGTTGCGCAGGAAGGTTTTGTGCTTGCTCTCCTTCTTCTTGCGGTTGCTCCCTGTTTTCCTGCAGCCACAGAGCCAGAGCAGAGACAAGGGCGCTGAGGCGCTCAGGGCTGCTGGAGTCCCAGGCATATCTGCAAGCTGTTTCTAGCTCATGCACGAGCGTTTGTGCGCGCTGTGTGTTAGCATGCGTTTGCATGCAAGTGCGAGCACGGTAAGGCACAAAGGAGGCACATGAAAACACAAATGCACAGCATATCCCAGAAGGGAATGAAAGAATTCACTGTAAGTAGAACTTGTCAAGCACTGGGGAGGAAAATAACAGTGGAATGGAGCAAGGAAGCAGAGCCGTCTGTGCCAACACCTGCCCCATGCGACTGCGAGTACGGAAGGATGCATCTGAGAGGTTGCAATGACGCAGATAAATATGCAAGCTCCACATAGTCAGCACACGTATTCCATAATTGCTTCTGTGGGTAATGAGCTGTGCAGCGCCCCTCAAAAAGCTGTGAAACCCTACACACTCAGCATTGCTGTTTGAGGAGGTGGACAGCATAAACTGTACCAAGAACAAACAAGTCAATCCCAATCCGGAGCTGTTGGTAAGAGGCACAAAAAAGGAAGAGGGCGCATGCGTCCCCAGGATTGCCTCGGAACTCACCTGCTTGGCTTGCCCGGCATGATTGAATTCTTTCCTATGAAAATCCTAAGGTTTTAAAACCTTGAAATGCAATACCAATCCAGTGCTGCTGGCGACACCCCGTTTGTCTCGCAGCAAAACACCATACCTTAGTTTTATTACCAAGCAAATAAAAAATGGTTGAGTCGGACAGGGAGGACCGTCTCGTGCTACCGCCCATCCCCTCAAATGAGGCATATGCAGATGACCCTCAGGTGTGGTAGAATGAGCGTATGGTGGAATGAGAAAAGCTTCGCGTGTGTGTATTCCCCTTGAGGCAGTGCCCTGAGGCCTAGCACAGATATTTGTCCTTGTGGCCAGCTGAGCTTGTATGAGCTGGAACCTCCCAATGAGTTTTCCACCCTTCATCCGCCTCGCCCTCTGCACATACACGCAGCTGTGGGACTTGATTGTTGTGGGCTGTGGCATCGCGGGCTCCGCTTTGGCGTATGCCCAGGCTGGGGTAAGTGCTGAGTAAGAGCAACCGCGCCAGCCATTACCTACCTTCCGGCCACCTGCGTGCCTGCACATGGCATACTTTGACCCACATGGGCCGTGTGCAAAATTGGTATGACAATTGGAACGACATGGTGCTCTTGCGCCTACCTTTCCCACTGTGCACAGCGCGCCCTGGCTTGCAAGCCCTCAGCATGAGCATCATCTGTCAGCCATGCCTCAGACCTGAGGACAAATGGCCTACCTAAGCTCCTTTGTCGTCTATCTGTGCAAGCTTTTGGGCTATGCAGGCTAGATATTTGGAACAGGAGCCCTCTCTTATCCTGAGATTCAATCTCCTCTGTAAGCAGCCTGCCCAAAGTATACTGGACCCAAGCGGCTCTCTCAGCCAGTGTCTTAGGCAGTACATACAAAGGAGAAGCATAAGGACAGTGTCACAGGCAGCATACACACAGGAGCACGCAGTATATGGACCACACACGTTGCACTAGTCTTCAGGGACACAATGCTTTAAGTAAATTAGCCGCATGCGCATGTCCGTACACGCGCGCGCATCTGTGTGTGCGTGTGTGTGCGCGCATGTGTTTGTGTGAGCAAGAGTGTGTATGTGCATGTGTGTGTATGTGCGCGCCTGGGCGTACCCAAGCCGGCCCTGAGACACAGCCTTGCTCCCGCACTCACGCGCGCGCGCGCAGGCAGGGCGGCGCGTGCTTGTGCTGGAGCGCGACCTCAGCCAACCGGACCGCATTGTGGGCGAGCTGCTTCAACCAGGCGGCTATTTGATGCTGAAGAAGCTTGGCATGGAGGAGTGCACGAACGACATTGACTCCCAGAAGGTGCGCGTGCGCGTCAGTGTTTGTGAGCCCATGCACGCTCTTGACTCCCAGAGAAGTTGTGTGAGTACGTCTGCAACTCAGCATAAGCTGTCAGCGCGACTGGCTACTGCAGGGCGTGGATGTGTAGACGCACTGACTGTGCAGCTGGGGCAGGAGCGTGTGCCCAACAGCCAGCCACTGCTCATGTTGTTCTTCTGCAACATGCCACGTGCATGCACAGAACTTGCTGCCTGTATGGGTTGCCTTGTGCACTGCATACCTTACGCCCCACCTGCCTGTGTGCGCAGTCTCGTGCAGTGCCTGTGCACCATCATGTACATGCTGCCTGTGTGCTCTGCCTTGTGCAGTGCCTGTGCACCATCATGTACATACTGCCTGTGTGCTCTGCCTTGTGCAGTGCCTGTGCACCATCATGTATATGCTGCCTGTGTGCTCTGCCTTGTGCAGTGCCTGTGCACCATCATGTACATACTGCCTGTGTGCTCTGCCTTGTGCAGTGCCTGTGCACCATCATGTACATCCTGCCTGTGTGCTCTGCCTGTGCCCTTCCCTGTGCGCTGCACAGTCAGCCAATGTGCACTGCCCGCGCGTGGTCTGCGCGTATTCACTATGGTTATGCGCTCATGCAAGTAGGCTATGCGCGGATGCACTGCCTGCGCGTGGTCTGCGCGTATTTACTATGGTTATGCGCTCATGCAACTAGGCTATGCGCGGATGCACTGCCTGCGCGTGGTCTGCAGGTGTACGGGTACGCGCTGATCAAGAACGGCAAGTGCGTGAAATTGGAGTACCCGATGGAGGGCTACTCCGATGACGTGGCGGGACGCAGCTTCCATCATGGTGCGCGCCAGGGTAACTTTTGTAGCTGGCTGCATTCAGATGAAGGGTTTGGGGGCTTGTATTTGCTTGGTGCTCGGATAAGTCCCCACACCCACACCCACACTTGTAAACATTCTTGCCCACATGAGTGCATGCACACTCATGCACAATTCAGCACACGCTTGCATACACACGTGCACACTTGCACGCACACATCAGTACACACTTGCACACACACTTTGCGCATGCACGCACATGCACCTGCACAAATGCGCGCGCTTGCATGCGAGTGCCCAGACATACAAACAAATGCGCACATGCGCGCGCACGCACGCATGTGCACACTTGCAAGCACAAACATAAACACACGCACACGCACACGCACACACACGAGAGCTTGCATGCAAAGGCACACACGTACAAACAAACATGCGCGCACAGACACGCTCCCACGCCCACAAGCTGCCCCCCCCCTGCTAAACTCTTGCAGCGTGGTGGCATGCGCAGGTCGGTTTGTGCAGAAGCTGCGCATGCGCGCGGCCTCACGTCCCACTGTGACCATGCGCCAAGGCCTGGCCAAGCGCATCATCAATGCGGAGGGCGAGGAGTGGCAGGAGGGCCAGGTGGGTGCAGTCAACGCTGTGTTACACCTGTGTTGAAGTGCTGCAAGGAAAGGGTCGCAATGGTCTAAATTGTCTTTGATGCCTTCCTCTCAGATTTAGTCGCATCTTGTTGGGAGCGAATCTGACAGGAAGGTAAGTGCAGAATGCTAATGGTTGTGTGCATATTTCCATAGATCACATCAACCTGCACTTAACCACATACGCATTCAAAACATATCAAAGACAATTTAGACCATTGCGACCCTTATCCTTGCAGCACGAATGGTGTTTGATGGTATTGCGAAGTGTAGGTGTAGGTGGGCGCATGCGACCCACCCATTCCTTGCAAGTGTGGCAGTGCTTGCACTTGTCCGCGTGCAGATTGGTTGTGCTTGCGGGTATGGATTTGTAGGTGTAGACGGGTGTTTGCAGTCCTCCCGTTCCATGGATGCGTAGGTTTGTGAAGGTTAGCAAGGTATGCATGTGTAGGTGCTTGTGCTCGTGCGCGCGTGTGTGTGTACACGAATATGCTTGCGAACAGGTGGTGCATGCAAGCTCACTGTGGTGGGACGGCATTGGAGGATGAAGAAGGGAGGGAGGAGAGGGTAGGTAGGGTGTGGTGGCAGGCTACGTGCACCCCTCCATGGGCTCCTTCCGTGCGCGTCGGTTGTCACCCTAGACGCACACGCATGCACTCCCGGATGTGCCCCATCCACTTCCAGGCGCGCTCCATCCGCCGCCCTCCTTACAGAGCTCCCTTCCTGCCACACGCGTTCTAGCCGCCCCTCCCCCCCCCTCTTGCCCTCTCCTGCCTCATGTGTCGCATGCGCGGGTGGTGTTGGGCGTGCTCTTGTTTGACCATAGGTGTCCTGCTTTCAATTCATGGGATGCAAATGGGGTACACTGGACATGCCGGACGCATGAGATGCATTGGACACACCGAACGCACAGGGCACAACCACGTGCTGAACTCCTGTGATTATGCGTGTGTGCATTTGTGCAGGTGGTGTCAGGTGTGATTGTGCGTGTGTGGATTCGTGCAAGTGGTGTCAGGTGTGATGGGCTGAACTCCTGTGATTATGTGCGTGTGGTCCATGCAGGTGGTGTCAGGTGTGATGTACAAGACCCCGGACGGCGTGGAGCGCGTGGCCAGGGCCCACCTGACTATCGTGTGCGACGGCATGTACTCCAACCTCCGGAAGCACCTGTCAGAACCAAATGTGAGTGTAGCCGTATGCAACGGCAGCTGCTGGAACCCTGCGCAAGTGGCGTGTGGAGCAAGGCAGGTGGGGCAATGTGTCGCAGCACAGGGACATGTGTTGCAGCACAGTGACACATGTGTTGCAGCATAGTGGCATATGTGTTGCAGCACAGTGACACGTGTGGGGCACCCCATACCCCTAGAATCACGTCAGGAACCCAGCATGCGTCGGAGTGGCGCACACGTGCCCGCGCTGCTGTGGCCTGCTTGCTGACTTTGCCCCGGGCTCGCCGACTGTGCTGCAGCATGGTGGGCGCGTGTGGTAGACACACAGTTGAATTGCTGCTGCTGCTGCTGCTGCTGATCTATGCACGGGACGCACGATATGGCCTCTGTGCGTCGGTTGGGTGCACCGTGTGAGCTGTCAGCATGGCTGTGGGAGCAGAGCAGTCGCGCTGCAGCACACGCCACCTCTCCTCATCTCGCAGCTCTGCAATGACGGGCTCCAGAAAGCGCGTGCTCCCTCCAAGGGGCAGCAGGGAAGGTTGAGGTCCCATTTATCGTGAAGGTTGCGAGCGTCTGCAGCCTCTCTGGGGTGGCTTGGTTGCAGGGGCATAGGCTTGTGAGGGCAAAGTTGTGCGCGCCTCTGGGGTTGGCCTGTGTGCGTGTTTGCGCAGGGCAGCAGGTATCGACTTGATGCAATGAGGGGCAGTCGCGCACGCAGTACCCCTCCTCCTTTGCAGGCATCATCCTGAAGAATGTTACTGACGTGCCGCCGGCGTGCGCGCACCCGCCCTCCTGCACATGCGCGCAGATGCAGTACCCCTCCTACTTTGCGGGCGTCATCCTGAAAAATGTTACTGACGTGCCGCCGGCGTGCGCACACCCGCCCTCTTGCACATGCGCGCGCAGATGCAGTACCCCTCCTACTTTGCGGGCGTCATCCTGAAGGACGCCAAGCTGCCACACCCCAACCATGGTCACGTGGTGTTGGCCAAGCCGTCGCCCATCCTGTTCTACCCCATCAGCTCCTCTGAAGTCAGGTGCGTGCGTAGCCCACATCTGCTCCCGCAGCAAGCCGCCAGCGCACACGCTGCCAGGTGGGTGCAGCCCGCCCGACTCCTTCAATGTCCCTCCAAGAGTGTGAACTTGCGCTCACCTCCGCCCTTATTAGGTCAAGCCCCACCAGCTTTGCCTGCTCCATTGTCAAGCCTCTCCAGCTTTGCCTGCTCCTTTGTCAAGCCTCACCAGCTTTGCCTGCTCCTGTTCCATCTTCCGAAAGCTCTGTTTAAGGAAAGGCATGGTGAGTGCAGGGATGACTCTGGTGCTCACCACACCTTTCCTTAAATGGATCTCTAGGGTGCTGGAGCAGGAGCAGGCCAAGCTCGAGTCTTCTTTTGAGAAGAAGCCCGAATGTGGCTCATTGAAAACGATGAGTATGTGCCTGTCCTGGCCGCTTTCTTGATTTCCTGGCTCCTCACAAACACAAGGTAGCAGCCCACCTGCCCCTGATCCACTCAACCCCAGCAGCTCTGCCCAGTCCAGCCAGCAGCTTTTTCATGCGGTGAGCCCCCAAAGCTGTGGAACATCCGTAAAAGCAGGGCTTGATGCGCGCGCCAGTGGCAGCAAGGCCTGCACCGCGCTGCACACCCTTGCCCTTCTGCTGGCGTCCATGGAAGACAGGCTCTGCCCTGGTGTACTTCAAACCCTCTTACCGGGGGCACCCAGCCATTATTTGTAAGCCCCATCGCCATTGGCCAGAGTTGTGAGCAGCTATAGGGCGTGCTTAGGGCCAGGGTCCAAGGCTCAGGCTTCGATCTGAGGCGTGGCTGTCTCTCTGAGCGCTTGATTGCCACCGCCGTAGCCCGCGCGCAACCCTCACTTTCTTGCTGCTGCTGCGCTCGCGCACATGCCTAGCCCAAGGCACACAGCAACGCATCCTGTGTGTGCGCGCTCTTGTGCATGCCCTCACGCAGGTGCTTGGTAGACGTGCCTGGCGCTAAGCTGCCCCCCAACCTTAAAGAGTACATGCGCACTGTTGTGGCGCCAGAGGTGCGTGCGTGCGCGCACACGCGCCTGGCCCTTGGCAAGCCTCTGTGGGCACTGTGAGCGTGTGTGTGTGTACGCGTGAACATGTGTGTGTGTGTGTGTGTGTGTGTGTGTGTGTGCGCGCGTGCTTGCGCGTGTGCATGCAGAGGTTGCAGCATGGCCCGGCGCTGGCGCACCTCCTGGCTCACGCAAACCGTCTATGACAGAGTGCCGCCTTCTTGGGCGACCCAAGCACGCCAGCCCAGCTATCTGCTTTTGCTGGCCTGCCTGCGCGCATTTGCATTGGCGGGTCTGTCTGCAGCCTCATGCATCAGCTGGTCTGATCTTGTGCACACGCGGCGGCTGGTCTGCCTGCGTGCGCGTGCATCTGCTGGTTTGCCCAAATTTACCAGGTCTGCACGCATCAGCTGTGGTCTGCGCAGTAGAGCTCATGCGCCCACGTGCTCCTGCCTGTGGCCTGCACGGGGCAGGGAGGGCAGATGCGTGAGAGCGCGAGGCAGCCCATGGCCTGCGCGGGTTAGGGAATGTATAAGCGTGAGAGCGCCAGGCACAGACCAGGGCCTTGTAGTCCAATGCAGCCGCTGGTGCTGTGGGACGGCCATGCGCGGGTGGCGCCTCGTCCTCTTGCTGCCCCCTGCCCCCCCCCTGCTCCTCTCACCTGCCTGCCTGCCCGCGCGGGCCCCCTCTTACCCCCCTGCAGGTGCCAGAGGAGCTGCGCGGCCCCTTCCTGCGCGCCATCGACACCGGCATCATCCGTACCATGCAGAACAAGCAGCTGTCTTCCAAGCCACTGCACCAGCCGGGTGGGTGCCTCCAACCTCACCTCCCCTACAGGCCTGAGCTGTGCGGCTGCTGCAGCTGCGTGTGTGTGCTTGCGCATGCGTCGCTCTGCATGTCTTGCGCATGCGTCGCTCTGCATGTCTTGCGCATGCGTCGCTCTGCATGTCTTGCGCAGGCGTCGCTCTGCATGTCTTGCCCATGCGCGTCGCTCTGCATGTCTGGCGCATGCTTTGCTCTGTATGTCTTGCGTATATGTTACTCTGCATGTCTTTTGTCTGAGTGTTGCTGATTACGCTGAGCCAACAAACCTCCATCCGCTCATAACCCTCCCGTGCGCAGGTGCCTTGCTGCTCGGCGATGCATTCAACATGCGCCACCCGCTCACGGGCGGTGGCATGACCGTCGCACTGTCAGACTGCAAGCTGCTGTCGGACATGCTGCAGCCGCTGCCCACGTGAGTGGAGGGCGCCAGCGGACACCAACTTGATGCCTCGTGACACACACATACACACACATACACACGCATGTACACACACATGTACACACACAATCAGCCTGGCATGATTTCAATGGAAGCCAGATTGTGCTTGCATGGCACGAAGGTCGCTTCGTCGTGCCAGCATTTGACTTTCGCGCTTGCACACACGCCCGAGTGCACACCCGCCTCTTTTTGCTGCGATGGCCTCACGCATGCACACCATCTATACTCAAGTACACCTGTACTGACGCCAGCGCAATGGCCGCAATAGCGGGGGCAGGAGTGCAATCGACTGGCTCCCCCGCGCTTGCATTCTATTCCTCTGACCACCGATCCCCTTGGCTCTCATCCGCGGCTTGTTTGCACCGCCGAGAATTCAGCAGTGCCGCAAAAATGGTATAATTACGTCACTAACATGCCCCTGCTCTGTCGGTGCACCGTTGGTCGTTCCTGGCTCCGCTCGCCGCTAGCAGTGCTCAGCTCAGCTCAACTCAGGGCTCCTCGTCGGTGCCCGCCAGCGCATGCACGCACCCACACGCATGCACCCACACTCGCCCACGCTGCAGCTGCTGCTCAAGCATGCTGTGAGAGCAAATGCATGCTGTGAGAGGAAATGCAGCATGCTGTGAGAGGAAATGCAGCATGCTGTGAGAGGAAATGCAGCATGCTGTGAGAGGAAATGCAGCATGCTGTGAGAGGAAATGCAGCATGCTGTGAGGAATGAGAGGAAATGCAGCATGCTGTGAGAGGAAATGCAAGGGCACCGGGGCACAGCCCTAGAACGCAGCACACGGCTGGGCTGCTTCCATTGTGCAGCATCAAAAGAACGCATTGAGCACATCCATAGAAACCATGGGCACAACCATAGGCACACAGCTGGGCTACTTCCATTGGGCACACCGGGCAAGCATACGTGGGAGCACCACCATGCGCGCCCCCTCACATCCCCTCCCACGCCCACCTCTGCCTCCAAATGGTGTGCGGGCAAGAGTACAAAGCATGTGCTTCCTGCGCACCAGCTGGGCACTTGCACACCCTCCGCGCACATGTATACACATCTGAGTGCCCTTGCTCATACACGCAAATTCACACATGCATACATGCATGAGCACTCGATACACCTTAACGTGCACACGCGCGTACCCACTCACGCATGCTTGCACACATACACACAACACACTATGACACAACGCGCACATGTGTACACCCGCTGCATGCAGCTTCGAGAATGCGCTGGCCACCTCTTCAGCCACGGCAGACTTCTACACACAGCGCAAGCCCATGAGCGCCACCATCAACACCCTTGCCAATGCGCTGTACAAGGTCTTCTGCTACACAGGTGTGCCCATGTGCTCTTGCAGTCGGGCGGTGCATGTGTATGTGCCTATGCGTGCAAGGTGTGTGTGCGTGAGCATGTGTGCACGTGTGTGTGCTTGTGTGTGCTGCCCTATTACCTCTGTTACACACGAGCCCAGTGCTTGGTATTGAGCCACTGGTGTGTGCTGCCCTATTACCTCTGTTATACACAAGCCCAGTGCTTGGTATTGAGCTGCTGGTGTGTGCTGTGTGTGTGCTTTTGGGCCCTTAGATTTGCGCAGACCTATTGTGTACCAATGTGCGGGGGCCTGGTATGTATGGAAAAATGCTTAGCGCTATACAGCAATATAGCGATATTTTGCGCTATGTTTCAGGCTACATGTGCCAGGACGCCTACATGCAATTGAAATTTGGTCAATAAATTGAGGGATGCTAAGATGCTTTAAAAGGCTCTCTTCTGCAAAACATGATACAAAAAAATGATTCAGTGGTGCTCTGCTTGGCCAACTAGCCAAGATATAATTTTAAATTTGACGCATGCCTATCTGACAGAGCCGTCTCTGGCAATGCACTCATTGTGCATTTTGCTTCGCTCTGGCTGGCTTATATCACCTTCCATTTTTCAAGGATCCAAATTCATGATCACTAGAAACGTCAGAATGGGGGCCTTGCCATGTCAGATCTGATCTATCTAGGCCACTTGTTCCATGTCAAAAGAATCACTGAATCAGCTTTGCTGTTCCTAGCTGTACCAAGCTGCAGGTATGCTTGCCTTGACATAAACCATCTTCTCAGCTGTCTCATTGCTGAGGCTGTTGCGGAGTGGTGCGGAGATGCGCCCCCAAGCTGACCAGTTCCGCTCCGCTGCAGCTGACGTTGCGTGTGCTGATAGAAGCTTGTTTGCAGCCACGGAGAGCAATGGGACCTGCTTTGCTGCCTTGCACAACCAGAAATGAAGCATCCGTGGAACTGCTAAAGCTGGGCTGCTGTCACCGCAAGCTCCTGAATGCTCTGCTTGCGATTCTTCTGCTGGTGATATCCAATGCCGTCCACTTCCCCCTATTCCTCCCTCTGCAGCTGCTCACTGGGGTCTGCATTTCTTGCTCGCCTCTTTTTTATGCTAAGGTTGCCAAGGGGCACGTGTGGCGCGCTAGGGTCATCAACGGGTTTGCTGGGCTGAGGTTTATCTCGCACTCTTTGCAAAGGAGCACCACCAAACCCCCATAATATTCCTTAATGACTGCAACGAACCTGCTCTCCCATTTCTTTCGTCCACTAGATGTAAGATTCTTGAGCAGTTCAGCAGGTGTGCAGCGCCCCTGGACGTAGAGTTGCTTGCCATCATCCCCCAACTTCATCCATGAATCAAACTCCGGGTCTTTATCCCCCATAAGTATTTTTATAAGGCAATCCGACAGCCATGGAAAGTCGCGTACCTGAATCGCTTCGGTGAGAGCCGCTATCCATCAAGAAGATCCGCTGCCCACTGAGGGTGGCAGGTTTGGTGGGTTAAAGGGTGGCTTCCCTCCAATACGAGTGGTTGCAGGTGCTTGCCCGCATCCTAGTGGCTTATGCACCCCAGGCAGGCGGCTGAGTCTGGCTCACCTGTGGCCAACCACAAGCGCACACGCATGCACCGTCCTACCCTTGCAGGCGACAAGGCGCACGAGGAGATGCGCGGCGCATGCTTTGACTACCTCGCGCTGGGCGGCATCTACTCCAGCGGCCCAGTGTCCCTGCTTTCGGGCCTCAACCCGCGGCCGAGCGTACTTGTCATGCACTTCTTTATGGTGCGTGCGGCTCCCCCTTCCCCCCTCTCCCCAGCCCAGCAGTCATTGCTGTTCTCTGTATGCTGTTTGGCACCTGTTTGCATGACGTGTGTTGGCATGTTGGCAGGTACATGTGCGCTCGTGTGCGGACCCTCTTTCCCCCCTCCATCGCATGCTCCTCCTTGCAACTCTACAGCCCCCTCTTGGCAACGCGTGGGTGGTGCAAGGGGGGCTGGGATTGGTGCACAGGTGGTTGCTGGTGGGGTAGGGGATGGCGCAAGTGGGGTTGGGGTTGTGGGAGGGGTTGGGGTTACCGTTGCTGTTGGGGCTGGTGCTGTTGATGCTGTTGGGGTTGGAGACGGGACAGTGCGTACAATGATAATGATAAAGGCGACATCGCCCGCGTGAAGGGCAGACAGGCAGTAGCAGAGGCTCACTCCAGCAGAACAGTGGGTGCTTCACGGGTGGAGGAGGGTTGGGACCAGTCCTCCCCCCCCGCCCCTTCTGCTGCCACGACCAGGAGTTGGGCATGCGCGTGTGTGCACCTGCGCCTGCTGCCACAACGGTGTTACAGTGGGTGCGGCCCTGCAACGCCGGGCGTGGTGCCCCCCCGACACTCCGCGTGCTGCGTTGGCGCCGCGCCTGCTCTAGATGATGATGGGTGCGGGCATGGCACGCGGCAGTGGCAGGCGGGAGGGGAGTGGTGGTGCAGGGGGTGTGGGTGCGGCAGGACATACAGAGGCCCAGGCGAGAGTATTCGCGCTCTCTCTTACCCCAAGACATGCAGGCCCAGGTGGAGGCACAGGCTCATGGCCCTGTAAGCAGGCTCTCGCCACCTGCCAACCAGATCGCCCATCCTCCATGGGGACGCAAGAGTCGCCTTGCAGTACCCCGCCAGGCAATGAAATGTTCTGGTGCCCCTCCTCTCACCTGGTTGCGTGACGCACGCGGCGGCCATGCCACTCTGAGCTGACCTTCTGCTGTTTGTGCAGTCAGTGCACACGTGTTACTCGCTGTGCTGTGCGCTGCAGGTCGCGCTGTACGGCGTCGGCCGCCTGCTGAAGCCCCGCCCGACCCTGAAGGGGTTGTGGTTAGGCCTGCTTGTCTTGGTGAGTCTGCCTGCTTGTGGTTAGACCTGCTCGCCCTGCTTGTAGTTGGGCCTGCTCGTGGTTGGGCCTGCTTGCTTTGCTTGTGGTTAGGCCTGCTTGCTCTGCTTGTGGTTAGGCCTGCCTGATTTGCTTGTGACCGGGCCTGCTTGCCCAGCTTGTGGTTGGGCCTGCTTCTCTTGGTGAGTTGGCGGCTGGCATGTGTAGCTGGGCATCTGTGCTCATGTTTGGGGTGACGCCAATGGGGTCCTCATGCTTGTGTTCAGCCTGGTGAGCGCCTGCTTGGTTCCGTGGCAGCTCCTGCGTGTTTTGGGGTGATGCCGTATGCTTGTTCGTCCTAGTAAACACCCTTCCCGAGGGTGTCGTGACAGGTGCTCTGCTTTGGCTCGCGGCACTGCTCTGTTGTTAAGTGCATCTGGACGCCGCCGCTTTGCATGCCTAGTGGTAGCACTGCTGTGTGCCTGGACCAGGTAGGCGGCACTGCTGGTATGGCGGTAGCACTGCTGTGGCTGGTATAACGGGTATGCCGGTAGCACTGCTGTGTGCCTGGACCAGGCAGGCGGCACTGCTGGTATGGCGGTAGCACTGCTGTGGCTGGTATGGCAGGTATGCCGGTAGCACTGCTGTGTGCCTGGACCAGGCAGGCGGCACTGCTGGTATGCCGGTAGCACTGCTGTGTGCCTGGACCAGGCAGGCGGCACTGCTGGTATGGCGGTAGCACTGCTGTGGCTGGTATGGCGGGTATGCCGGTGGCACTGCTGTGTGCCTGGACCAGGCAGGCGGCACTGCTGGTATGCCGGTAGCACTGCTGTGTGCCTGGACCAGGCAGGCGGCACGCCAGCACAGCTGCCGCTTCCTCAGGCCATCCCTGGTCGTGCACTGATGCTGGCCGTGGTCATGTGCTCTGACGCCAGCTGTGGTCGTGTGCTCTGACGCCGGCCACGCCCTTCCGCATTTTGCACCAGCGCCTCGCACAACAGCACCCCACATCAGCACCTCCCACGCAGTGCCAGCGCCCTCCACCTCGTATCGCCGACATCTCACCACCAGCACCTCGCACCAGCGTCTTGCACCCAGTACCAGTGCCTTGCACCACCGACATCTCAAACACCAGCACCTCCCATCAAGTGCCAGCACCTTGCACCTCACACCACCGGCGCCTCACACACCGACACCTCGTGCCAGCATCTTGCACCCAGCACCAGCACCACCTTGCACCCCATGTGCCCAACACCTCAGACTCCACACCAACACTGCCCACCTCGAGCCAGTGCCCCCACCGAACACCAGAGCACCTCGTGCATCCGCCACACGCTGCGTACTTGTCTGAGTGCTCCCTTAATCCCTCCTCTGCAGGTGGCTGCCAGCCGCATCGTCTTCCTCGTTCCTCACGCTTGCCTGCGTGTGCTCGCACACTTCCCCCTCTCTGCAGGTGGCTGCCAGCTGCATCGCTTCCTCATTCCTCACGCTTGCCTGCATGTGCTCGCTCACTTCCCCCTCTCTGCAGGTGGCTGCCAGCCGCATCATCTTTCCCATCATCTGGGCCGAAGGCATCCGTGCTGTGTTCTTGCCGTGGCTGGTGCCTAAGCCCACTGCCGCCGTGGCCGCCGCCACGCTCATGCATGCGCCCCAGAGGAGTAAGCCCAGCGGCGCGGGGGGCAGCAGCAGCAGCAGCAGCAGCGGCGGTGCTAATGGTGTGCACAAGCCTGCCGTTGACATCTCCGCGGGGTCAAGCAGCTTGACACACAGCTAGGCACGCAGCGAGTCAAGGAATGTGGGCCAATGTACTGAGCAAAGCAGCTTGCCCCACTCCCAGCTGCACTGATTAGCTGCTGCATGTATGCAGCTTACGTGCGGCAGGCGGTGTGGTGAGGCGCCAGGAGACTATGCAGGAGCTTGGTTAGCTGGTGCAGCAAGTGTATGTGGATGTGTGAGAATGTGTGCATGTGCGTGGCTGTTGTTCCTTGCTTTCCTCCTTGGTGTCCTTGCGCCTGACCAGAGTTGCATGTATTTGTTGAGCAGGGTCAAGCAAAGGTGATGAGTGGTCAACATGCCTATGTGCGCACTCCTTGGTATTGCTGGTGTGTCCTCCTGCACCCTTGCACAAGTGGCACATGCGAGGAGAGGTTGACATTGTGATGACCTACATTTCTCTTATTATTTCTTTGCTTCCTTTTATATCCCTTGTTTTGTGCTGCTGTGCAAGTGCGATACATTCGTCTCAGTATGTGTACCACGTTGTTCCTCTGCTGCATGGCAGGACCGAACTTTAGACTGACCTAGTGTAGGTGGTTTCCTGTAAAGAGTTGCCTTGATGGCGGATTGAATCAGGGCTGGTTCCGATCGAGTGTTGCATGCTGCTCAATCATAAGGTGTCAGAACAGAATGGAGGCACGGCTACCAAAATTTGGACCTCTGGCGAATCTCTATTGTCAAGAGTTTCCTTCCTAACTTGGGATTTGATGGGCCTCCGTGCAAATCCCTACATGCAGAATCTAAGAGAACAACTAGAGCATTGTACAATCTTAGGCACTATTCCCCAGACATCAGTGACCGATCGCAGACAATAAGTCTGGATTGGAAACAAAGCAAGCACTCCAGCTCCTCGATGGGATCTTGAAATCGCCATATGGAATAAAGAAGCACAACACATGCTGTTTGACAGGACTCAAAGGTGGTAGGTATCATACCACCTGCATAATGAAGCCTTGACCAGTGCCATACCTAAGGCAATTTGTCAGTTCAGCCCACATCCACCCACTCAAAATGCGGCCTCAGCCCTCGAAAAGAATCCCAGATCTATTTCTACCGTACTGTGACAGCTACCAGCCTCTCAGCGCTCACAAACAAGAATCTAAGACTGAAGGTTCCAGACTGGTGCCTGTGGGCCTACACTGATTGTAGCTGCCTGACTTGAAAAAGTCAACAACGTGTTGGCCCAATCTGGCTTCAGGAGCAGCTTTATACCTCAGACAAATACAGCCGTCTATATGAAAATTGGAGGAGTTGGAGTAAGCAATACCATAAACAGGGCAGAACTGTCTGCCAAACTTTTTCACTAATGGCCTGTCCTCTATCTCAGATACGGAAACAACTCTTGTTTCTTGAATTACTTAGGATGCACGCACATGTCAAGCTCTGGCACGAATCATCTCCATGACCAGCAAATCAAACACTCCCATTCACTTTTATGAAATTTAAGGTCAGACTGGTGTGGTAGGAAATGAGTTTGCCAATGCCATTGCAAAACGTGCTCTCCATAACTAAGGGCATGAGGATGCACTCCTTCCTCCCTCACATGACGGCAATCCTTTCTCCTATATATGCTGGCTCGTGGAAGAGAAAAGTGAGACTACCCAGCCTTAACACAACAGACAGCCTTGCACCACTACAGAACATTAAGGAAAAACTAAAAGCTCCCAGAATTGAGATGCTAATACCAACTCAGGCTACAACAACCATTGGAAGAGACTGCTTTCGCCTGTAAATCTTACAACTGGCATTTCTTAACGGAACACAAACAAATGCATTACAGAGAAGGAATGTCGTGAATTCAGGACAGGCAGTCTTAATACGCAGAAGTAGCCCATCTCTATGGTAGAGCCACTAGTTCATCGTGCTTGTTATGTCATCAGCCAGACTGCCGAAGCGCTGGCTGTTAGAATTCTTCAATTCAAAACAAAACTTAGAAATTGAAAGACAATCATGTCTTGTAACATGCTTCCACTGGAAGTTCCAGGCATATAATCAATCAGGCGTGTTTAGGGTTAGAAAACCAAAGGTGAATCTGGAGGAAGCATCATTCTCACAGGTATTGGAAGTGAAGCCCGGATGGCTCAACAAAGTCTGGTCTTGTTGGCACCGTGCCATGTGACATGTAGCCAACAGGACTATACCCCAATGGCTTCTACCAAACCTTTCAGCTGATCAATTTTGATCCTGCTCTGAACCAGATGCTATTCGTACACTGCCAGCTGATACAAAGAATAGCCACCTAAGAGACATCCAGGCTATGCACCCTTTGCGCTGGGATGTACACCTCGTTGTAGGCAAATATTGTGATGACACACGACCGGAGCAACAACCAGCAAGAGCAACTGAACGGAATGTTGATTAAACAAGCCCTGCACGGCAATCCCACTAAGTGAGCCTACATACCATCCTTATTGGAGTCATGGGAACCATCTACAAATCTCATAACGAGCTATTCTTTGAAGGGGGACATGAGTGCTGCTGTGCTAATTATTTTCGTCATATCCCGTTCTGCCTGTGACACCCTGGCGAGAGGGTTCTGCACACTAGACAGGCAGTAGGTGGATTTTGAGAGGTTAAAGAAATGTCTAATCATCAGGCAAATTGGCAAATCAGGGATTCACCCTGGAGGTTTTCAGTGCATCAAAGCCGGTTGGCAGGTAAGCAGTCCGAAGTTCAATAGAAGTCACATCGCTTGTCCAATCATTGGGCAGAGACTTTACTTGAATGAATGGTAATCCGAAAGACTCGTTAGGCTCGTTAGATATTTTGGATGATAATGTGAGAGATTTTCACTCGTCACATTATACTATTAAAATTTCAAATTCAAACTACATCCATCGAATAGACGAAAGAGACACGGATGCAGCCAGACGAGGAGGGGCGGGTCAGAGGCCTCTCGCGTTTCGTACCCCAATCCAGTCAAACAACGTTGTGTGAATCTGCTGTTGATACCCCAGAAGGGCGCACTCCTCCAGCGGGCACCAATCGAATTGAGAATACGAGGAATTCCCGCCTGCGGAGGGACTTGACCTTTCGAGGATTGGGCGGGAGGATCGGACGGGTACCTTCCCTCCTCTTCGATATTGAGGTGCGTGGCCGCAGGATTTTGGGGCGTGCTTGCAGGCGCACGCTCAGCACGACCTTGCTGAGTCAGATTTGGACATTTCCCCTCTCTCCACAGATGGACCCTGGTAGCGATGGGGACACAGTAGATCGCGAGGGCCCGGTGCTAGACGCTGCCACCATTGAGCTGCTGTATGCATGCCTACAGACCCGCTCAGAGGTGGAGGGGAAGGTAAGCAGCGCCTGACACGTTGTGCAAGACATTTGACCGCCAGCGTGGATACACTGAGAGGATGTGTGCAAGGCTGGCTGCAGGCATATCAGCTGCTGTTAAAATACTTGCATTTGTGCACCAACGTAGCTCACCTGGGCTGCCTGGCGCTGACACTGCCGAGCACAAATGCTTGCTGCCGTGACGGCTTTCGGGCATGGGTGATGATGGTGTGTGAGTCTGCAAGTCTTCCCAAGTCCCCAGGATTGTAAAGGGCCCTTCTATCAGTGTATCTTAAATGTCTATGTGCAATAAAGCATGCTGCAAATGCCGGCTGTGCGGGCAGCCATGCAAGATGTCTGAAGCGTGAACAGCAATAGAAGGCAGCAACGGTGTGCATGGCAACCGCAAAAATGAGCCTGATGCTCGTCCAATCCAGAACGTGTGTGAGCCATTGTAGTAATTGCACTTTTAGCCCTGATGCGCGAGTCTGGAGGCAGAAGCTTTCTGTTCGCCGCAGTTTGCTGTGGTGTTCTCATGCTCATATTAACACACAAACACACACACTCACATGCACACGCACATAAGAAAAATTGCTGTAACTGGCGGCGCAAGGTTCCCTATTCTGAGCGACTTGTGCGCATAACGTCTTCTACTGTGCACACACAGCTGCGCGAGGATGTGGAGTCAGCCATGCAGGCGTGTGAGAATGGCGACAGGCAAGGCGAGGACGCGCAGCAGCTGGCGCTTCGGCTGGGGCAGAACTGGGGCTACCCAGACGTGCGCGTCCGCACGGCCCTTGGGGGCGGGGAGGGGCAGAGCTGCCTGCGCAACCTGCGGCATACATTTCTGACCGTCAGGTCTGCAGGTGCGTGCCTGTGCATTCGAGCAGGAGAGGGAAGGGGGGTGGGCGCGCGGTAGGGTGCAGCAGGTGGGTGTAGCACCCTAAGTCGCCTCTAGAATGGCACAGCGTGACATACCTCTAGCGTCTTGGTGTGGGGCGACCCGTGGGACAGAAAGGGACCTGGCTCCACTCATTCACTCATCCACTCATTCACTCATGGGACAGAAAGGGACCTGGCTCCACGTGTGCCAAAGCCTGTCAGCGTCTCCGCAAGGGCCTGTCATCCATTTGCCTGGTAACGCCCAGCAACTTGCTGACAGACCCTTGCGGAGACGCTGACAGGCTTTGGCGCGCGCAGCCCCACTATCCACTAGAAAAGTGGCAGGTGACCCAGCCCAACATGAAACTCCCTAGCCTGCACGCTGCCCAGGGGAAATCCCCCTGTCAGCCCAACCACCTGAGTGGTTGTATGGGTAACGCCTGAATCGTTACGGTGGGAGTGGAGGGTAGGGGGGGGGCGGCAGTCTGGTGTTTAGCCTGACCCTCTTTTCAAGGCTGGCCAGGACACAAGAAAAGGTCAGGGGTTGACCATGGCTGTGCCAAGAAAGGGCAGCCTAGCTAAAGCCTGTAAGGCCACGTGCACACCCAGACCTTTGTAAAAAAGGTGCCGATTTCAGGGGCCAGTGGGGCACACGGGGCGCGAGCACATGCCTCGAGGAATTTGTACAGTTTGCACACATTTAAATGGACACAAGACCGCAAGGGGAGGTTGTGCTGGAGACGAGCACGCACCAGTCTGTCATCCAGACGCCCAGGAGGGCATACATGCACGAGTGGGCTGCGCTGCATGCGTGCATTGGCTGCTCAAGATGGCTGTGCACGCACGCATGCACCACGCACCTGCCAGGGCGCCTCTCAAGGCCGCAGGCGGCGTGATACCCCTCTTCCTGGCTGGGCGCGTATGTATGTATCGCCTGGGAGACGTGAGTTCCCTCTGCTGGCGTGCGTGCATGCATTTTGCAGGCCGTGCCTACATCGTGGACCTGGCCTTCAAGGAGCAGTTCATCATTGCCAAGCCCACCGAGCGCTATGCTGTGCTCCTGGACTGCCTGCCGCACATCCTGGTCACCGAGGTGTGTGTGGGGTGTGGGCGTGCATGCAGGGGGGGAAGGGCGCGCGCCCTGTGAGCCCCACCCTCACCTCCCAGGAGGCTTCCCTGTCTGGCAATTCTAGCGAGCTGCTCCATGACGCACCCTATTGAGTCACCTAGATCGGTTGCGAGCACGATAAGGTGCAGAAGTTGGCGGTTCCGGCTATCCTGATTGCCAGGCAAATTGGTTGGGGGCTGGTCACATTATGATTTATGATCTCCGAATAAGATGGTCAATGATCCGTGATCACTGGGGCGAGATGGTAACCTCCGTCGTGCCGCTGAGGAAGGAGCTCAAGAGGCGGTCTCATTTTACAAGAAAGGCATGCAGTGAGCCCCCAACCTTTGCCTGCACCTGTGCCATGCTGCTTGCCTGCCCGGCCTCCTTTTTGCAAAGGATGCACGCCTTTGTCGCGCATTCACGCTGCAGGCGCTAACATTTGTGCATGCTGCACCCATGTGTGCACTTACACAAGCCACACACGCTTAGGCACGCGGGCACGCTTAGGCACGCTTAGGCACGCTTAGGCACGCGGGCACGCGGGCCACACACGCTTAGGCACGCTTAGGCACGCTCAGGCACGCGGGCCACACACGCTTAGGCACGCGGGCGCCCCCTCTCCCCACCTGTTGCGCAGGACACTGCCGTGGAGCCGCTGGTGCGGTTGCTGTGCAAGGAGATGGCGGAGGCGTTCAAGCAGCACGCCGCGCAGCTGCCACCCTGGCGCTGCACCGACAGCATGCTGTCCAAGTGGCTCCCGCGCAGGTGAATGCATGCGTGCATCTGTGTGCATGCACACAGCGCACGCGCATCAGAGCCAGCGGTGCATCCGTGCACCTGCGGGGTGTGTGTGTATGTTTTTGCGTATAAGTGCGTGCGCAAAGTCATGCTGGAACGCACCTTCACACTAGTGCTTGCACACTCCCACGGCTGCGCACAGAGCCCTTGCACGCACACACTCCCACGGCTGCGCACAGAGCCCTTGCACGCACACTCACACACACTCTCATGCGCACACAAATGCAACCCACACATGCATGCACGCATGCACAAGCGCACACCCATATACACGCCTTAGCACATACGCATGCGCACACACGCACATGCACATGCATGCACATGCAAGCACACGCACCCACATGTATACACATGTATTTGCATGTGCCCGCGGGTGCTGGCAGGTCCATGGACAAGCCGGCAGATGAGCTTGACGCCCCATCGGTGCACCCACCACCGCCGCTCCCAGCCCCCCACCTAGGCAGCCCCGACCAGCTACACCCGCTGGCGGCGCAGCAGCAACTGCTGCAGCAGCAGCTGGGCCGCATGCTGCAGCCCTCACCTCCGCGCACGCAACAGGGCTGCCCCGGGCCGCCAAATGATGCGCGGCAGCAGGATGCTGCAGGCGCAGCGACAGAGGGCGGTGACCTGCTGCTCCTCCCAGGACTGGCAGTCGGGCCGCAGGGCGTTGCTGCTGGTGCGAGCAACTGCAGCGCCGCCTGCAGCATCGCAGCTGCGGCGGGGGGTGAGTCGGGGCCTCCTCATACGCACGGGGGGCTGCACGGGACTTCGATGGAGGTGCAGGGCCTGTTGCGCCAGGGCGCGGGCACGCACGGCGTGGCGGCGCTGTCCGAGCTACTGCCCAGCGCCAGGGGGGGGCACACGCGTCACCACCAGGGCACGTCACACGCAGAGCAGCCGCCCCCGCCACTGTCGCGTGGATGGCCGATGCGCCAGGGCGGCCTGGGGGGCCTGACCAGCTCGCCTGCCAAGTGCGAGCCGCAGATGGTCATTGTGGGAGGCAACTTCTCGTCGCTGTGAGAGCGCGATGGGGGGGGGGTAAGCTAAAGAGCATGGCGCTGCGATGGCGCCTGCTTACTTGACCAGGCTCCATGAGGCGTGGGTGCATTGCATAGGGATTTTGTCTGTGTTGTGACACGCGGAAGATGTTGGCTTTAGTTCCCAAAGTAGGTGTGGCTACAGCATGTGCCTCTTGAATCAGAGTCTTGATCTGTGAGCGGACGCATGTGTCTGACCGCGGTGCAGAACCGGTAGCTATTTTGTAGGTTTTGCGGCCGGGAGCAAAAGGGAAGTAAGTGCTGCTGAAGGGCAGGAGAGGGCAAGGGGATGGCGCAAGAAGGGTGATGCAGGAGAGTACGTTTTGCACATAGGGGGAGCAGTGTGCGCTGAAGCAGCAGGAGGGTGGGGCTGCTCCTCCTTCAGGTGACCAGTCGCTCCAGCGCCTGGGGCTGTGGCTAGAAAAGGGGGCAAGCGTGAGTGTTGTGCTGGCATCAACCTTTTAAGGTTTGCCCTTAAGGGGTTTTGCTCGTTTCTTGTGCCAGGGGGTGGGATGGGGGGTGTGGAGGGAGCACGATGTGCCGGGGTAGATGCGGCGGCCCAAGGGCATGCAGGGGTGTGCTGGACTTGGCAGGCACACGCAGGGGCAACTGCAGCAGCACTCTTGTCACGGGTGAGGTTGTGACACAATTATGCCACAATGGTGCCATAAACGGTGAAGAGAGGGGCTGAGCTGGGGCCTACATTTGTGGTGTGAGCTGTGCTGAGGGCCTGTGCATGCACAATGACGGTCCGATCTGCAGCCGCGCAATTTTGATTGTTATGATTTATCCGTGTCATTCCATGCTGGTAGCATGTAGTAGGGGCGTGCTGTACATAGTTAGGCAATTGCAACGGTGCAAGCTGCTGTGGAGCAGAGCACGCAGGGCATTTGAATTTGTGGCACTGTTTATAGAGCATCAAATGTATTGATACAGGTCTGTGTGGGTCTTGAGCAAACTGTCTGAGTGGCGAACTAAAAGTCTGTACATAAGTTATTAATTCGAACTTTTGGGTCAGCCAAGGTTTATACGCTTCTTTCAGAGGGATGAAATGAGTGCATGGTAGTGCAGAGAAGCATTGCTAGTGTACTCCTGTTTGGATTGGGAGCTCTGTCCTGAATCGACAATTTCTACCCCCCTCATGCTTTCCTTTGTATGTACTTGTAGCTTCCTATCCCCTGCACTTGCAATCAGTGCTTCCCTGCTTTTTTACGCCACCGAGGGTTCATTTGGATCGGCACGTCCTTGTTTTTTTGGCTGCCTGTGCAGGGCTGATTCAGACAATTGTAGCAATTTCTGTGGTTATGTACTTCAGTGGGCTAGCATTGGGACAAATGCATGCTTGTGATGCAGTGCTGCATGTCGATTCATTCCTTAAGACCATAAAAGCCCCAGATAGCAAAATTTACAAAAATTTTCCTTCTGGATTGGCTCTTTAACCGTTTTGATACTGATTTGGCTCTTTGACTATCTTGATACTGAATTGGCTGCTTTCTCAATTCGTGCGGATAAGGCGAGCCATCAGTATAATGGCATTGGTATAATTGTGGAATGATTATGCAATGCCGCCATTTTTCGGTAATTTGCGATGCTTGTGGTGAGCCCATGTAGTCATCCTAGGCCAACAATGGCTGCATTAACTTTGCGTTAATTCAAAAGACTGTAAGTGTGTGGCTTTTGCTCCAAGTTTATAAATTTGCGATTGATTGAGAGCCAAAGGTTGGCTTATCACTTTTGGCTGGTCACTTCCAGCCTTAGATAATGTACAATGAGAGTGATAGGCAAAAGCAGGAAAGACAAAAAGCTTGTAAGCAGGCATACCACCAGATGGTGGGTACTGTAACCCCTTTAACGAACGCCACAATATCGCAGGCAGACTTGTAAAAAAAGCCATAAGTAAAGGTTTCCTAGGATCCTGTCTTGTATCCACAGATGTGGGCAGTGCTGACATGCATCGTATGCAAAACCTTCAAATACCTGTGACAGCAGGATCCAGTGTTCTTCCGGCTTGGATTTTTGCTATAAGCCACAATCGAAGAGACAGACTCACTTCTCGCCCTGACGCCATTTAAGTGACTCCAAATGAACATGCAATATCAATTCCCAAAATCAACAGAACCATCCCAATGATCAAGGCCTTACTTTAAGGAGTGGAAGGAGGGTGGTTTTGGGTAGGGGGCAAGGTTCTTTAGCGGCAGCCACCGCAGCTGG
>LKMJ01000914.1_pt1 | contig 24859 bp, 17 predicted proteins | sample 643391 | NCBI WGS metagenome assembly LKMJ01 (sample SAMN04112250, study PRJNA286221) | soda lake metagenome | biome: soda lake; feature: Kulunda Steppe; material: water; isolation source: sample PL-Br10 brine of Picturesque Lake | place: Russia: Kulunda steppe | collected 2010-07 | reverse complement strand
GCACACTCTGCACACTCTGCACAGTCGGTAAATGTCACCGTGTCCGGAGGAGGGGGAGGAGGCAAAGCAAAATTCGTGTACAACGCGTACAACCCTCACCAGGCACACTCCTGTACCTCCGACGACGAAAACGTCATCCTTACGCTGAACGTGCCCCCTCCTTACGCTCCCGAGTTGAACGGGGATTACGACAGAACGTTCGGCGAAGCCGCCGATCAACAGTTCCAGCCCTATGACCACAGCGTGCACAACTCGTTCCTTTCCAAGCCCAGCTTTTTCGGCGACGCGTCGTCGTTCGCCAACGAGGACGGTGGCGGTAACTCGCATCCTAGGGCGCCGCCAGAAGCTATGATTTCGGCGGGAGAGGCGCGCGATCTGTCGTGTTCGGGGTGTGTTCCACCTCGTCTCGACAACAGGTACGCGCGGGTTACGGATGGTCCCGTGACTGGAACGACTGAAAGTATGGATCCGTCTCAGAATAAGACAAAGTACCGTAAGGTGCGCCTTCTCGTCGATTTCGAGGAGAAGAACAAGGCCAACGAATGGCCTTCTAGCACGTCCATCCACTGCTACTGGTGTTGTCACAAGTTCGATAACCCTCCGTGCGGAATCCCCCTGAAATACGTAAACGGTAAATTTTACGTAACGGGATGTTTCTGCAGCCTTGAATGCGCCGCGGCTTACAACTTTAATAATGGAGGATCAGTCGACGAGATATGGGATCGCTACAGCTTGATCAACATGTTGTCCGCGAAACTAAACCCGGAGGCTTCGGGATCGATGGTCGCGCAGGCGCCCGACCGGCTGGCGCTCACCATGTTCGGCGGTTACATGGGGATCGAAGAGTTTCGCCGGTTCTGTCCGACGCACAAGTTGACGGTAGTGAACTTCCCTCCAATGATGACGCTCACGCGCCAGATCGAAGAGATCAGTGACAACGACGTTAGGAGCACGCACAAGTACGTGCCCATCGACAACGAGCGCATCGACCGTTACGAAAAGAAATTAAATCTTAAGCGGACAAAGCCGTTAGCAACCGTAAAGAACACGTTGGATAGAACGATGAACATCCGTTATAATCCGGCAACTTGACCGGTCCATCGTCTTTTCTTTCTTTTTACAACCTGCTCAACAACCTCTCCCAAGAGGAAAGACCGTTGACGGCACAATATTCCATCAACGATGTCCTGAGCTCTGACCACGCTGGGTTGGGCTTGTCTCCTTTGTCTCCGTTGTCTCCGTTACATTTTGTGACAAGGCACGCGTTCGAGAGAACCAGGTTGATGTCGGACACGAAGGGCTGGATGTGTCGGGACCAGGCGCGCACGACTCGCTCGACGAGCATCTTTGTCTCGTCGTAGTCGTCGTGGACGCTACCACGGTGCTCTATTATTGTGCCGGACCAGCATTCGTTTACCATGACGGCCGCAACGTGACGCACTTCGGATACGAGATTCTCATAGAGTCTGCCATCTAAAGAGAGGAGTTCTGCGGCGGCGATCAGGTATTCTCTTTGGGACGCTCCTCCTCCCCCCCCCTTCGACATCACCGCTGTATATCGCGATCACGAACACGTATACGCAAGAATGATCCAAGTCGAGACATCGGAGGCTGTGTGGAGTAGTTTCGGACGTCTGGCATACGAATTCGATCACAAGGGCGTGGTCGGTGTGTTTCGCTCGTACTCTGGGTTCAGAAGTCGTGGAAAAAGTCTCGATAGGGGGTGACGGGGGGCTCATGACGTCGACCGTGCTATCGATCACGACGTTGTCGCGTTTCATCATCAATACCCGTACTCGGTTCGGTACACCCGTAAAAATGAGCCGTAGGTATACAAACTGTTACAGGATCCGACTCTCGCGACGTGTCGAAGCACGCGGTGCTGAACCAGCATCGGAGGGGACGCATGTCAGGGACCGTACCGGGCGTCGTCGGCTTCAGCTCCACCATCTTCTTTTTCTTGCTTGACGCGCCGCCTTCGTCTTTTCTGTCTTGTATCATCAAATAACCTCCTCCATAGCAGGTCTCTAGACGGATGTCGTAGGTGTAGCGACTTTCGTCTACGATGCCTTGCGCGACGTCGGCAATTCGATCCATCAAAGCCGTCTCTTCGACGACCGGGCACATGAAGGCCGCAGGCGATGGCGTCTTCGCGTCGTCTAAAAAAGTGCGGTTGCTCCGTGATGACGAAGAGCCGTACCAACTACTGAAAACGAAGACGTGAATGCAACCTTCGACGGTAATCATCCTCATGTCGCTGACGCCGAACGACCGACCAGACCGTATCATGGTAGGCAACTTGCGGATGAGCTCTTGGTGTAAAACGGCTTCTCGCTCGGGAGACGTCAGGCCGTCCAACTGCAGACCAAAAAGTGAAGACGCGACACATATTATAATCATTACAATACGTGACCCCCAAACAAACATCTGTTTCGCTCGTGATCGTGGCCTATCTCGACTCACCTTGGCGCTGTGTACTACGTGCTTGGTCGCCGCGTTGTACAGTACTCCGTTCCTTGATCTTGGGATCGCACCGTATTTGTTGTCGGATCCTCCTGCGTGACCAACGCTGTGCGTCTTCCTCGTGTACTTGTTGTTCGTACAGTTCGCGGAGTCATTCATGAGCATTTCGCAGATATCTACAGACGTTGTTGGACGTGCGTTCACGGGATGCACGGGATGCACGGGATGCACGGGATGCACGCGTGTAGCGTCTGTTTCTTGGTCATCGTTCTGTGATAGACCGCGCAAACGATGCAGGTTGAGAGAGACGAACACGAGTATGATGAGAAAGCAGAGGGAAAACGCGAGCGGAGCCAAGAGCTGTAGACGGCTTGGTCTAGGCGGCAGGGACTTGGATGTCGACAGCGTCGAGGAGACTGGAGGAAGAATAGGATGAGGGACTTGGGATGCCATCTCGGAGGAGGTAAAGCCATCGGCGAGTTGGTGAGCCACTACGTACACCATGCAAGATGCAGAGCCATGAAGCGAACCATGAAACAAGCCCAAACACAATCCCGACACCCACGCCCATGTCATGTTGGGGGTGTGTTTTGTTACTCAAGACGAACAATCAGAGCGCGTATTATTGATTCTTATAAAAAACCGATCGATTTCCTTTTTTTTTCCGATATGCAACCCGTCGAATCTATCTAGTCCACTCCGCCGGAAAGGGTTATACCTGTTCAAGTCACTGTAAAACCTTTGACCACGCAATTCCCGACGTACTTGACACCCAACAAAAAAGCCGACGTCAGGACCGCCAAGCTAGTGATGACGGCTGTTTTTTTGACGAGACACCCCTTGCTCTGGTCGTCGTTGTAATAATAACGTAGAGCAGTCTTGTGCGGATCGCAAAAACGATACAGCAAGAGCATCAGTCCCGATACGGAAACGACGATCAACGTTCCGTAAAATTCTTCTTGTTTGCTCACGGCAATATAATCGAAAACGAACGGCATCGTAAAGCGTGACCCTTATTGAACGCGTCGATTTTTCGTCCGCACAAATTACCTGATCCCTTCGGTAGAAGGAAACCGCTCCGAACGACAAAGCGGGCGGCGGGCGCGATCGAGCGACGATCGACGAACGACGAACGACGAGCGACCGAGTGATCGAAGGAGCGCCACCATGGGAGACAAGAAGAAGATGCACGGAGATCTCCTTGGGGGCAAAGTGTCGATCGCCATATTCTGTTCGATGTACTTGTTCTCGTTGGTCAGGGCCCGCGATAGGAATGTAAGCGAACGTTCCGGGCTACGGTATCAGAGATCGACCCCATTCGGCGCCTGCACCAGCATCTTCGGCATGATGTTCCTCGAAATAGCCGTCATGTACGCGATAGTGTTTGGCGCCGTCCTGATATGGCAGATCGTGTTTATCCAGGATTTTGCGCGGCAGAGCATCATAAGTGCAAGGCTGCGCTATCCGGAAACCATAAACGACGGTGTTCCCCCTAGCAGAGAGCCGTCGCCACCAACAAACGAGCAGCAGGAGGATGAAATAATAGAACCCCCTCTGGAAGAAGATGATGCGGGAGAAAACGCCGGTCCTTTCCCAGAAAAAGAAGGCGAGACGTCTGTCGTACCACCGCAAGATGAAGCGGGCGCTCCCAAAAAGAGGAGTCTTCGCGAGCGCGTCACGAACGCTGGCGACTGGATGAGGAGCGCTCCGGGACGTGCCATGAACGCGACATCTCGCGTTGCCCAAAGCTTGCGCGACGCTCCCGGACAGATGGCTAAATCTGCACGAGACGCGGGCGCAAGAGCGTCGAAAACCGTTACTAACGCGGCGCGAGACGTCGGTTCGCGGTTCAAAGATGCCATAACCAGGGCAGAACAACCCGTCAGGGACGTTCCGGAATTTCAGAATACTCCAGAAACTTCGGAAAGGGCAGTGAATTCGTTCTCGGTTCAAGGGGGCGCGCAAACCTCCGGGAACGGAGCGGCGAGAAGAAGTCGTCGGGTAGTAGACCGTCCGATAGTAGGGGGCGCCCAGGGAGTCGTTTCGTCTCCCGGTTTTAGGAGGACCGCGGACGCTGCTACGAGGGCTAGACGGATGTTCCGTAATGCGTCAAATGTCACGAATACCAAAAAGACGTCGAACGGGTTGTCTCGATACGCTCAGAATATCGGCCGAGATGGGGTCGTCGACCGTAGCTCTTTGAGAAGCGCGAGAAGCGCGGCGTATGCGGCGCATGCAGTAGAAAGGAGCGTAGTCGGCGGCATTGCGAGAGAAGGCGCTCGGCGGACAAAACTTTCGAAGCAGTGGGCCGATGCGAACGTCAGAGCTAGAAGAGCCGTAAGAGGTACACTTTCTGATGCAGGAGAGGTTGCTTCTAAAACGACGGCAAATCGTACGTCGAATGACTCTAGTCGCAACAGAAGACCAGCAAGAGGAGGAGGTGGATCTACAAACGGTCACAGAGTCTTGAGCGGACCCCCCTCCGCTCGCAGAGTTCCGCCTCCCATCAACAAACAAACCGGAGGCGGAGAAACGAATATGCAGATGGCTCTTGCCCAAGGTATATCCCCTGCAGAGTACGTGAGCATGAATCCCGATGCCGCCGATTACAAAACGGCTGAAACCATGAGAAAGTACAACGAGCTCATGGATTCCAAGTACTCTACGCAGATGCCGAAATTCGCGCTATACCCGCGGGTGAAATCGTCCCTGGAGCTTACATTCGGATCCGTTATACATCCTCCGATATTGAGGCTGGTGGGCATGGGCATGGCCATCACCATAGTGTACTGCTACGTGTACATGGTGTACCTCCATCTCAGGAGATCGCCCGCTTACGAGTACGATCGCATGATTCATGCCGTGTACAGGTTCAACGTGATCGTTGTGTGCGGTTCCCTATGTTTGCACATGCTGTTTTCCTGAAGAGGACGTAATTATATTTTCGAAAAATACGGTGATCTTATCCGCGGAATGATACGCCCAGGGCTTATGAAATCCCAGGCTCCCAGGATGCAGGACCTGCTCCGAAGCGAAGATCGCGGCTTCCTCTCGCCCGGGAATCTTGCCCCCCCGTCGGTGCACGCGCGCCGAGAAGTACACGTCCTCAGGCACCGGCATGACTCCTGCGACGAACAGGTCGTGCACGGATCCGTCGTGTTCGCCTTCTCGGCATATGGCGGTCATCATGTCAACGTTTCTGACGGATAATCCCCCGTTGCCGACCAGCATAGGATTCGAATAGGTCTCTAAGCGCGGCTGATGGAGCATCCAGGGAGCGCCGACGTAATCGAACGCGCCTAGAAACCGACGCGCGCCCGGGCGGACAAGGACTCCGTCGTCTTGCACCATCAAGCACTTGCGCGCCTTGACGCGCTGCCAGAACGCGCTGCTCTTGAGGAGCGCGCTGTACGCGTCCACGTGAAACGGTCGCCTCTCGAGTTCGGGCAGCGCCACGACGTGGAGATCCGACGAACGTTCCCGTATGAGATCGTGTCGACGGAGCTCGCGACGCATGTAGGCTTCGTTGCCGACGCTGCAGAACAGGTACAGGCCGACGCGTTCTTCGGAAGCCGAAGTTGTTGTTTGGTGGGGGGATGGGGTCTCCGCCGCCAACAGGTTAGCTAATGACACTAAAAACGACATGACGGTCAGCGCGTTGGACCTGTTGTCGATCGCGACGATCGCGATATCGTAGCGAGGTGGCGTCACGAAACCTACGGGTAAGGATTGCGCCGATTTGCTCATAATCGACGAACAGCTTACACCGATATCGTTATCGTTATTCAGTCGAAACAAGGTGGCGGTCGACGCGGACGTCGAGATGTAACGCACCATGATGTCTTCGAAGCAGCAGGAGCGGACGGCGACGTTCGACGTTTCATGACGGAGTCTCCAACGAAGGGCGGATCCGCACAGGTCCATCCACCAGCTATCGACGTCGTCGCAACAGTTCGAAATGCCGCTTACCGTATCGCGAAAGAAGAAAAAGAAACCATCACATAAATCGTCGAAACCACAATGTTCCGTCTTTCGTCGAACCGCTTCGATCGAAAAATTACGGGAACCGCCGGCTTCTCGGGAATTACCCGCCAAGTGAAACAAGAAGGGTTCTTTGCGCGGTGATATCTCTTCTTCGTTGATGACCGTTATTTTGACACGGACATCAAAGTTTGCTACTCCGCCAAAAGTATCGAGTACGGTTTTCATCGCGAGGGAGCATGACACGTCGTCCGTGAGCAGGGCGTGGTCCAGGCGCGCACCTCTCGCGGAGACTTCGGGAAAAGCCTTGTGCGTCATCAAGGCCGCGAACGCTTGCAAAGACGACTCTTCTTCCGCGCTCATTGTCCCTCCTCCCTTGCCGACGCCTTGAACGTGGATCCAGGCGCTCTGGTGCGTATTCGCTCTGCGTAAGAAGTAACCGTCGAATAAGACGCACGCCGTCATATATTCGGGATCTTCCCAGCAAGTGACGCTTCCGCCATCGTCGTATCCTGCACGCCCTTTATGGAAGAGAAAATCTACGGATACAAGTCCGCGAGTTATTTGTTGTCCGTAATGATTCTTATAGAAATTCTTAGGCGTCGTGTCGAAAAAGCGCTCGTACAGCGCCACATAGGCTGCGGGTAAACTCATACCGGGCACATCCGTTTCGACGAAACGGGTAAAAGAACGACGGTGAACGTCGTTACCGCCAGCGCCAACGTTTAGAACGACGGAACGTATAGCGTTCGATCTGTCGTATATTTTGCAGAGTATGTAGGTCTTCATATCCGTTTCGACGGACATGTCGTCGTCTTTGCTGACGCGCGCGTACGTGTCGCGATACGCTTTCTTGGCCCGTTCGACGATTCCAGGCGAATTACCAGTTGTATCGGCTGCGGTATTTGCTGTATTTGCGGCATTAGGCGCGTCGATGATATACGCCAGCCTCGTGCATTCGACGAACACCGCTCGTAAAGTTTCCGATTCGCTCATCAAACGGGTCTCGATAATTTCCGGAGGCAACGATGACAGCGACTGCCGGGGAATGTGCAGAGAATATCCGTTATTACTTGATAAGGCGGCTCTAAAAACGGCGTCTATGAGGCGCACGTTTTTCGCTCTGTTGCTCGTCAAGATAGCGCGTTCCGGGAACGCATAATTTTTCGAGTGGTATATCTTCACACCTCCGATGATACCGTCATCAGAAACTGCGATGTGTCGTCGGGGGTCGAAATCGAGAACGTCGCACCAGAAAGCGTCCATTGTTGCGAAAGTGTAACAACTATCTATATCAAGCGTTTATTCTACGACACAAACAGGCGCACGTGGGCGGTACTATCACCAACGGCTGACATATCACAAGGCGACGAGCCCCCCTAAGAAATCCACCAAGTCTTTGCAGATGGCGTCCATTGATAACCCGTTACAAGGAGTATCTTCGTCGTCGTTGACCGTGACGCGAACCGTCAAAACGCGCTCGTGGGGCACGAACTCCTGCGTGATAATAAATATATCATCCGTGAAAGAATCGCTCATCCGTTCTTAAAACTTTGAGTCAAGAAACAAACCAAAATATTGTGGTCCGTCCTCACCTCGATTTCGTATGTGCCGTAAAAGAGACTCTGAGGCAAGTTCTTGACGCGGTAAATACGCGAGCGCAAAAAGCGCCGCAATTCTACGTCGTCATACTGGAACAGCGATTCTGTCTTGACGGCGACAACGCGCATCTCGCTTCGCACTTTTTTCTCTGCAAGCAGACGAGCGGAAAAAGAAGACATCGCAAGCAGACGCAAGCAGACGACGCAACGTGCCGTGCAGCGCGAAGCACGTACGTACGATTTACAAAAGACACAAAAACGAAAGACAAGCTTCTTCTTACTCGGAACAAAAACAACACGGCTACTGCTGCCGTCGATGTCTCTCTTCTCCGACTCTTCCAATTCATCGTCGCTGGCGGGAATGGCCAAACCCTCGTCAATCCTCCTCTTACTCCTACGCGTCGTGCTTCGTGTCGGAATTTGTACGGGAGGAGATGACGAGTAGCTCCCCTTTGCCAAAGTCGACCCTAAGAACGCCTCGCGTTCCGACAGCTCTTGCATCCACGTGTCGCACACGAATTCTCTTTCCGTGAGAAATAGTTCGCGGTTCGTGACATCTTCCTCCATCTGTTTTAACCGCGACTCTTTTTCCTGGCATTCCTTCTCTATCGCGCACCGACCGTTGATCAAAGATTCCAGCACTTGCCTCTCGGTCTCGACATGCTGTCTCAAACCGTCTAATTGAACTGTCATCATCGAATACTGCTGTTGCATGGCGGCAAAGCTATAGAACGCGGCTTGTTGTTGCTGGGCGATGAGAACAAAGGTTTCCGGGTCTGTCTGCTGAGTCTGCGGAGGCGCCAAAAGTTCTAAACCACCTCGACCTCGTGCTCGCCCGCGAGCTCCTCCTCCTCGTTCTCTCCGCCATCCTCCTCCTCGGCTCCTTTGTTTTATAACTTGACCCGGATCGCAACTCGGACGCGCCCGCGGCGCTGACGATGATGAATGCACGAGGGGCTCCCCTTGGCGCGCTTCGACGAGCTCACGCACGAAGTCAGCGTCCATCAATCCATCATACAGGTCGCAGTGTGTAGTCATAGCTGTTTGGTGGCTGCCCTCTAATGTCGCAGTCGCACTACCAGCAGGCGCGACACCAGCAGGAGCGACACCAGACGCAGTGGCAGGAGCGACACCAGACGCAGTGGCAGGAGCGACACCAGACGCAGTGGCTGGAGCGACACCAGACGCAGTGGCAGGAGCGACACCAGACGCAGTGGCAGGAGCGAGACCAGGAGCAGCTGCGTCACTGAACCACGACGACATGTTTTTTATTTAGTTTTGGCGCTTTTCGCCGAACTTCCTCTGCACGTAAAGTATCCTTTCCTTCTTTACAAAAAGAAAGAACGAGACAGGCGGACAGTCAGCCCTAAGATGCCGTACAGCGTCGATTCAGCCGAGCGCTGGGGCCAAGATCTATCGCACGCCTCGGATACACCTGCCAACGTTTTTGTGCAAGGTACGCAAGCCGCGGTTTACGCTTTAAACCGTCTTATACGAGAACCGGATAGGTTCGTCGACGGATTTGAGGTGAAACCCGTCAAGGACGAAAACTTCGTCGAGAAATACGTGCCTCAGCATTTCGAGCGTAACAAATTCGTTCCGCCTTTTGTGAGGAACAGTCTCCTCCGTAACGTGACCGTTTGGAACGTGCTCGAGAACAATTTCACGTATTTCTATCCCCCGTCTTCAGGTCGCGAAGATGATGACGCCATCGGCGGAGAAATAAGCGACAGGAGAAGGAATGACGACGGCGTTAGCCGTCGGATGGACGTGACGTTCACCGTGATTTGCGACTACAAAGACTACATGCACGACAGACACCACGTCGCGCTGCTCAGGACGCTCCTGTTTTCGTTAGACGCGGTCCACCGTCTGAGAGACTTGGTTCATGGCGGAGAATCGGCGTCGATGCCCAAGCTTCCGCGAAAAATCACGGTCACTTGCATCCTCCTCCCCCATCAACGGAAACTGCCCGTGAACGGAGGTGATATCCACCCGGAGCATGTCAACGCGGGAGTGACGGCCACCTTGACGCACGACGTGCTGGTGTACCGAAAGCAGCACATGCACAAGGTGCTCATCCACGAGATCATTCACTGCTGCGGCGTAGATTCGGCGCTCGGCGCATCCCCGTCTCGCGTGTTTGCGGAAAAGAACGTGATGCACTCCCTGGGCTACTCCTCCGACACCGGCTTCTTACAGGGCGGCGAAGCGTTCGTCGAGGTGCTGGCGTGCTACTGGCACATGTTCCTCGTGCTCCCGCTCGAAATAGCGGGTGAAATAGCGAAATCACGGCAAGCAGACGACGGCATGGTGCCCGGAAGCGAGGAAAGCATCGCCTACCGCGCGCTCGGTCGCATGTGGAAGAAAGAAAGACGGCTATACGTCGCGACGTGCGCAAAGCTTTTGCGACACTATGCACACAGCTCTCGAGCGCCGTCATCATATATAGTTGGCGGTAAAAACGCTCTTTCGAGATCAAGGCCCAACGTCGTTTTACTGCCGTCGCTCTCCGGCGTGTTCGAACACACGAGCGTCTTGTCCTATTTTTTTGGAAAGACGGCTTTTTGGGATCGACTCGCGGATATTCCGGCGTGGCCAGACGGTTCTGGATCCGCGGATCGTTTCTGGGATTTGTACGAGAAGTCGCTCGCCGGACAGGAATCCCTGCCGATGTGGAGCGAGATTACTGCGGCCGCGTTTCGTGCGTCTAATCGCGGCGTAAGTAGATCCGAACGCGTTTCGGACGTCGATCCGGGCGGGAGACCGGTCCTGATGACCTCGTTGTCCCCGTAAAATTACTTAAAGGTTTGCGCGCACCCTGATGTATCAAACGCCCCCCTCGTTACCGCAGCTCGCCGCCCAGTCGCAGCAGCACCAGAAATCGCCTATATCTACGAACAAAATGGCTCCTACCGTGCAACAACCCGTCGCATCCGCTCCCGCCGCCCAGGCCAACAAGAAGGCCGAAGTGAAAAAGCAGCAGCCCGCTGCCGCCGAAGCCCCTGCCGCCGCTCCTCCCGCCAAGGCTGTCAAGAAGCAGCAGCAGCAGAATGGCGGAGCTACCAAGGAGACTAAGGCTAAAACGGAAACCGCCGCCCCTGCAGAGCAGAACGGAGAAGGCGCTCCCGCATCTCTGAACGCCGAGGAGGACGTGAACGCCCGTTTCGCCTCGTTGCAGGAGAAGCTGGCCGGAGCCATGACCGTGGTCAAGGAGGTGTCCACCATGTTGAAGACGCTGCAAAAGGAGCACATCAAGCTGATGAAGACCAAGTCCAAGGGGTCCGGCAAGGGCAAGGGCAAGAAGGCTCCCGCCCTTGACGAGAACGGCAACCCCCTGCCCAGCAAGCCCCGCGTAGCCAGCGGCTTTGCCAAGCCCGCCCTCCTGTCCGACGACATGTGCGCCTTCCTGGGCAAGGGCAAGGGCACCGAGCTGGCCCGCACCGACGTGACGCGCCTGCTGAACATGTACATCAAGGAGCACAAGCTGCAGGACACCCAGGACAAGCGCACCATCAACCCCGACGCCAAGCTGAAGGCCATCCTGGCTCCCACCGACGGCAAGTACACCTACTTCAACCTGCAGAGCCACATCAAGCACCACTTCCTGAAGTGAAGGGTCCCTTCCCCACCGAGTTAGGCGGGCCGAGCTCGCGGAAAGCGAAATAGCTCGAGCATGACATAGGTATGACCGATGACGCGGAAACGGTTCCGCGGAAACTTTTTCTGGTTTTTGTTTTTTTCTTCTTACGCGTCGATATCTTGATCGAATCGATGTAAAAAAATAAGGAACAGAGCGTAAAGGAGAGTCTCGCGTCGATCCGAATCAGGACGGACGGTGTATCCGGTCGTCGACGATTCCGTTATAGACAATACCGTCGTCATGTCGTGCCTGACGCGCTTTTGTTCGTGTTTCCGTCGACGACATCGCGTCCTCGAAATCGTCGACGATCTCAAGACGAACGACGACGCAACATCCTTCTTTTTTCCTGTTTCAGATTCCGTTTCATTAGCCGCGGAACTTCGCAAGGTCGTCGCCGAGCGCGACGCCTTCGACGCCCTGTTCCGAGAGTACTACAAGGCCAGATACGCGGTGTATCGACCGGTATCGTACGGCGATTTCATGGGATACTTGCAACGACGACGTCGAGATCATCCGGAAGCTACTTACCGCGCGACTCTCCGAAAATTCTATCGCGCGCTCATGGCTTTCGAGAGCGCCAAGAACGAGAGATGGCTGGCGGAGTCCTTCGTCGAAGAGGACGTGCGAGAGTGTTTCGGCCGAGAGCCGGCGACTTTCGCGGCATTTTTGAAACGCGTGCGAAAGAAATACGGCGGCCGAATCCCGAGGCACTGCACCTGGAGAAATTACCGCGCTGCTTGCTCGAAGGCGTCGTCGTCGCGCTCTGATAGCTCTTTTTAAGGATCGATTTTGAGGTTGTCGATGAACATGGCAACATAATACCCCCTATTAGGACTTTGGCGACTTCCGGTGGGCATTTTGTTGCCGCTCGGAAGGTCACCACTATGCCATTGAGCGATATCGACGAACTCTACACTGTCCCCTCCCAGAGTTCCTGTTCCTGTTGCAGAACGCCCGCTTCTGTCGCTCGTGATTTCGTATTCGTATGTCCCGTTATCCCAGTCGGGAACGAACTCTACGTGTACCCATTCGCCATACGACCCGCTTTGATCACGAGTCCAGCCGTCTCCATCACCCCTGACCCATTGGGGATTGTCGCTGCCCTGTGCGAACACTACATTTCCGAATGCATCTGTAAGGAGCAATCCGCCACCAGATCCAGCTGAGCTAGGATCGCTCCAGTCCCATGCTACTCTCGACGGTCTGCTGCTGCCTATCGCCTTTCCTATTCTCATTCTTGCGATGGGGTTGTCGCCTAGGCTGTCCGACGGAATGTAAGCTCGGAGCGCAGATGAGCTGTCTTTAGTACGTTCAGAGGACACTTCCAAATAGCCGTTCATGACGTTCCAGTTGTCGAGGTTTTCGAAATCCTCACGGAAGGGCGCGTTACCACCGCGGCTTTTACCCGTTGTGCCATAGACCGTGTACATCAACATGTGAGCGTTGCCTCCCGCTAAGTTTTTGACGTCCAACGTGACGCCGTCGTTTTCCCAGCCGGTCAGAGAGACGACCGTTCTGCCATCGTTTAGCGTTCTGCCATTCGTGTCGACGTACTTCATGACCGCGCACGCGTCGTCTCTCGCGAAGTAAGCGCTCCTGTTTGTGCTGCTTCCAGAAGCCGAGTTGCACATCGCGACCTGCATGCGCGATGTCTTCGAAGCCATTCCGAAACAGTTTCCGTGTACGGATGGCATGTCGTTGGTATTCCTTCCGCTCGCACTATTTTCGTCCGTTTCGGTCATATGAGCTTTCATTTCGAACACGCAGTACTTCGGTCTCATGCTCCCCAAGCCGGCGATCCTCGTCCTTCCTTCGCGCTCCAGGAGCACGCTTCCCGTATGCACCGTTTCCGCGTTCCCTCTAGACCCGGTTCCGAGCGCGGTATACATTACGTAAACGGGTTCGACGAGGTCTTCCACCTTGAGAACAATGCCCGATTCGTTCCAAGAGCTCACCCGTGCCGTCGTTCGGTCTCTTACATTACCGTTCTGGTCGGGGTACACGTAGTATATGCAGCGGCTGTCGGACGAAAAGTGACGGACCCGGTTCGTGCTCGAACCGTGTCGAGCGTTTCCCAGACATTGATGCATGTTTCCGCCCCGTCTGGCGACGCCGATACAAGAGCCGTCTTGATTATCATTCGTCGATCTTCTACGGTTTCCAGAGGTCCTCGTGTCCATCCTCGCGTCGATGAAATGGGGCAGGAACCTGAACACGACGCTGTGCGGAGCGAAATCGGTCGCGATGTTGACCTCCCCGGCCTTGAGACGCACTATGCCGGTGTTGGTCTTCAAGCCGTTCGAGCCGCCTGAAGAAGGAGCGGTGCCGTAAGCTTCGAATATCACGTACGAATCTCGACGGTGGTTATCGCACTCGATCTCGAACCCGTTGTTCGACCATCCTTTTACTCTGGCGGTGGTCAGACCTCGGGATCTCGTGTTCCTCCCTTGATACCTGAACCCGATGCAGTGATCGCTGCTTGCGAATCGTCCGGCGGCGTTCATGCTGCGTCCGTTCACAGAATTTTGAATGCACTGTTGCGTTCCGTCGATACGATTGGCGTATCCAACGGACATCCCAATGGGGACGGATCGAGTCCGCCACTCTTCGTCCTTCGATCGCGACGAGCCGAAGTAGTAAAACTTGAGCATGTTGGGGTGAACGCCGGGGGTTTTCACCGTTATGCTCGAAGAATTCGTGAGCTTGAACACGCCTACGTGCGCGGCGGTAGCCGGACCGGACAAATGGTCTTCCAACATCTGCTTTTTCCGCCCTTGTTTGGCCATGATGTCAGAGATCAGCTCCCTTTTCTTGCTCTGTTGGGCGACGATCCCGTCCAGGCTCTCGTTCAGGTCGTCTAACCGCCGTCGGAACCTGTTGTTCTGCTCGCTCAACATTCCCGAGAGATCGTTGATGTTCCGGACGTCGTCCGCCCGCAAACACGCGTCGTCCACGCACAGCTTTCCCGTCACCATTCGGGGCAGATCCAGGCCGCACTTTTCGGACGATCTCATGATCGCCTTGTCCATGCTCGCGCATTTCAGCGCTTTTCCACTCGATGTCAAAACCGCGAAATCTTCCTTGTTGCGTTTTTCCTTGCGCTTACGCACGGTGAATATCACGACGACGATGATTGCGAACACAATGAGGATGACAATAGCGGTCAAAGACAATGTCGAACCCGACACCGCGGCATCGGCTCGTCTCTGGGTGCGTGACATCTGGATCGAGGGTGATAGGGGCTCTACTACATACGTTTGATAAAAATGACGAAACGTACTGTCGCGTAATACCGCGAACTGTCGTGATCCTCGACATGAAAGACGTGATGGATGTCACGAACGCAAAAATATTGCTTATAATCATACAAGACGGGTGCGATGGCTTTGTTGTTTTCGACGTTTCCGACTGCCGGCAAAGACGACGGGAGGCGTCCTGCGTACTATGTCGCGACCTCCTTCGCAATCATCGTGATCGTGGCCGTCATGATCGCGCTTCTCTTTGCGATTTCGACTTCGAAATCGGCGCGTAAGTCGTCGGCGGAAAAATTCAACAACGATCTCGATTGCGTGTCCATGAACAAGAAGGCGATGCAGTCTTCTCCGGGCTGCCAGATGGATGTACCCCATATGACGACGGGGAAGATGTGTGTCGACGGTGCTTGCATCAAAGCGGACGATATCCGTAATTTGGCGGGCTTGACCGAGGAGATAAGGGACCAAAACAGATCCATCGACGACGGTTTCGAGAAGATTCGGGACCGCATCGCGAAAATTTCACGGAAAAAGAGGCAAGGGTTCGAGAAGCTCGAAGACCATTTAGACGACGTCAAGAAGGCGAAACGCCTCATCAAAGACATCATATCTAACAACGAAGTCGACGTGCGAGGAGGCGACGAGGTGTACTCCAGGAACGGCTATAACGTGCACGTGTTCAAGAAGTCCGGGCACCTGCAGGTCCGTAATGGAGGACTCGTGAACGTGTTGGTGGTGGGTGGCGGAGGAGGGGGGCGTCACAGGGACGGAGGAGCGGGAGGCGGAGGAGGCATCACCCATAAGGAGGTCGATCTAGTCAGCTCAGACGTGAGTGTCAAGGTCGGAAAGGGCGGTCGTGGCGGTCAAGGTAGTGCCGTATCCGACGGCAACACCTTTCGCGGCGGAGAAGACGGGGAAGCGTCGGAGTTTGGACATTATGTAAAGGCCGCGGGAGGAGGTGGAGGCGGTAGAAGTCGTGGAGGGCGTGAAGGCGATTACGAAGGAGGCCGTGGTGGAGCCAACGGTTCCAGGTCCACCGGCTGGTTCGGGAGCGGCGGAAACTCTGCAGGTAACGTCAACGAGGGCACGAGCAACAACGACTCGCCAGACAACGGTAAGGGAGGCGAGGGACTCCCGGTGACGATCGCCGGCGAGATCAAATACTTTGGCGGTGGGGGTCACACGCGCTCTTACGACGTTCCGGGAGGTGGAGGGAACGGTGGAGGAGGGGGCTGTAGCTCGGGGGGAGACGGAAAACCTAATACCGGAGGAGGCGGTGGAGGGGGGAGGAGCCCGGATAGTTGCGCGGAAGCGGGTTCGGGCGGTTCGGGAGTCGTCATCGTCTGGTACCACGCCGGTCGAGGTGAGCCTGTCGACGCGCGAGGAGGCGACGAGGTTTACCATCACGCCGGTCGTCGGGTGCACGTGTTCAAGCAGTCCGGACGCTTCGAAGTCCATAAGGGAGGGGACGTCGAGGTCCTGGTGGTGGGCGGCGGAGGCGGCGGAGGGGGGCGTGAAGGCGGAGGCGGGGGAGCCGGAGGAGTGATCATGAAGGGGTCTAGCGTCAGCGAAGGCTATTACGACGTCGTCGTCGGGGAGGGGGGCAGAGGGGGCGAAGACCGTGGGCGCGGAGCAGGAGACCAGGGAGAAGAGAGCAGTTTCCACGATATAACGGCTTCTGGAGGGGGGTTCGGCAACGGATTCAGCGATTCTTCAACTTCGGGAGGTGGTGACGGGGGTTCTGGAGGCGGCGGAGCAATGAGAAGGGGAGACCCGGGTGGAAAATCGATCGCGACGGGCGAAATGGGACACGACGGAGGAGACGCACCGTCTGGCAATTACAGGGCGGGAGGAGGAGGAGGCGGGGCGGGAGCGAAAGGTAAGGACGGGACGGGAGGGGGCGGCGTTTACTCGGGAGCCTCGAACGTCGGCGGAGACGGGGGGGTGGGGGTGGACATGTCGCACGTGTTCGGGACGGGCGTGGGAGAAGAAGGCTACTTCGGAGGAGGGGGCGGAGGGGGCGCGAACGAACGGGGAAGCAGGGATGTCGCGGGCGATGGAGGAAAAGGGGGCGGAGGAAAAGGGGCATACGGCTACAGTGCCAGCGACGGATCACCTCCGCCTGAAGATGGAATGCCTAACACGGGAGGTGGCGGTGGAGGCGGATCCCGTCAAACCGCTCACAGCAGAGAACAGGGTCTTCCTGGAGGAAGCGGTGGTTCTGGCGTCGTGATCGTGCGATACGCACCGCACGACGTCGGCGTAGAGCAATTGATCTCGATACTCGCGTCCGAATTCACCGAAACGCTTTCTTACGGACCCGGAAGAATTTCGAGATACGGCAATAGAATAGGAAGGAGCACGAACGGCGCCACCATACACATGACACCCACCTTCCCGACGCGTTTCGAGGAGGACTGCGTCCTGCTTCACATGGGCGCCGGCGGAAGGCAGCTGTACATCGGCGTCAGGAACACGTCTACCACGCCCACGCTCAGGATCAGGAGCGTTAACTCCTCGGGGTCTTCGACCAACGAAAACAGGGGGTTGCTCGTCATGGACGTCACGGATTTCCCTCAGGACGGGAAAAAACACGATGTCATCCTCCAAATCCGTGTCAATCCCGCGGAGTTTAAATTATGGATCGACGGTACGAGATACATGATGAAACGCATGGACGCGTCTCTTGACGGAGGCCACTACACCGGGACTGCAGCAGGAAGCTACGGAGGAGGGCACGGTAATCGCGGGACGTCCGAAAGTTACAACTCGTGGCCGGTGTCGCTCACCGGGCGGGTCAGGTTTTACGAGGGCCAGTTCATCGACGAACATCTATCTTAGTCCTGAACGCGATCTTTTTCTTGGTAAGGAGTAAAAAGACGTCATGTTTTTCGAAGTCAAAAAAGCCATCGAATCGTGGACGAATGCGAGCGGCAATCAACGCCGCCAAGGAGTCGCGCGCGTCGCGTCCGACCGCCATCCCGAAAGCTATTTCGTCATGGACTCGTCGGATCCCCGCGTCGCTTCGTGGACTCCCGTAAAATTCGTAAGTCGCAAGAAAAACGCAGATCCGGCCCCTCCACAGCAACAGACGAAGCAACAGACGGGGTCCAGGTGTGGTGTTCCTCGCGGTTCGCACCCGCCACTGCCATCGTTGTCACCCTCTCGTATCCGTGCCACCAAACCACGTGACGCTAGGACGACACGGAGAGCTCCGACACGTGCAGCAGCAGCCGTATCCCCGACCCCTCGAACACGACGACGCGCATCCTCTGTACATCCTCATACACCACGTAGAACGGGTCAAACGGCACGAACAGGCCGCACAGGAAAGCGAAGGACGCGTGCGTGAGCCATTTTATTACTCGGAGCACTCGTACCTGACCTCCTTCACCTCGACCTTCTTTGCCGTTCACTGGGGACGACTAAGATGTACGTTCACCTCCCCTTTTGTCAACACGCAGGGAAATAAGAGAGATGTGTGTATAAGGATACCTAAACCGTCCGATACGGTACAATCAGCTCTCAATGGCCGTTGCATGCCTGTATTTGTTACGTCCTAGACGCTCGTATAGCTCAGAGGCAGAGCGGGACCTTCGTAAGGTTCAGGTCGCAGGTTCGAACCCTGTTGCGAGCAGCGCTATCCTTTTTGTGCGCCATCTCGACGCGATAAGAAACGGACGATGCTCGGCTGCTTGTCGCGCGAGAGCTCGTGTTCCCTGACCAGGTCCCCGAAGAGCATCCGCTCGACGTCCGGCTTGGATCGACCGTGGGCCAGTGCCATGATCTCCGTGACGACGCCCTTGAGATGGTGGTCGAAGTAGTACCTGTAATCCGGAACCATGTCGTACCGTCTGACGCGGTCCGGATGCTCGGCCATCTCGCAACATAGCGCGGGAGCGGTGGCCGACGACGAAAATGCCATTGACGGTTGTTGCAGCTGTTGCGACGATCTCTTACTCTTTTGCTCTTGCAGCTGCTGCATCCGTCTGTCGACGAATACGAATTCTACGGCGTCTCCAGCCTTCGGTCCGTTGCCGGGATGCTCGCACTCCAACTTGCAGGCCACATGAATGGCGGGAGACGCAGTGTTCTTGTACGCTGGTGGTTTATCATTGCCGCAAGAAGGACACGCGCGAGTCGCGCTTCCTTTAGAGGCCCCGCATTTTGTACAGCACCCGCGAATGTCGCACAGGATGTCGCGCGCGCTCGCCTTGACGGTCTTTGACACGACGAGTTGCGACAGATCCGGGGGCGAATGGCCGCCTACGCCCAGCAGCTTCATCGCGGCGACGCGCACTTCCTGCGTAGCGAGATCGACGTCCATGTCGTAGAGCAGCACGTCGATCATCCGCTCGCAAACGGCCTTGACGAACGCGCAAGTGTCGCGGCGCACGAACTGGACGCCCTTGCAATCGACCGCCCCCTTCGCCCTCTTCGTTCCCGTGTCGCTAATAATATCGTCGCCGCGCGCGCAGTCTTCACCGTCCATCGCCAGACCCACGTACCTCTTTTTCGAGAATATCAGATACGGCAGATAGCACTTTTCGAAGCAAAACTTGATCGGACGCGGGAAGGCGCGGGTCACGATTTCCGCCGCTCTGTCTCCCGCGCGTTTAACGGCTTTTAGCTGATCTCTGCCTGCAGACGCGTCGATCCCGAACTCTATCATGAGCGAGTCGGTGTCCCCGTACACGATGGTGGCCCCCGGGAATCCCTCCTCGATGATCCTCTTGGACTCGCAGATCATCGATCTGCCGATCGCGGTCACCGCGTTCGCGAGCGGTATACAGGGTAAGAGCCCGGCCTTTTCGCTGACTCCGCAAAAGCCGTACACAGCGTTCATCGACACCTTGTACGCCAGCTGCTTCGCGTTGAACACCGCCCTGGCGTAAGGATCATCCGCGATCGCCATGGCCCGCTTGGATTCGGCGCGCTTCACCTGCAGATCGGTCAATAACTGCGGCAATATGCCGCGCTTGTCATCCGTCAGAGGTTTGACGAAATGCGTCCCTTCGACGATCGTCTTCGCCTCATCCGGATGCTCCTCCGCTCCTTCGCCTCCTCCTTTCTTATTCTCCTCCACCACCAGGGTCGAGTGGCACAGGTTGTGCGCCATCATGATGCTCGGGTACAGGCTCTGAAAGTCGAGACACGCGACCGGCTTCCAGTAGGCGCCGACACGCGGTTCTAGAACCGTCGCTCCCTTGAGAACGGTGGGGTCGTCGTCATCGCGCTGCTTCCCCTCTTCCTCCAGGTCTTCGTCGTCGTCCTCTTTTTGCGGGTCTTCTTCGTCCCGCTTCTGTTTCTTCGCGGCAAAGCTAGCCACCAGGGATGATCGAATCGGGACCGGACAGAACATGCCTCCCCTCGCCATGGCGTACCCGAGGATGAGACTGTGCACCTTGACCTGCTCGCCCTGCAGCAGTATCGTCTCCGGAGGCACTCGGCACACGTTGGCCATCTCGAACACGGTGTCTATCGCAGTAACGCGGTGGATGAGCGCGTTGACCAACACCGCGTCTTGCACGCAGTACGCGGCGACGTCCCATTTTTCCTCCGCGCTCCCTTCCCTCCACAGGCGCTGCATGTCCTTGATCGAGAGCCCCGTCTTTTTGCCGTCGGTACCGCCAAGGAGCGCGCGCGCGACGTCGTCCAGCTTGTAGCTCCGCAAATTCGCGTGAAAGCGACGCAAGTAGTAGTACACGTCCAGCTGGAGCACGCCGCGCGTACGGAGCATGCTTGCTTCGTGCGTCTGAGCGCCCCCACCTTTTACAAAAACCGTATCCAGGCATATACGCGGCTCTTCTTCTTCTTCGTCGTCTCGCTCCCGAACGCGGCCATTGTGTTTGCTGAGCAATACCGCAAAGTCGCTCAGCATCGGGTTTAACGCTCCACCGTTCAAGAGGACGCGATGGTATATGTACCTCATGTCGAACCCCCAAATGTTGTAGCCCGCCAACACGTCCGCGTCTTCGCGCGCGATATCCTCCGCCCATGCGCGCAGAAGTTCCGCTTCGGTCCGCACGCACACGACATCGACGATCCCGCCCGTCGTACTCGCATCTTCTCTGTCGCGTCGCTCGACTTGGCCTACGGATATTGCGCTGATGCGATATGGATCCGTAAAAGTTCCCGTTCGAGAATACGCGGTACATATCATAAACACCGCGTCTTCTCTGCGCGTGGGGTCCGGAAAGTCGCCGGTCGACGAGAGACACTCGATGTCGAAGCTGGCGATCACGACGGATCTGGACAGGGGGGCTCGGAGCGTCGGCGGAATATTTACGACGGACGAGGACTGTACGGTCCGATCGTCATCCTCGACGACGCGCACCAAATCGTTGGCGGAGAAACGTCGATTCACTGTATAACGGAAGGCAAATATCCCGCAAGGACGAACGTCGCGCGCGTGAAAGAAACGGATCAACGGATCGACGTTACTCTCGTATTGTTTGACGCGCGGCCTATTACGGGACAACCACCACGCTGCCCGCTTCATCGCACGCAGCGACCGGAACGACAGCACGCAGAATCCCGAAGACTCGGGCGGGGCGTAACCCAGGAAGCTGCGACCTTTACGGAAAGTCATGCCCCTGTACCCCCCCTCCGGACCCAGCGCGCCCTTGATCGACGTCAACATGTGCTCTACTTCCGAACGCGGCGCCCGGAGCCCTATTTCTATGGCAAAGTATGGACAAAAGGGCATGCGCAACACCACGCGCTCGCCTTCCGGCGTTTTTCCGTACACCGTCACGCAGTACTGTGTACTCCGTGTGTCGGAAGTGTCCGAAGCGGCGGAAGCGTTGATCGCGGTCGGGACGGTGGCTCTGGTTGGCATGTCCTCCTGTCCGCTGGGCATTTCGACGTCCTCGCCCACCCAGTGACACGCGCGAAAGAATGAAAGGGGATAAGGAGGAGGGGGTTGAGGATGCGTCGTGCGCTCTTCCTGCTGCTCTTGCATCTTCTCGCCTCCTTTCTCCTCTCTCCTCTATTTGATTTATTTCTTACGCCTCGAGATACGAGACGCGAAGGTCAAGACGTACACCCAGCTCGATGCTGCGGCGCCAATGTCCGTGATGAGCGTAAAAAGTATACCGCGGCATGTGTCGCGACAGAGCATATGATTGGCGGTAAAAGCGATTAACGAACCCAGGAGGAACGCGACGCTGAGCATGAGTCCTAATATTGCGGGACCCAGAGGGAAACGATGTGTTGTGGCGGCAAGATGAGTCCGGATAATGCTCCGTACAAAATTCTGATCGTCTATTTCGCGGTCTTCGTCTTCGTCTTCATCCTCTTCGGTTTCGGGGACCCCACCCTCGCAAGAAGAACACGATGGTAAAGACAACTCACCCCACATGCCGCTGATTATTATTATGGCGGAGTACAATAGTTTTTGCTACGCAGTCGCGCTCGATTGTCGATTCCCAACAAAAAAATCGATGTCCCCTTCATCCACTCTTCAGCGTCATCTGTTATTATATATGCCACAATATGCCGATCTATCCCGTGCGCAAGAAGACGCCCCAGGAGTTGCGTGACGATCAAGAAAAGCGCGCCGCCCTCGCTGTGAGAGATCATCATGAGCACCGAGAACAGCATGAAGAGCATGAAGAGCAGCACGAGGAACAGTGGGGTGGTCAGTCGGACGAACAAGACCGAGAGATTCGGTTAGAACCCACACAGGTGATCGACGACCTCCATTCTCGCGAGGACGACTCATTGCCGCCCCCTCCCGAACCAAGCGAGGAGTTGGAGCACCTTTACGACCAGCGTGTACAAGATAGAGATGATGCTGCACATCAGGATGAACTCGAGCAGGGAACGGACCAACTGCATTCTGCTGAGGATGAGCAGCGGCAGGTACAACAGTCTGCCGAGGAGGATGAGCAGCGGCGGGAACAACAGTCTGCCGAGGAGGATGAGCAGCGGCGGGAACAACAGTCTGCCGAGGAGGATGAGCAGCGGCAGGTGCAACAGTCTGCTCAGCAGGTTGAACAGCAGCAGGTGCAACAGTCTGCCGAAGAGGATGAGCAACGGCAGGAACAACAGTCTGCTGAGGAGGATGAGCAACGGCAGGAACAACAGTCTGCTGAGGATGAGCAGCGGCAGGAACAACAGTCTGCCGAAGAGGGCGATCAGCAGGTGCAGCAGTCTGCTGAGGAGGGTAATAACGATGTTGTCTTAAAACTGGACGACTTGCCACTCGTTTCGCCGAAAATCGACTCCCCTCCGCTCAACAGGATAGGGTATTACTCTGCGGATGTAGAGGATCGGAAACGCCACATCCAGCTCGTGTTCGATTTGTTGGTCGCTTACCGCCCTTGCTCCGCGTTTGCGAACACCGAATCTCTCAAGATATATCCGGTGCGCAACTCCGAGTCGGGGAGCCTGATGTCCTATGTCGGCTTCGTAAAGGGCGCCACCTACACGATGATCATCGTGGACGTGTTGTTCAGCCGAGACGTAGCTCACGACAGGATAGAACCGTTCTTCGAGTTCGACATCATGCCCGCAGACTTCAATGACCGCCCTCCCATTTTCGGCAAGTACAGGGTCAAGAACCCCCTACCCATGGCCCTCGCCATCTCGCTCCTGGAGCTGATGGATGTGAAACATCTGGCGCACATCATGAATGCCGCCGCCACCGTGGAAGTGGTAGAACACCTCCTGGAAACCGCCTTCCAACCAGTATGCCAAAAGGTCCAGTGTTTGATGATGGAGGGGAAACGCACGGTCTCGAAAAGAAACCGTTTCGACGATGCGGGGACGAGAAGAAAGGTCATCGAGAACCTGCTTTGTGGCAACGACAAAGCGCTGTGGCCATTTTCGGGAATGGATCGCGCGGTCGATACGCTGCTCAAGAAGTACGTCGATTTGAGCCGCGAAAAAAGCGTTTTACACGGCTCTATCACAGTAAGTCCAGACGGCTACACCGTGGCTGCAAAGCATGCTCCCGAGATCGTGTTGATGACGGTGGGATACTGGCTGGACCCCTCGCCCCCGACCATGCCGGCCAACTCGAGCTCGCTCGTCAAGAGGATAAAATCCGACTTGAACCTGACGCCTTCCAAACGCCAGCGGTACGGGGGGGAAGACGACGACAACGCCACCGACGGCAATTGACAGGCATCGTCCTGCTTTTTTTCTTGTTTCGCTCTTCTCGAGCGTGGTGTTCGTGCGGTTGTTTCTTTCTGACCTTAGAAGAAGTAAAGCAAAACGATACCGGTATGACAGCGGCGGCGGAATTGTCGGCTGATCTTTATGAAAGACCCAAGGCCAGAGAGTACCGCGAGTTGATGGATGCAATTGAAGGACGTGGACAGTTCGGTGAGGACGCTTACGGATCTCTGATGAGCAAGGAACGTCGCGTGCTGGACACCGTAGACCGCGTCGTCAACGACGCCCGTCTTCAGAGCACGTCGGAAAGGCTATTCACGAACCTTTCGATGGCGCAGATCGTGGCCAACACCGCGCGCGTGGTGCACGCCATATACAGGGACCTGGTGCGCGCACGGTCATTGGACGACGTCGTGCGCGCGTTCACGCCCATGAAGAGGAGGATATACGTGGGTCTGATCCTGGTCGCGGCTTCCCTATTCATGATGGCGATCCGAGCCAGCAGCTAGTGAACAATCGTACTACGCGCGCAGTGGTCCAAGATTGTCAGGGCTGATAGCGCCGCAAAAGGCGCCGCATTACCAAAGACAATTCTACTGGAGAGTATGCAGGCAGGGGATGGGGAACCCCGTCGTTGTAAATAAAGAGAGAGAGGGAGGAACAAAAGGACGATGGCGTCAGGCGAGCGCGTGTCTACTCGATGATTCCTTCTCCCTATCGCTAAAAAATTGAAAACGGGTTTCATTGGAGTGTATGATCCCGTCTTTCACCTCGCCATGGTGCGGATCAGGCAG
>LKMJ01000913.1_pt1 | contig 24863 bp, 22 predicted proteins | sample 643391 | NCBI WGS metagenome assembly LKMJ01 (sample SAMN04112250, study PRJNA286221) | soda lake metagenome | biome: soda lake; feature: Kulunda Steppe; material: water; isolation source: sample PL-Br10 brine of Picturesque Lake | place: Russia: Kulunda steppe | collected 2010-07 | reverse complement strand
TTGATTTCTGAAGCCCGAGCAGCCAAAGCTGTTGCCATACCGTTTTTCAGATTGTGTTGTCCCGGAAGTCCTATTTCGCCTATCTGCATGAGGTTTTCCTCTTTGTTATTGATTTTTAGAATTAGTTCATCATTTCTTATAAAAGCACCGTTCGATACTTCCGAGCGGTTCGAAAAAGCCATAATTTTTGGAGCATCTTCGGTTTTAGACAGTTTTTTTGCATGGCTGAAAAGCACAGGATCATCAAAATTGTAGATGAACCAGTCGCCACCGTCCTGATTTCTTGTGATGCTTAACTTTGATTGCGCATAGCTGTTAAAATCATTTTGATATCTGTCCAGATGGTCCGGAGTGATGTTCAGAATCATGCTTACAAATGGATGAAAGGAATGAATGTGATCAAGCTGAAAGCTGCTGACTTCCAGCAGGGCTTCTTTTTCGGGTGAGGAATATCTCACCTGATCAGAAAATGCTGTTCCTATATTTCCACCGATGATGTAATCCTTACCCGCAAGTTTCCAGGTATGAGCCAGCCAGTTCGTAACTGAAGTTTTGCCGTTACTGCCTGTAACCGCAATTATCGGAGAACTGTTGAACCAGCTCGCTGCTTCTATTTCAGAAAAAATCTTTTTCCCGTCGGCCTTATATCGCTCAGCGATTGAAGAGGATGACGGCACACCCGGGCTCAGTACAAGAAAATCACCATTCATCGATTTGTCCGAGTGGTTTCCCTCTTCAAAAGGGATTGAATGTGAACGCAGCGTTTCCGCATTGTCCGGTTTCATTGTTCCGAAATCGGAGACAAACGGAACGGCACCTTTTTCTTTTAACAAAATGGCTGCTGCCACACCGCTTCGGGCGCCGCCTGCAATAACGATATGTTTTCCTTTTATATCTATCATCGCAGTTTCAGGGTTAAGAGGCTTACAATTCCAAGCAGAATGGCGATTATCCAAAATCGAACTACAATTTTTGACTCAGGCCAGCCCAACTTTTCAAAGTGGTGGTGGATGGGCGTCATGAGAAATATTCTGCGCCCCTCGCCATATTTTTTTCGTGTGTATTTGAACCAAGAGGTTTGAATAATTACTGAAAGTGCTTCAACGACAAAGATTCCGCAGATAATTGGTAACAGTAGTTCTTTGTGGATCATTAATGCCAAAGCACCGAGCGCACCACCAAGTGCAAGTGATCCCGTATCGCCCATAAATACCGATGCGGGATGAGTGTTGTACCATAAAAACCCAAGGCAAGCCCCAACAAGAGAAGCTGCAAAAATAGTCAGCTCTCCGGAACCCGGCAGATACATGATGTTCAGAAATCCTGAAAAGTCAACACGACCGGATACATAGGCAAATATTCCTAAAATGGTACCGGCTATTGCCGATGTTCCGGATAACAAGCCATCAAGTCCATCTGTTAAATTAGCTGCATTACTGACGGCAGTAATAACCAGGATTACCACAGGTATATAGATCAGCCATCCGAGTTGTTCTCCAAAAATTGCGTAATCTATATTTACTTCTTTCAGAAAAGGTACAGTTGTGAGGGTGTTAAACTCAGAAAAAGCGGGCCAAAAATAGAGAAATGCTCCCAATACCAGTCCTACAAGAACCTGACCTATGATTTTAAACCAGCCATGAAGACCTGATTTGTTTTTCAGAACTACTTTTATGTAGTCGTCAATAAATCCAACCGATCCAAGTACGAGTACCACAAACACAATCAGCCAGGTATAAATACTGAAGATATTCATCCACAGCAGTGCTGGTATAAGAGTGGCAAGAATAATAATTACGCCACCCATTGTTGGGGTATCAGCTTTTTCGAGATGAGTTGATAATCCAATATCATCACGAATGTTTTCTTTTAACTGCATCCTGATTAACCAGTTGATTATTTTTTTACCGATAATCAAACTGATTAGTAAAGCTGTAGCTGCTGCAAATGCCGTTCGTGTAGTGATAAAATCAAAAGCACCAAATCCTGGCGGACTGTAAAGATTATTCAGCCATCTGATTAATTCGTATAGCATCAGGCCACCTCCATGCTGTTAGTGTGGCCATTTTTGCTCTGTAATGCTTCGCGTGCTATTTCACGATCATCAAAATGAATTCGCTCACCGTTAATTTCCTGGTAGGTTTCATGGCCTTTACCGGCAATCAGCACGATTGTATGCTTATCAGCATGCCGGATGGCAGTGTTTATAGCTTCTTTCCTGGAAGTGATCGATGTGACATTACTTTGGTCAGAAAATCCACCTAAGATTTCATCAATAATAGCATCCGGCTGCTCACTTCGGGGATTGTCGGAGGTAACAAAAATGTAGTCAGCAAATTTTTCAGCGATTGCTGCCATTTCTGGTCGTTTTGATCGGTCGCGGTCGCCGCCGCATCCGAATACAACAGATAATTTTTGTCTTTTAGTTTTTAGTTCTTTCAAAGTGGAGAGAACATTTTCAAGCGCATTGGGCGTATGGGCATAATCAACTAAAACAAGAGGGTTTTTATCGATTGCCTGTTGATCTGTTACACTTTCAAGCCGTCCCGGTGCTCCTTTACATGATTCGATTACCTCAGAAACTTTTTTCCCATCTAACCCGATGGATGTACAGCTTAAAAGTGCCTGAACTACATTGTAGGCATTAAACTTTCCAACAAGAGGGGTGTTGATTTTAACATCATCCACTGAAATAGTCATGCCACCGGCTCCTGATTTCAGAATTTCAGCGTTTATCAATCCGTTTCCTTTAAAGCTAATACTGATAACTCTGGCCGGGGTGGAGTTTACCATCCATTCACCTTTGGAATCATCTGCATTTGTTACCGCCCAGCTGCTGTCATCCAGCGAGTTAAACAGTAGTTTTTTAGCTGATGCATATTCATTCATGGATGAATGATAGTCGAGGTGGTCGAGGCTCAAATTTGTAAAGACAGCAACATTAAAATGAATTCCGTGTACCCGGCGCTGATGCAGGGCATGCGACGAAACCTCCATAACAAGAAATTCACTTCCGGCCTCAGCAATCTGTTTCATATCTGAAGCGAGCTCAATCGGGTCGGCAGTTGTAAGCTTACTCTGTAAAGTATTTTGATTGATTCTTTTTTCAACTGTTCCAAGAAGCGATGCTCTATAATCCATCGCGGTTAAAATCTGCCAGATCAGAGTGGTAACCGTGGTTTTTCCGTTGGTTCCTGTTACACCAATAATTTTCAGCTGTTCAGCGGGATTTCCTGCCATAAACTGTGCAAGAGGCCCAATCAGTTTGCGGGAGTTTTTTACAACCCATAGAGCTGTTCCTTTCTCAATATTGATCTGTTTCTCAGAAATAATCAATGATGCTCCGTTTGCCACAGCTTGCGGAATAAAATCATGACCATCAGAGCGCGTTCCTTCGATAGCAATAAAAACATCATTTTTCTGAACAGCTCTGGAATCCTGACGCAGCTCACCCACAGTATCAGGAATAGTACCTGACGCTATAATTGGATCGCAAAATTTCAAGAGCTTTTTATAGGTCATAATTAATTAGACACCATAGACTGTGATGATTGCATTGAGCGGGCTTTGCCGCGAACCGTAACCGTTCGGCCTTTCTGGAACAGATCTCCGGCGCGCGGAAACTGTGTGTAGATTGTTCCTGAACCGATTGTTTCAATATTTAAACCCCTGGACAAAAGCAGATTAGTAGCCTGTCTCATATTTAACCCGTTCAAATCAGGAATCTGAGCATAACCATCCGGCAGGGAGTCTGGAACTACATGCCCCCTGGTAATTTGGATTGGAGTGCTGAGGCTGAATTTTTCTCCTGGTTCCGGAGCCTGGCTGATTACATGCGAACCTTCGCCGGAGACCGTCACAGGGACTTGCTTGCCGGCCAGTAGCAATTTGGCATGATCGTATGTGAGCCCTTGTATATTAGGAGCAACAAATTCATCAGTTTCGGCAATTGGATCGGGAGCAGTGCCTCTGTAAATATTATTATCGAGCCCTGATATTCGTGTGGCTATTTCTTTAAAAATTGAACCTGCAGTAAAACCTCCGTAAATACTTGTTCTGGGTTCATCAAGCATTACAAGTATAACATATTCAGGGTCTTCAACGGGAAAAAAACCGACAAACGAAGCTCTGTATCTGGCCTGGTATCTGCCGTCAATATATTTTTGAGCTGTTCCTGTTTTGCCGGCTATTCGTAATCCTTCTACTGATGCCCATCCGGCCGTACCCGAATCGGAGACCGCTTTTTCAAAAACCGGCATAAGTTTATCTATGGTAGATTTTTTGGCAATTCTCCGTACAGATTCCGGGCGGGTTTTTTTCTTTATGTTTCCAAATTCGTCTCTGATTTCGTTAACTACATAAGGTTTCATCAATACACCACCGTTTGCGAAGGCCGCATACGCCTGTACCAACTGGATGGGTGTAACCTGTACTTCATAACCAATTGACATCCATGGTAGGGTAACTCTGCTCCACTCATACGGTTTTTGCAATCGGCCGGGCTGTTCGTTGGGCAAGTCTATGTTAGTGTTGGTTCCGAAACCCATATTCCGTGCATATTGATAGTATGTTTCGGGCTTTAAACGCATGGCAATTTCAGACGTGGCAATGTTTGATGATTTGGCAAAAACTTCATCAAATGCTAAGGTTCCAAGCGGGTCATGGTCTCTCATGGCCTGGCCGTGAATCATTTTTCGGCCGCTTGAAGGTGTTTCAAACTTTTCATCAAAATCTGTTACACCTTGTTCAATGGCAGCAAGTGCAGCCACAAGTTTAAAGGTGGATCCGGGTTCAACCATATCTGCAACTGCGTAATTTCGCCTGTTTTCATTATCAGCAGATCCGGGAGAGTTGGGATTATAAGTTGGATAATTGGCCATTGCGCGGATAGCCCCTGTTTTGGGGTTCATCACAATAGCCGTTCCATAAGAGGCTCTGTGTCTTTTAACGCCTTCTTCAAGCTCCTCTTCTAAAATGGCCTGGGCCTGTGCGTTGATGGTAGTATAAATTGAGTTGCCCTGAACAGGAAGTTTTCTGGGTGCCCCCACATATGCAAAAATTCGATTTGACCTGTCTTTTCGGACCTGCTGTACGCCATCCTCTCCCTTTAAAATCTCATTGTACTTGGATTCCAGTCCTGCCATTCCATCCAGATTGTGGTTCACAAAACCCAGAGTATGGGCAGAAAGTGATTCAAAGCTGTAGTTTCTCCTGTATTCTTCTTCAAGGATAATACTACGGTAACCAAGCTGACGAAGATCCTTATAAGCCTGAACGTTGATACTTCTCTCCAGGACGATATAACGGGAATGGTTGGGGGCATTTCGAATTCTGTTATTATAGTATGCGGCACCCCGGCCTGTGTGGTCGTTCAACACATTTGAAATATTACGGAGATGCTCATTAGTAGTTCCCGGTGCTCTTGGGTCAACGGCTACTTTATAAATAACTCTGTTGGTTGCAAGCAGTGAGCCATTTTCATCGTATATATTTCCCCGTTGAGCCGGAATCGGTATAAAGTCAAATGCCTGCGAACTCCACAGCTCCCGGAGTCCATCGCCTTCAAGCATGTTTACGCGTAGAATTTGCAGAGCAATACCAACGGGTATGAGAAGTATCAACCCAAACAACAAAAACATGCGTCCAATTATGGAAGTGCGTTCGTTCATCTGGCGTCCTGATTCACAATTAAAACCCGGTCGGTTGTACCGGGATTAATAAATCCTTCCTGTCTTGCTTTCTGATAAATTTCTTTCGGGCCGGTCATCCGGTCGAAGGTCAGTCTTTTTTCATCATATTGCCTTTTGGTCTGGTTAAACTCAGTTTCAAGCTGGTTTACCTCCATTAAAAGCTGTTGCGTACTGAAAACATGACCGATATAGAGAATCCCGCAAACTCCGATCAGGAAACTTGCGAGGAGTACCTTCCAGGGGGTAAAAACCGGAAGGGCAGCCTTTTTGGCTTTATTGTTTTTGCGTCTGCCGTATTCAGGGGCAGAGCCGTCTGAAAAAAACTTCTGCGTAAGGGGTCTTTTTTTCTTGTTGGCAGCCGGTTTCCCATTTGAAATACCGCGCCTGTTCTTTTTCGCACCGTTTTTTTTGAGAGGGGTTTTTATAAACATTATAATTCCTCCGCGGTATTTTTTTCAGCTGCTCGTAATTTTGCACTGCGAGCAGCCGGATTGTCTTGAATTTCTTCTGCTGATGGAGTAACAATCTGCCGGGTAAGCGGAGTGATGGGGGTTATCGGGTTCCCAAAAAAATCTTTTTTGATCTTACCTTCGAAATTTCCGCTCTTAAAAAAGTTTTTTACAATACGATCCTCAAGAGAGTGGTAGGAAATGGCTACAATTCGTCCGGAAGGTTTAAGCAATTTAAGAGCATCCTGCAGTGCTGTTTTTAAAACATCAAGTTCTCTGTTTACTTCAATGCGTATTCCCTGGAAAACTCTTGCTACAGATTTAATGGTATGCCTTCCGTGTACCACTTGTTCAACAGCATCCCGCAGCTGACCGGTGGTTTCGATTGGGCGGTTTTCAATAATTTCTTTGGCAATTTGCCGGCTAAGGCGCTCTTCTCCATAATGGTATATTACATCGCGCAGTTTTTCGTAGTCGTATTCGTTCACAACTTTGTATGCAGAAACTCCGCTTAGTTCACTCATTCGCATATCAAGCGGACCATCATGCTGAAAGCTAAACCCGCGTTCTGGTTCTTTTATTTGATGGGTGGAAACTCCCAGGTCAAAAAGAATACCTGAAATTTTACCGTGAAACTCAGGTGGGATAAGAGTTGAAAGATACCCGAAATTTCCCTGGACAGACGTAAATCTTGGATTATCTCCAATCGCTTCTTGGGCTGCAATCAGCGCTTCACTATCCTGATCTATTCCGAACAGCCGGGAATTTTTGCCGGTAAGTTCTAATATTTTATTGCTGTGTCCGCCGCCGCCAAGTGTAGCATCTATATAAATGCCATCCTTGTCGGTAATCAGATAACCTGCAGAGGTATCAAGCAGTACCGGAATGTGGGGATAATATTTTGTCATTGTTCTATCCTCCGATATCATTGTTATCTCCCATTACCTGTTCGAAAAGTTCTTCATACGATTCGCTGTCGAGCATGGAGTCGATTTCGTCCAGTTTTTCGGGCGACCATATTTCGATACGCTCACCGCTGCCGATAAATATTGCAGTAGAATCAATTTTGGAGTACTTCATTAAATCGGAGGAGAGAGAGATTCTGTTCTGCTTATCAAGAGAAACATCTTCGGCAAAGCGTAGAAAATTCCGCTTTACAGTTCTTCCTTTACGGCTAAAACTGTTAAGTTCAGAGAGTTTATCTTCAACAAATTTCCATTCATCTTGGGGGTATAAGTAAAGGCAGGGTTCAATTCCCCGGAGAATGGTGAAGTTGTCTTGTGCATCAGGGCTGAGATATTTGCGCAGCTTGGCCGGTAAAGCAACACGGCCTTTATTATCTACACTATGTTCATATTGCCCTTTGAAGCTTGGCACGGAATTTCTCTTTTGTTGTGATTGCTAAAAAACGTTTGGATAGCTGTTATGGAAATTTGCTAAATACTTCCCCACTATCTCCCACTTCTCCCCACAATGTACCTTAAAGTTCTATATGATGTCAAGGGAAAAGTTTACAGTTTTTTAATTTTCCGGTATTCATAACTCATTCTCTATATGCAGAAGGGGATTTATGCTTTTTGAAACCTGAAGTGGTGGGAAGTGGTGAAAATATATAACTGTGCTGAAGCGGATCCGTAATTTGTACTATCCAAAAAACAGATTGCATCATTTGACAGTATTGGCAAAAATAATACGCCATATTAAAGAGAAGGATGGCGTTAACATCAAGTGCTCTTAAAAGATGCGTGAAATATTTTGTTATAGTTTTATTGTATTGTTTCTGATTTACAGCCCGGTTTTGGAGGCACAAGAAGATATAATGTCGGTCAGTTATGAAGTGGAGTTTATAGAAGGCAGCTCTCATTATTTATCAGAAAAAGCGGAAGATGATGGTTTGAACCCGGCAGAATTTGGTAAATGGTTGTCAGAACACGCCTCTGTTCAGAAAACAGTAGCAGCACCGGGTCCGGATATTCCCGTAAGTTCTCAGTTTTTATTTTTTGTTGTAGACCGTCGCGGCGCTGTATTGAGCCAAAACAGTCTTCCTCTGCGGGTCACGAAAAACTCAGTTATGCTTAGAAACTCACTAAATGTAAATGAACTAAGCACAACGCTCGAATCGGTATTTATTAACCAGGATTGTAAAATTTCCGGCAGTGTTTTGATTAGCAGCGAGAGATTATTTCCCGGCGGTTTTTTGATTGGAAGCATTTACGAGTCTCAGCGCCTGGCGGCAAATGCAGCCAACCGGGCTTTCAGTACTATTCCGGGAAGTGAAGAGGGTTATACTCTGTTTTTAATGGCAGTACCTGATATTGATGAGTTTGATTATTCAGTAGATCCCGGTGTGGCGGCATTTCTTTGCCTGTCGATTTAAAAGCCGGGAAAAGGGATTCTATACAATTTATATGGACATTTACAATATAGTATGATCCAAAAGATCCATATAATTCGTGTGTAATATTGAGAGATACTGATAATTTATTATCTAAGACTCCATAATTAACAAATCTTAAATTGTACTATTAATTAAATACAGCATAAATCATGAAAAAATTACTATCTCTAATCTGTGTAGTGGGATTATTTGCATTAAATGTGAATGATGTGAAAGCGCAGGATACAAAATTTGGTATAAAAGGTGGGGCAACATTGTATTCGGTAACAACCAGTTTTGCCGGTTTCGAGGAATCCAGTAATAGTAAAATTGGCTTTGCTGCTGGTGCATTTATGGAAAAATCATTTAATGATCTACTTTCCCTGCAAGTAGAAGGTCTTTATGTACAAAAGGGTGGTGAAGAGGAAGGCGACGATTTTTTTGGTGATGAAGATATCACGCTATCCTATATAGATGTGCCTGTATTGTTAAAAGTTAATATTCCATTAGATGGGACTGTTCAACCTTATGTTTACGGTGGTGGTTTCTTGGGATATTTGCTGGATGCAACAGCATCAGAAGATGACTTTGAAGGTGATATCAGCGAGTTTCTGACTGATTTAAATTACGGGCTATCTTTTGGTGCCGGTGTATCATTTGGAATGCTCAGCTTAGATATCCGTTATGATATGGGATTAGCCAACATTTATGATGACGATGCATTTGACGATTTGGGTGATTTTGGTGACTTCTTTGGCGGAGCTAACATTGAAGCTTCAACAAGCGGTTTCATGCTTACAGCCGGAATTTCCTTTTAAAATGCTGAGTTCAGACTTTACAACCTCCCTTTTTTAAGTAAGAGGGAGGTTTTTTTGTTTTATTCAATTGAAAGAATGTCGGATAAAATACCCGCTGCAGTTACGTTTTTGCCGGCGCCGGGGCCTTGTATAATTAAAGGCTGATGATTGTACCTGCCGGTTTTGATCGTTATCAGATTGTTTGTGCCGTTCAATCGTCCAATTGGTGAAGATTGATCAACCGCCTCCACACCGATTTTTATTTTGCCGTCTTTAAGTAATCCTGTATATCGAAGTTTTTTCCCATCAGAAACAGCATCTGATACTTTTGATCTCCACTCTGAATCATGTTCAGGAAGTTTTTCCAGAAATGTAACCGAGTCTGTATCTTTCAATGAATCCGGAATTAGTGATTCAACATTTATTTCGTATCGCTCCAGTTTACAACCGCAAATGCGTGCAAGTATCAAAAATTTGCGGGCAACATCTTCACCTGAGAGATCATCCCGGGGATCGGGTTCAGCATATCCCAAAGTTCGGGCTTTGATTACACTTTTACTGAACAGCTCACCCTTATCGAGTTCAGAAAACAGGTAGGTCATAGTACCGGATAGCACACCGCTGATTTCAAGAATTTCGTCACCACTGTCAATCAGGTTTTTTATGGTTTTTATGATGGGCAGACCTGCTCCCACATTTGTTTCGTACAAGAATTGAGTGTTGTACTGTGCCGCTAAATTTTGAAGTTCATCAAAATATTCCTGGCTTTGGGTATTTGCAAGTTTGCTTGGCGTAACTACGTGAATTCCGTTTTGCAACAGCTCCGGATAAAGGGCAGCAACCTCCGGGCTTCCGGTTGAATCCACAAAAATCACCGATTCACTTTTATTTGATGCAAGTTTACTAACAATTTCATCCCAGTTTTTTTTCGGTGCCGATCGTAAATCATCAGCAAATGACCCTCCGATATCATTACTATACCACTTCACATTTCCGGAATTACAAAGTCCAATAAGTTTCAGGTTTCGGTTTTCTTGAATATTACAGAGCTGTTTGATAAGTGCTCCGCCCACGGCACCGGTTCCCGCAATAAATACTTTTTTCACTGCTTTATAATTCAGTTTATGGTTTGGTGCTTTAAAAGCTTTTAGTTCAGACATTTAAATGGTTTTTTGGTGTTCAGTTAACAGTGGTTTGATAAAATTATTAAGCTGTTCAAATTCGATTAAAAAGGCGTCATGTCCGTATGGTGATTCAATCTCATGATAGCTACCATTTGGAAACAGTCCGGCCAGTTCTTTTTGTTCATCAACAGGGTAGAGGTGATCAGAATCCACTCCAACCACTCTTACGGGCAAAGTCATGGAGTTAATTTTTTCGGTGAGATTGGGCCTGCAGCGATGAATATCATGGCTGTCCATCGCTTTTGAAAGAATCATATATGTATGGGCATCAAACCGAGAAGCCAGTTTTTTGCCCTGGTAATCGAGGTATGATTCAACCTGAAACTGCTCAGATTCTCCCTGCAGTTTACGTCCGAATTTCTGATTGTAATTTTCAGGTGTCCGGTAGGTAACCATTCCCATCATCCGGGCAGCGGCAATTCCGTCAGATGGACCGTCACCTTTTTCGTAATCACCTTGGTTCCATTTTGGGTCGGTTTTAATTGCCGCTCGCTGAGCGTGGCTGATACCAATGGCCCACGGGCTGTGCTGTTTGCCCATTGCTATTAATGCGGCAGACTGTACCCGTTCATCCATCAGCGTAAATTCGAGTGCCTGCATTCCTCCCAATGAACCACCGATAACAAGATTAATTCCACGAATATCAAGCTGATTTAACAGCTGCTGCTGAAACCGAACCATATCCCTGATGGTAATTTTAGGAAAATCATTTTTATAGGGTTTTTTGGTGTCGGGATTTAAAGACCAGGGGCCCAGAGATCCATAACAGCTGCCGGGCACATTGATGCAAATGATAAAATGTTTTGATGGATCACAAATTTTATCACGGCCAAAAATACCGAAAAACCATTCGTCTGCCGCTGCATGTCCGGTTAGGGCATGGCAAATCAGGATCACGTTGTCCCGGTCTTTATTGAGTTTCCCCCAGCTTTTATATGCTGCAGGAGGATTTTTAAATCTGAATCCATTTTCAGTTATAAATTCAGATTTAAGTGTAGTTATTGTGATGTTTTGGTTCATAAATTATATCAATGTAATGCAATCAGCGGTTTGATTCGCTTCCGGTTTATCACGGTTGTTTGAATGAAACGGATCCTTCCAGCGGTACAGGATTTTTAATGATATCCAATACAGGACACCGTGTTAATGAAAAGCTTTCAAGCTGCTGAAGTTTAACAGTGTCTGTTTCGTCAGTTTCGATTGTGGTTATATACCGTACACCGGTAAAGCCGGCGCGTTCATCAGAAAGATTCAGAAAACCGTGCAAATCCAGGTCGCCTTCAATATCTACGTGAACCGCATTGATATCAATTCCAAGTACGGTTGCATAAGCTTTGATGACAATTTCCTGGCAGGCGGCAAATGCTCCAAGAACATACTCAACCGGGTTTGGCCCCAGATTTGTTCCGCCAAGTTCTTGCGGTTCGTCCGATAAAAAATTGAAGTCACGTATATTCACTTCAGCCAGAAATCCATCTGTAAGTTTAGATTTGGCTTTAAATACTGCTTTCGCCTGTTCGGGGTCATCCTGAACTCCTTTTATAAGTGCCAGTAAAGTTTTTTCAAGCTGCTGATTTTGGTTTGGTTCGATTGTTTTTGATATGCTCATGGTCAGATATTTTTTTGAGTTATACGGTGTGAAGGGATTTTCGCTTAATTTCAGGCTGATCTGGGCCTGCATAGGATTGATTCAGCTGTAGTGACAGTCGCAGCGTTTCATCAGATAGTTTTTTCAATCGGTTCAGGATATCTTTGTCAGATAATTCACCGTTGCTGAAATGTCCGTTATTTGCATACACACCGCCCGGTATGACATAAGCGTTGAAATATCCAAACAACGGTTTAAACTGATGCTCAATGGCCAGGTAGTGATGATTGGAACCGCCCGTAGCGACGATTCCGATCACTTTTCCCTTCAGGGCATCATTCGGTATCAGGTCAAATAGGTTTTTAAATGCACCTGAGTATGTGCCCCGATATATCGGTGAGCCGACAATGAAGGCATCTGCACCGGCTATTTTATCGAGTACAGTGCGGGTATCGCCTTCGTATTGTTCGGGATTGCGGCCGTCGCAAAACACCAGGTTTACTTCAGAAAGAGAAATAAAATCAGTTTGAACCGATTCGTTCTCTTCCCGGATAAATGAAAGTGCATTGCGAACTGCTAATTCGGTTTTTGATTGTCGGCTCAGGCTGCCGGAAATTCCAAGAATCTTCATGCGGCCACCCCTTTTTGTTTTAATTTTTCTTCCTTTTCCCGAACCAGTGGAATTACTTCCTTACCAAATTTTTCAAGCTCTTCGTCGTAGTTGAAGAATCCGGTCAGAACCAGGTCAACGCCTAACTGTTTGAGCTCGATAATTCGATCGGCTACCTGCTCGGCCGTGCCAATTAATCCGGTTTTAAAACCGTCGTTATACTGCACCAGGTCATCGAACGAAGAGTCGGCCCACATACCTTCCCCTTCTTTTGAAGATGCTCCTGCCTGCTGAACCGCGTCTCTGAATGCGTTGACTGCCTCTTCATTGGCGTGCCCGACAATCTGTTCAAGCTGTTCTACAGCCTCTTCTTCCGTGTCGCGGACAATCACAAAACCGTTCAGGGCAAACTTTACGTCGCGGCCTTCTTTTTTGGCAAGCTGTTTTACATCAGCAATCTGCTCTTTGATACCGGAATTTGTATTTCCGTTCATGAAATACCAGTCAGAAACGCGTGCGGCCATTTTGCGTGCTGCTTTGGAATTTCCACCCTGGAAGATGGGAATACCGTCGCGCTTCGGTTTTGGTTTGTGCGGGGCATCGCTGATTTGATAGAAGTCTCCGCGATAATTTGCTTCCTCTTTGGTCCAGAGTTCTCGCAAAACTTCTATAAACTCCTCTGAGCGTCTGTATCTTTCATCGTGTTCCAGCCATGGTTCACCAAAAGATGTGAATTCAGCTTTAAACCATCCGCTGACAACATTTACGGCAGCCCGGCCATTACTCACATTGTCTATTGTTGATAATATTTTGGCATAAACAGCCGGGTGCCAGAGTCCGGGGTGAACCGCGGAAATCAGGTTGATCTTTTCGGTTACAGCGGCAAGGGCAGAACCGAGAGCCGCAGCTTCAAGCTGTTTGTCAGCGCCGTAACTGGCGATGAATCGTGTTTGCAGTAAGGCATAATCGAACCCTACTCGTTCGGCCGTTTGAATGTATTCCTTGTTGGCTTCAAAATCCCAGCGGGTGTTTTGTGGCAATTTAGAAACCACAAGACCTCCGCTGACGTTTGGTACCCAGTATGCGAATTTTACGTTACTCATTTGTATATTTGATTTATGTCTTAGTGCCGGCAGGCCTCCGCTAAAAGTTCCTGCCAGCGTTTTGATTTAGACCCGGTCTCGATTTTCGAGGCCGGGTTTTTTTATTAAATAAGTTCCCCTTCGAAGGGGGTGAGTGAATTCCGAATATCTTCGGGATTCGCTCCGGGGGATGTTACGTGAGGTTGAATGACCTGAATCAACATCAAAGCCATATCAACGTTCCAGAACACCCCTCCCCACGCGAAAAACATGCGTGGTACTCCCCTCAAGGGGAGACTTTAGGCATTCACCTTAATCTTCTTAAAGGCAGACTCGAAATCAGCAATAATATCGTCGATATGTTCGATACCGACAGATACGCGAACGAGATCTTCCTGCACACCACCGGATGCCTGTTCTTTTTCAGTAAGCTGCTGGTGCGTGGTTGATGCCGGGTGGATTACAAGTGTTTTGGCATCACCAACATTGGCCAGGTGACTTGCCAGCTCTACATTTTCAATAAATTGCAGTGCAGCGTCATATCCGCCTTTCACTCCAAAAGTGAGTACAGCTCCGAATCGGCCTTCGCGCAGATACTTCTTTCCATTTTCGTGATGTGGGTGATCGGGCAGGCCGGTATAGTTTACCCATGATGTGTGCTCGCTTTTTTCCAGCCATTTGGCCAGTTTCAGGGCATTTTCAGCGTGGCGTTCAGCTCTCAGAGAGAGAGTTTCGATACCCTGAAGCAACAAAAAGCTGTTAAATGGAGCCTGTGCTGGCCCTACATCACGCAAACCCTCTACGCGTGCACGGATAGCAAAAGCGATATTTCCAAAAGGTCCGTCTTCACCAAAAACTTCCCAGAAATTCAATCCATGATAGGCAGGAGAGGGATCGGTAAAGAGGGGATAGCGTCCGTTACCCCAGTCAAAGTTACCGGCATCAACCAAGACACCACCAATACTTGTGCCGTGTCCACCAATCCACTTGGTGGCTGATTCTACAACTACATTCGCTCCATGATCAATAGGCCGGGCAATGGCACCTGCAGCTCCAAAAGTATTATCAACAACGAGAGCCACACCATGTTTTTTTGCGACGGCAGAAATACCATCAAAATCTGGCACATTTCCGCGGGGATTTCCGATGCTTTCCACGTAGATCGCTTTGGTTTTATCATCTATCAGCTTTTCAAAACTTTCCGGGGAATCATCTTCGCTGAATTTTACATTAATTCCGAGGCGGGGAAAAGTTACTTTAAATTGGTTATATGTTCCGCCGTACAGGTTCTGAGTTGAAACAATGTTGTCACCGGCCTGTGCCAGTGTAATAATTGTAAGAAACTGAGCTGATTGCCCCGAAGCTGTTGCTACAGCCGCCGCACCGCCTTCAAGGGCTGCGATTCGCTTTTCAAAAACATCGGTGGTAGGATTCATAATCCGGGTATAGATGTTTCCAAATTCTTTTAATGCAAAAAGTGTGGCAGCGTGCTCGGTATCATCAAACTGGTAAGAGGTGGTTTGATAGATCGGTACGGCCCTCGAACCCGTGGTTGGATCCGGTTCCTGTCCTGCATGCAGCTGCAGAGTTTCATACTTGTAGTTTTTGTCCTGTCCGTTCGTGCTCATTGTATTACCTGGTTTAAGTGTTGATAGTGATGGTTGATAGATTTAAAGTTCGTTTTAAAAAGCCGGATTCGCCGATCATAGGTTTTTATCCCTGTCACGAATTAAAAACTGGTGATCGACCTTCATACATCGGTTTTGAATCAACATGACTCCTTTCTTATTCGCTTTCTCGACTTCTTCAGGGTGATTGCCGGTACCCAGCTGCAGCCAGATTATTTTGGGATCTATCTCCAATGCCTGGTCTACAACTTTTGATATATGCTCAGGTTTGATAAACACATCAACAGCATCAATATCCACCGGGATTGATTTTAAATCGGGATATGCCATATTTCCCAAAATTTCATCAGCACCGGGGTTAACCGGAATGATATTGTATCCGGCATTTTGCAGGTATCGGCCCACAAAGTAGCTGTCTTTATGTTTGTTTCGTGAAATTCCCACTATGGCAATGGTTTTAATGTTATCAAGTTGGGTTTCGATCTTGTCGGTTTCCTCCGATAATTCGGGAGTAGCCCGCATCTTTTTCTCGTACCAGCCGCTGAATGTGTTTCGCAAAGTGTTATTTCTTAATTATTAATTAACAAAACTCACTGTTTAGAGTGAGTTTTCAAGCCCCCCTTAACACGGGGACATAGGAGGATGTTAAGTGGAGCCAATCGGCCTTAAATAAAATAAAAGCCGTATCAACGCTACATTAACACCCCTCCGCTCGCAATCGAGCGACTCCCCTCAAGGGGAGATTTTTGTTCCATTCAAAAAAGTGATGAAACAAAAAAAGCCTCTTCCAAAAATCCTGTGGGAAAGATTTTCAGAAGAGGCTTTGTGAGTACTGCTTAACAAGTGCCTGATCATCTCATCTTTCCCAAATCCGATATACATCGAATGGGCAGGATTTAGCACCTAACACCCCGACATTTCTGCCGGGACCGGTTGCTAAGGTTTCACAGGGCCTGTCCCTCCACCTTTCTGGATAAGAGTTCAAAAATTTTAAAGAACGAATCTCAGTATCGTGAAAAACAAAAAAAGCCCTGCCGGTTTCCCAGAGGGCTTAAAATTCTTTCGAAATTAATTACACCCTCTGCATCATGTGTTGCTACACATACACATCATACAGAGACAAATAATTGCGGTATTTGGTGTCTTAATTTTCACACTTCTATAATAGCGGTGTTTAAAGGTTCGATGCAAATAATATTTCAATTTAATTTAATTTTTCTGAAAAAGCGCTTTTTTGTGAAAATACAAAGGAGTGATGGGTCAATCTTGAACTATTAGTAATGAGTAATCAGATGAGTTATCTATGGATCACATATAGATCCAGTGCGTCTCGATTATTCGAAAACACATCCGATGACTTCGCGCTTTTTTATAATTTACACAATAGTAGTATTACCATGCATTTAGTTTTGAAACCGTATCCGAATTTGACGGAGAAAATAAGGAGAGCAGCTTTTGATATTTTTGAAAAATTGATTTTGATGCATTACAAGACCAAGTTGAGAGAGTTTTTTTGTATTTGAAAAGATTTAAAAAGAATTCTTTACTGAGAGTAGCTTCATTAATAATGAAACATTATATTGTGTTTCACAATTAATGAATCTAAAGCATTTGATTCATAAATAATGAAGCATCAATTTAGGCAAAAAAATAATGGGTGTTCAAAATAATAATTACTACATATTGATGGGTGATGTTATATCCAGCGGCAAGTTTGATCAGAAAGAATTAAGTAAAAAGTTAAAACTACTGGTTGAAAATTGTAATAAATCATTGAGGTCTTCAATACTATCACCCTATACAATTACTTTGGGTGATGAATTTCAGGGTATAGCCTCATCATTGCTATCTGCGGTGGAATCTATTTTTTATTTTGAAGAAGAGTGTCTGAAAAATCAGTATGCATTTAAACTTCATTATGCACTTCAATACGGAGAAATATCGACGGAGATCAACAGAGAGATTGCGTATGAAATGATGGGAAGTGGTTTGACAAATGCGAGGCAACTGCTTACAAAAAAAAGCAGGAGCCGTAAACGATTTAAGTTAGATTTAGCGGATAAAAACCTGACAACTCAATTGATGAGATTATTTGAGGTCGCCGACAGTATCATACAATCCTGGAAAACTGAAGATTATAGATTGATTTACGATATGATTAAAATTGACAATAATAGTGAAGTTGCCGGGCTACACGATAAGAACAGAGACCAGATTTGGAAAAGAAGAAATAATTTGATGGTTAAGGAGTATAACCTATTGAAGGAATTTATTTTAAACTATATAGAAAAGTTATGATTTGGATAAAACTCATAATTGCTTATCTGATATTCGAGTTGATCATAAATATTATATTTAGAATTATTGACGCTAAACTTGAGGATGAAGCAAATCCCTTCAGGTCAATTATCAAGGGTATTCTGGAACGCGTTATGATGATTGCGGGGTTACTTGCCGGGTATCCACAAATCTTGATTGCTTTTGGAGCAATCAAGATTGGAACCCGATTTCAAAAAGGTTCAAAAGTCTCAAATGATTATTTCTTAGTTGGTAACTTTATATCAATCCTTGCTGCTATATTATTAGTGCAGTATGCAATACATACATTGGGATTTGTTAGTGCATGAACCTAGTTTTAATACTGAATTCGAAAAAAGAAATTAATACCCCAGGTTTCTGACCCAATTTTCTTTTTCCCGCCATTTTTCGCGCACTTTTACGTGAAGATCAAGAAATACCTGTTTGCCTACCAGCTCCTCAATAGTTTCCCGGGATTTGATACCGAGATTTTTAATTGCCTCCCCACCTTTGCCGATCAGCATCCCTTTTTGTGATTTTCGATTTACAATAATTTCAGCATTAATGCGGTCGATATCTTCTGCGGCCTCGTAGTTGATTACATTTACCGTGCATGAATAGGGAATTTCATCATGAAACTGAAGAAAAATTTGTTCCCTGATGAGTTCAGATACAAAAAACCTGATTGGGTGTTCGCTCAAATCTTCTTTTGGGTAAAAAGGCGGGCCGGGCATTAAATATGTGCGAACAGAATCCATTAATTTATCGATTCCCTCACCGGTCAGAGCGGAGACAAAGTGAATTCCAGCAAGTTTAAGATTATCTTCAATCAATGCTGTTTTTTTTTCAGCTTTCTCTTTGTTGATGGCGTCAATCTTGTTGACAATAAGCAAAATGGGCTTGTTGATGGTGCGCAGAAGTTCAATTACTTCATCCGTAGGGTAGGTGTCTGTCGGATCAAATATGAAGAGAATCAAATCTGCATCTCTTCGTGCCCGCTCCACGGTTTTCATCATTGCTTTCTGCAGCTCGTATTTGGGAGAAATAACTCCCGGTGTGTCCAGGAAAATGATCTGGGTGTCATCATCAGAAAAGATGCCCACAACCTGGTGCCGGGTGGTTTGTGGTTTGTGGGTAGTGATGGAAATCTTGGTGCCGAGAATTCGATTCATAAGCGTGGATTTACCCGCATTGGGTTTGCCTATGATGGCTGCATATCCTGATTTGTGATTTTTATCTGTCAATTAAATGTGGTTTTAATGGTGAAGGTAGTATGTGTCTTTATTATGAATGGGAGAATTAATTCATCATTCTTTATTCAAAACTCTCAAATATTCTTTAACTGTTCGTTCCAAACCCCAGTAAACAGACTTTGAAATCAGGGCGTGGCCGATACTTACTTCCCGTAAATGCGGTACTTCTTTTACCAGCAGAGGAAGATTATCCAGGTTGAGTCCATGACCGGCATTAACAACCATTCCTGCTTCATGGATCAGCTCAGCTCCTTTTATAAGTCTTTTTAATTCCCGATTCCTCGCTTTTTCATTAACGCTGTTTGCATAATTTCCAGTATGCAGCTCTATAGCATCGGCACCTAATTTATGAGCGAGCTCGATATCTTTCGGGTTGGGATCTAAAAAAAGACTGATTTCAATTCCGGTATTTTTAAACGCCGGGAATACTCTGTTTTCATAATCTTCAAATACGCGATTCATATTTAACCCACCCTCTGTAGTAAGTTCTTCGCGCCCTTCGGGAACAAGTGTACATAAATCGGGATTCACATCAAGGCAGATTTCAATCATTTCGTTTGATGCCGCCATTTCGAAATCCAGAATTCCGCTTACAGTTTTTTGAAGACGATATACGTCCTCGTCACGAATATGGCGTCTGTCTCCGCGCAGGTGAAAGACAATTCCTGCTGCTCCCGCTTGTTCGCAAACGTCTGCGGCTTCGATTGGGTCGGGATAACCTTCACCCCGGGCGTTTCTAAGTGTGGCGATATGATCGATATTAACAAGTAATCTCATAGTTTTTTAAGTTAACGGATTTAAAGGCACAATATCCATTAATCGGACTACTCCTTTTGCATCGAATAACTCTTTTTCAAATACCGGTTATAATTACTGTTCTTTCACTGATTGCCGGCTGTGGTATAGCAGAAAGAACAACAGTTTCAGACAATCGTTCGGAGACGGAAAGGCCTAAGACGGTTTCGGCATCTGTTGAAAAATCAAACATAACATCTCAGCTCTATTCTGCTCATGATGAATGGAAGGGAACACCATACATTTTAGGCGGCAGTGGTATGAATGGAGTTGATTGTTCAGCTTTGACACAAAATGTATTTCGCGATTTTTTCGGGGTTAATATTCCACGACACACCAGTGAACAATTACAGGAAGGGGAGGGAGTTCGGCGGCAGTCTATACGGCCGGGAGATCTGATCTTTTTTAGAACGGGGAGAAATCTTCTGCATGTAGGTATTGCACTTGAAAATGGAAATTTTCTTCATGCTTCAGTATCGCAGGGAGTGATGATTTCGAATCTTTCTGAGCGATATTGGGGCGGTAGGTATTTAGGTGCCAGAAGAGTACTTAATTAATAACCTGAGTTCGATTATAAATCAGGGCAAATTACGCTCCCCTCTTGTATTGTATAAGGGACCGGGGGTGATAGCCCTAAGGTTTTTTAGCTCGAATGAGACTCAAGATTCCGTTTACCCAAGGGATGCCAATGGCATAACCACCCCTAAATCCCCTCCTTGAAAAAGGAGGGGACTTTTTGACTCCAATAGATCACATTATTAATTGAACTTAGGTTAATACTACTTTGTCGGTACAAAATAAAAAAAACCTCCAGCTCAATGAAGAGAGGAGGTTTTTCTGGCTGTCAACCGAAAAAATTGCTTGTCTTACATATTTTTTACAATCTCTTCGCCAAACTCTGAACATTTCAGAAGAGTGGCATCTTGCATCAAGCGTTCAAAATCGTAGGTTACACGCTTATCGCTGATTGCGGCTTCGAGTCCTTTTTCAATCAGGTCAGCGGCGTCGCCCCATCCCATGTATCGGAGCATCATCACGGCTGAAAGTATCAGTGAGCCCGGATTTACTTTATCCTGGCCGGTGTATTTCGGAGCTGTTCCGTGTGTAGCTTCAAATACGGCAATTCCGGTATCGTAGTTGATATTTGCACCGGGTGCGATACCAATTCCGCCAACGCAGGCAGCCAGGGCATCAGAAATATAGTCGCCATTCAAATTCATGGTGGCTATAACATCGTATTCGGCAGGACGTGTTAATATCTGCTGGAGAAATGCGTCTGCAATTACATCTTTTACTACAATGCCGTTTGGCAGTTCGCACCAAGGGCCGTCGCCGATTTCTTTGGCACCAAACTCTTCTTTGGCCAATTCGTAGCCCCAGTTTTTGAAGCTGCCCTCAGTAAATTTCATGATATTCCCTTTGTGAACAAGGGTTACACTATCGCGTTTTTGTTCAATTGCATAGTTGATGGCAGAACGAACAAGTCTTTTAGTTCCCTCAATGGAAATCGGCTTGATTCCGAGTGATGATGTATCGGGGAAACGGATATTGGTAGTTCCCAGATCATTCATCAAAAAGTCTTTTAACTTTTTATTCTCCTCTGTTCCGGTCTGATATTCAATCCCCGCATAAATATCTTCAGTATTTTCGCGGAAAATAACCATATCAGTAAGTTCGGGCTGTTTTACCGGACTTGGTGTTCCCTGGTAATATTTTACCGGGCGCACACATGCATACAAATCCAGTTTTTGCCGGATGGCAACATTTAGCGATCGAATTCCACCGCCTACAGGAGTTGTAAGAGGGCCTTTAATTCCTACAAGGTATTCTTTAAATGCTTTAAGCGTATCCTGTGGAAGCCATTCGTCATTCCCATACTTATCAAGAGCTTTTTCTCCGGCATATACTTCAAACCAGTTTATTTTCTTTTTACCGTTGAATGCTTTTTTTACCGCACTGTCCACTACGTGCTTCATTGTAGGGCTGATGTCAATCCCAATTCCATCTCCTTCTATAAATGGAATAATCGGGTCATCACCGACTTTTAACGTGCCATCTGAACTTTTTTTAACAATACTGCCTTTCTCAGGTCTTTTTAGTTTATCAAAACTCATTTTTATCAAATTTTTGTTAGCAATTATTTAATCGTAACAAAATAAAGAAAATCCGCCGATTTTTTATTCAAATGTTGTTAAAGCCTCGAAGGGGTGATCGGTAATTCATTAAATAGAGATTCTAAAACAGATTGTAATCCAGTTCGGATTGCTCATAAATATAGCGTTGAGACTGAATGGCATTTTCTTTTATTCGGTCAATATTTTTGTGTAGAAGTTTCCCATTCCACTTTTTGATGGAACCGTTTATGATTACACCGTCAATATTAGATCGATCCATTCCCAGAACTACTGCTCCGTAAGCGTTATTAATCGGCATTGTATTGATATGGTCTTTTCGAAGCATTACCAGGTCGGCTTTTTTACCGGGTGATAAAGATCCGATCTTCTCATTCAATCCATTGTGAACAGCACCATTCGTCGTTGCAAACTTCAGGATTTGTTTGGGGGTCAGAAGTGCGGGCAGATTTTCTTCTCCCTTGCGTTCACGGGCAAGTATTTGCATTCGCTGTAACGTATATACGGACTGCATTTGTTTGAACATATTACCCGGAACAGTTGTCTCAACATCTACGCTAAGGCTGGGAAGAATTCCATAATCGAGAGTTTGCTGAATGGGTGGGATTCCGTGACCCATTATCATTTCAACAGGAGAAGAAATAGACACTCCCGTTCCGGATTGGGCAAGCAACTCCCATTCTTCATCCAGCAGATTGCAGCAGTGAATGCAGGTTACATCCGGCCCAAGGTGTTCGGCAAGAGGCAGCAGATCACCGGTTCCGTTTACATGAACTGATATTCTGGCATCGACTTTACGGGCAAGATCCCATTGATCGGCATTGATTCCCGCACCGATTGCAAGTGTTAAAAGCTGGTCATCAGATGAGAAATATTCCTTTTTTAGCCGCTCAATATCTTCAGGGTGACGATTCTCGGGTGTATTATCTCCCGATCCAAATGCATAAACTCCGCGAATTCCGGCTTCTTCTAAACCTCTGATTGCAGCATCAGTGTGATCGGGACTGTTCCCGATGTGCGACCAATCCAGTATTGTGGTTATTCCTGCATCAATGGCACCTAATGCCGATACCAGGTTACCGATGTATGCATCATCCGGACGAAAAACAGATCGGGCTGAACCGGTTACAACCCTCATGTAATCGCTCAAGAGTCCGTCGGGAAGAATATTTCTCAGAACACCCTGCCACATATGCCGATGCGTGTCAACAAAACCGGGAATAATTATATGATCAGAAGCATCTACTGACTCTACATCTTCTTCTATGGAGGGGGAGATTTTGCGAATAAACTCACCATCTATTAAGATATCGGCTGTTTCAAAGTCACCCAGCTCATCATCCATTGTAAGCACAGTTGCATTTTTCAATAAAAGCTGATCAGATTCCGGTTTTGACTCGCTTTTTCCTGATGAAAAAGCTGTTAATAAAGGCAGGGTGAGTCCTGCAGCAGAAGCTTTGATAAAATCACGACGTGTAAAATTTGATTTAGCAGAAGGCATGGGAAATTATTGGTTGATGTATGTAGTAATAGGTGCATTATTAAGTAAAAAGATTTTTTTCAGAGGCTCATACCCCTTAAAAAAATGTAATATGAAAACTTTGGAAGGAAAAAACTGCAATTTTTTCTGAGGGAATTGTATCTTTTACACGAATAGAAAAAAATGATCGTTAGTAAGCCCAAGAAAAGGAGCCATTATGATCAGACCCATGTTCGGCCACAGGGCCAAACCCAGAAAATTCGATATGCCGCTAAGGCATTACAATCCTGAAGAGGATGAAAAAAAACGACGCCGGATTCGTATAAAAACGAACCAAAATCGGCACAGATCACAAAATGTACGAATTTTAATCTACGCGCTTGGTTTAGGTATCGTTGTGTGGATTATTTCTATTCTGTAAACATATTCATTTCTAATCTATAAACGCAGAGGTCTGTTGAGTCAAACAGGAGAAACGGGCAGTTCTATTATCCGAACTATGCCCGCTGATTTATCTAATAAAATTGCCGCCGGTGAGGTTATTCAGAGGCCGGCATCTGTAGCAAAAGAACTTCTCGATAACTCCATTGATGCCGGCGCAGATCGCATTAAGCTTATTGTGCAACAGGCCGGGCGTACACTTATACAGGTTGTTGACAACGGTTGCGGAATGTCGGAAGCAGACGCCAGGCTCTGTTTTGAACCACACGCCACATCAAAAATTGAATCGATTGAAGATCTTTACAGAATCCAGACAATGGGATTTCGGGGCGAGGCCATGGCTTCTATTGCCTCTATTTCTCAGGTTGAACTGAAAACCAAACGGGTTCAGGATGATTCGGGTGTGTTACTTGAAATATGGGGTGGCGAAGAGAAACGTTTTGAGCCGGCCGCTACGGATGATGGAACGTCGGTAGCAATCAGAAATTTGTTTTACAATGTGCCTGCGCGAAGACAGTTTTTGAAGACTGATGCCACCGAATTAAGGCATATCATCCGCACTTTTCAAAATGCAGCGCTTGCCAATACCGATATAGAATTTGAGATGCACGCCGATGGAGACCAGGTTCATCATCTGCCAAAACAGACTCTTGAACATCGTATTGCCGACCTTTTTGGTAAACGATATCGGGCAAGTCTCATACCATTCGAGGAACAAACAAGTTATGTGAAGATTCATGGTATGCTGGCTGACCCAAAACTGGCCAAAAAAAGCCGCGGCGAACAGTTTTTATTTGTGAACGGACGCCCGTTTCAGCATCGCTATCTTACCTACGTAATTCTGAGCCTGTTTGATGCCTGGACAAAACAGAACGAATATCCCTTTTATGCACTTTTTTTTGAGATTGACCCATCGCAGGTAGATGTAAATGTTCATCCGGCTAAAATGGAGGTTAAGTTTGATGATGAACGAAGCATTATTCAGCTTGCCAGATCGGTCGTTAAAAAAGCTATCAATCAATATTTTGTAGTACCCGATGTGCACGGATCGGAAACCAT